>WNFJ01698534.1_pt1 | contig 14654 bp, 16 predicted proteins | sample 5400461 | NCBI WGS metagenome assembly WNFJ01 (sample SAMN13153349, study PRJNA577476) | soil metagenome | isolation source: 115 cm saprolite on Douglas fir-dominated hillslope | place: USA:California | collected 2013-09-17 | reverse complement strand
GTCCTCGCCGGGTGGATCGTCGCCCGCCAGCTCCAGCATCAGGTCCGAGATCTGCTGGGCCACTTCCTCTCCCAGCGTCGAGAAGAAGCTGTCCGGATCCTGGATCGCTACGTATCGTTCCGGCAGCCACCGAACCCAATGCCGCTGAGCCGTCGCGCCGTACTGATTCATCCTCATCGGCTCCCTTCGCGGCCGGCTCCCACAGATCCTCAAGAGAGAGCTGGCCTTCAATTTTGTCGTACCGCCGCCGCCGCGCCACCCGTTACCTTCTTCGGCCGGCCACGAGCAGTGATTCAACTGGGCAGCTAGGCGGGGGTCCATGACGCCCGATCCATGTGGGTATAAAGTAAAAGCAAGAAACGATCTTTAATAAATAAACTATACACACGGGACCAGTCTAAACATGGAGCGTGCCCGATGGTCAAGTTAAATCATGGACTGATCTCTATATATTTGATCTGAGATGACACTGCGCCCGGCATGCGGGAACACCAGCACACGCAGGGACAGCAGCGGTGACGGACGGTGGGAATGGTCCTAGCTGGCGCTGGTCATCGAGGCGCGGCACCCGGTGCTGGTAGCGGCCGGGAGCCGGGCAACGGCTCGGCTGCCGGGCATCGCAGATATACGGGCTGCCGAGTTCTGGATCCCCTCCCCGCTGACGTGATCGATCGCGTTCGGCGGCAGCAACTTGTAGCGGAAGGGCAAGCCCGCTCCCATGATGACAGCGAGCGGGATTTTGGGTGCCAGGAGCATCATGCGGGGGCCAGCGGCTGCCTCTGATCTGCACCCCAGGCGATCTCGTACTGCTCGTGGTGCCGTCTTTGCCGGAGACGGAAGGAAGATGGCTCTTGACTGACACACGTGATCGAACGTATGTTCGGAAGTGGCACACGGGCCGTAAGCCAAGCCCGCCGAAACCAGGCGGCTCAAGTATCGCTACAAATAGGTGTCAGTACGTCCCTACCTGCGGGAACCGGTCAAGCCGAGCTTGATTGTCAAGCTCCGGCTGTGCGCTCAATATCATGCGTGCCAGTTGAGATTACGGCACCTGGTTGGGACCAGACGAGAGGTATCACGTAGTGATCATGAAGGCTCTTGACTTTGCGGCACACACTCTACCTGTTCATCCAAGTCTCCGGCTCCTGAGCCCGCAAGGCTACTGAGACCACCGTGGACTCGAACGACGCTGGTGAGCGGACATATCCGGGCTCGCATGTTGGTGGTAGTCTGAGAATGACCCGCAATAGTTCTCTGTATGACGCCTGCCAGGCCCTGTTCGAGAGTTATCCGCTAGCGGTGAGAGCCGTTGACTGCAGCGGCACCATTCGCTCGATGGTTCTTATGCTCCGGGACGGTGAGGATGCCGGGTTCTTCGTGCTCTCGTATAACTGCGGCGAAGGTGGGCCTTTTTATTCACTCTGCCCATGGCGTACTCGGGCCATCGTGGACATTGAGGTCGACAGCGGTACTGCGGTCCCCGATGTGGCAGTGAACGCGGTGACCCATGGCGTCCCACTCCCGCGGCATGGATCACTGTTCGGGTGGAGGAGCGGGAATGCCGTCACTGCGCTGGTAGCAGTTTACTCAAAGTACACACCTGAATGCCCGGAGCCCTGCTGGGTTGTGATGCCACTTGCGGGCACCCCGGAGGCGCAGTGGCCTCCATTCACGGGTGAGCACCTTTTCGGGTATTGGTTCTGGGAGCACTACCGTGGCAGGAGCATCGTCTCCCTTAGTGGCCTCATCGCAGGTACTCCGGACACAGTCTTCTGGGCGGAAACTGAGACGGTCCCCGACGGTGACTGCTGCATTGTCGCACGCGATATCTGGAGTCCGGAAGAAGAGCTTACGCTCCGGCGTGGCCGCTATGTGTATTACCAGGTGCTGCAAGCAGGTGTGACGGTACCGTCGCTAAGGACATTGCTTGACGCCACCGGCAAGATTGACATGGCACCCCGGTTCCGACGGTTCGAGCACAGCGATGGGCAGCTGCAATGCAGTAGCTGAGTCGACCAGCACGGACGATGTCCGGGGCCTTCGGTGACGTCAACGACGCTACCGTACGACGGCATCGCGCTGCCTAGTTGCGAGCCTGGAGAGGGTAGCACTACTAGGTTCCACGGATGCAGACTGTATGCGTGGCTGCGGGGACTACTTCGAGCACGCACAGGCTTGCCGGCCAGCCCGATCGTCTCAGTGGATTTTCGCGTACATCCAGGAGGTGCACGCGGTGAATGAGCGCCGAGGCGGTTCCGGGTGGGTACTAGCAGCCGCCATGGCCCCGTGGCTCATGCGTTGGATGCTTCTGCGGGATGCGCATCATCGGGTTGGGCCTCCCGGAGAAGACGAGCTGCATCTAGTTCACGTCGTATGCCCGGAAGGTGGCTGCAATAACGAGAGCTGGGTAACGCTGTATGAGGTGGGCACTGTGACGCGGTGCAGTCGGCATCGCCCCCGCATCGCTATGGTTCGCTGCCGCAAGTGTGCCCGGACGCCGGGGTATCACCGCCCAGGCAAGAGGTAGTCGGTGAGTGGGACCGTCCCACTAGGCGAGGTAGCGAAGTCTGTCACCTCGCGGTTCAACCTGGTTGGTTTCTTGCCGTCCGCCTTGGTGGCCGCTGGAGTCGGCTTCTTGATCACGAGCGGCTCCTTCTCCGGCGTCCCGAGCATGCACTTGGTGGCGGTTCGGCTCCGGGGGATCAATTTGTTTGTCGCTTCGCTTCTGTTTCTTGCTGTGCTTAGCGCAGCGCTCGTTTTGCACCCCTTTCAGCTATTGCTCGTCCGAATCCTTGAAGGGTACTGGGAGCAAGTTCCCTTTCTCCGGAGCGTGCGGTTTATTGGAGTGGAGATTAACCGGCGCAGGCGAATGAAACTGTTGACTATAACGAGCGATACCGCTCTGCTCGCCCGCCTGTATCCGGAGCACATGAGCGAGTTGCTTCCGACACGGCTGGGCAATGTCTTGCGGGCGGCTGAACGGCGTGCTGGACGGCGTCATGGCTTTACGAGGCCAGCCGAAATGTTGCCCCGCGTGTATCCTTATATCTCGGCCCCGCTTGCAGAAGCCTTCGCCGATGCGCGTGACGAGCTAGATATAGCGTGCCGGATGTGTGTGGTGCTGTGGGCGCTAGCCCTCTTGAGCGGTGTCGTATTCATTGCTGATGGCGGGGCGCTAGCCACAGATGGTGCCTTGCTGGCAGTCCCTGCCGTAGCAGCGTTTCTGGGTGCCGTGTCCTACCGGGGTGCCGTACGAGCTGGTGAGGCGTACGGAAGATTCCTATTTTACGTTTTCGATCTTCATCGCCGAGATCTTATCCGAGCTTTGGGTTACGAACCTCCACGTAATCCAAAAGCGGAATCCGCCCTTATACGGGAGATTACCGAGTGGCTGGTGGACGGTTCCCCGGCCCCGACAAAGCATCGGGAGCGCCCGAAGCAGGAGTCGGCGCCCCCACCGGCTTGACTAGGGCGTCGCCGAAGAAAGCCAAAGTTGCGGCCACTACATCCGCCATCGCAGTCTGCTCTTCATTGAGCATGCCCACCTGGATCCGATGCCTGAACCGCACTACAAACGCTTTGTGATTGACTACATGTGTGTCTGGCGCTACCAGAACATAGACGTTTCCTACCCACGCCGTAATATCGATCATGGTGGGATCCCGGTCATGCCCAGGACGGACGGCGTCTACTAGGTCGAGGTCAAGGCGGCCGCATAGCAGAAAGACTCTGACCCGCTCCAGCTCCGACGACCGCGGCCTAAACCTGGCTGCACGGAAAAGGACCACTATCATTTCCGTACGGCTGGCGCCCCGGTCGGACCTTGTGCTAACACTCATCCAGACGGATACCATGCCAGCTGCCATTAGCCCGCCAGCCGCAACAAGTGTCCAGACACGTCCCGTCACAACCCCGCGGGTAGCCGCGAAGGCGACGCAGCCGGCACACATCAACACGACCGAGACGGCAGTATGCGGCCCTAGTCTGACCGATCGGGCGAGGATCGCCACACCTGCCAGCAGCAGGAACGTCGGCCACCACCGGCCGACTTCGTGAAGGACAACTCCAAGGAGCCCGAGCTCTCGCAGCATGAGCCACAGACCGGCGAGGAAGCATGCCGCTGCCAGTGCGCCTCTGACCAACCGCATATCGGAATCTTGCACGCTATTCGACATGATCGCTCCGGCTATGAGGAGCTGGCTGCTCTTCGCTGGTGATTGTCCGGCTTCCACGCGCCTGCCATGGTCCGACGCCCGCTCGCCTGATGGGCTCATGTGTGTCGGTGATGCCTGAAAACTGACCCCTTAGCAACGTCTGAAAGTTGACCCCTTGTGGTCACCGGGCGTGGCAGAAGGGGTCGGTGATTACTTTGGATGAGTGGGCTGAGATCCGCCGCCTGCACCGGTCTGAGGCGCTGCCGATCAAGGCGATCGCCCGGAAGCTGGGGATCTCGAAGAACACGGTGCGCAGGGCTCTGCGGGCTGATGAGGTGCCGCGGTACCGGCGTGCGCCGAAGGGCTCGATCGCGGATGCTGTGGAGCCGGCGATCCGGGAGCAGCTGGCGCTGTGCGCGACGATGCCGGTGACGGTGATCGCGGAGCGGATCGGCTGGGAGCGGTCGATCACGGTGCTGCGGGAGAAGGTCGCGGGCCTGCGGCCGCTGTACCTGCCGCAGGACCCGACATCGCGGACGGCGTATCAGCCGGGCGGGCGGGTGCAGGATGATTTCTGGTTCCCGCCTGTTGAGCTGCCGCTGGGGCACGGGAAGACCGCCGCGGGCGCGGATGTGCCGCCGGTGCTGGTGATGGCGTCGGGGTACTCGCGGTGGATGCTCGGGCTGATGATCCCGTCCCGGCACGCGGAGGACCTGGTGCTGGGCACGTGGCGGCTGCTGCAGCAGCTGGGCGGGGTGCCCGGGCAGCTGGTGTGGGATAACGAGGGCGGGGTCGGGAAGTTCCGGGGCTTCGGCCGGCCGCCGGCGCTGTCGCGGCAGTTCGCGGAGTTCCGGGGCCTGCTGGGGTGCGAGGTCGTGGTGCTGCCGCCGCGGGAGCCGGAGCACAAGGGGATCGTCGAGCGGAATAACGATTACCTGGAGAGATCGTTTCTTCCCGGCCGGGTGTTCGCCTCGCCGGGGGATTTCAACGCCCAGCTCGGCGAGTGGATGCTGCTGGCGAACAGCCGGGTCAAGCGGGTGCTGGGGTGCGCTCCGGCGGACCGGATCGGCGCGGACCGGGCCGCGATGGCCCCGCTGCCGCCGGTCGCGGAGTCATCGCTGGGCTGGCATAACCGGGTCCGGCTGCCCCGCGACCACTACGTGCGCGTCGATACCTGCGATTACTCGGTGGACCCGGCGGTGATCGGCCGGATGGTGGATGTCCGCGCGGACCTGGACCGGGTCACGGTGACCTGTGACGGGCGGCTGGCCGCCTGCCATGACCGGTCCTGGGTCGCGCACCAGACCGTCACCGACCCGGAGCATAAGAAGGCTGCCGACGCGATGCGCGCCGACCGGCTGCGCGCGAAGCTCGCCGCGCCGTCCGCTGCCGTTGAGGTCGAGCAGCGGGACCTGTCCCGCTATGACGCGCTGCTCGGCGGCGGCGAAGTCGCCTGATCCCTTTCCGCGGCCCGGCGCGGCCCGCGCCGGGCGTGATGCGAAACGAAATGAAATGAAACGCATGGAGGCTCCCTCATGACCACGACGGCCGTGATGCCCGCAGGCGCGGGCGTTCCCGCAGGTGACGGCGATCCGGGCGGGCGCTGCAAGCGGGCGGGGTGCGGCAGGCCGCTGCCGCCCGGCGACCGGGGCAGGTCACGCCAGTTCTGCAGCGACGAGTGCCGCATCCGGCACTACAACGCGCAGCGAGGCCAGGCGCCGGTGCCCGCGACGACGCCTCCGGACGGGCCGGAAGCGGCGCTGGGCCGGCTGGCGCAGCTGCTCACGGAGGCGTCCCGGCTGGCCGCCGCGGTGGCCGCGCAGGTCGCCGCGGCCGATCCCGGCCGGGTGGCCGTGGTGCTGGCCGAGGCCGAGGCCGCCCGCCGCCGCGCCGAGGCGCACGCGGCCACCGCGTCCGCGCAGGCCGCCGAGTCCGCCGAGTCCGCATCGGCGGCATGGGACGCCGCCGACGCCGCCGAGGCCCGGGCCGCGGCAGCCGGGGAACAGGCACGCGAGTTGCGGCAGCAGGCCGATGGCCTGGCCGGGCAGCTCGGCGCCGCCCTGCAGCGCGCGCAAGCCGCCGAGCGCCAGGCCGCGGAAGCAGCCGCCCAGCGTGACGCCGCCAGCCGCGAACGTGACACCGCGGTCACCGCCACGCGGCGTGACGCCGAGCGCTCCGCCGCGGAACTGGCCGCAGCCCGCCGCGCCGGCGAGGAAGCCGTCACCCGGGCCTGCGAGCAGGCCGCCCGCGAGCACGCGGCCCTGCAGGCGTCCTGCCAGGCGCAGGCCGATGCCGCCCGGGCGCTCGCCGACGCCGCGATCGCGCGCGCCGAGCGCGCCGAGGCGCCCTGGACGCCGAGCGCGCCGAGCGCCGCGCCCTCACCGACCGCCTCACAGCCGCCGCCGCTGCGGCGCAGCCCGCCAGGACCAGGAACCGCACCGCGACGACCACGGAGAAGCAGCCATGACCAGCAGCGACACCGCCAGCCAGATCACCTACCTCGCCCGCGTCCTGAAAGCCCCCGCCCTCCGCGACTCCGCCGAGCGGCCCGCCGCCGCCGCCCGCGACAGCGGATGGACCCACCAGGAATACCTCGCCGCCTGCCTGGAGGCCGAGGTCGCCACCCGCAGCGCCCACGGCGCGCAGAACCGGATCCGGGCCGCCGGGTTCCCCGCCCGCAAGACCATCGAGGACTTCGACTTCGACCACCAGCGGTCGGTCAAACGCGACCACATCCTGCACCTGGCGACACTGGACTTCATCACCGCGAAGACCAACATCGTGCTGCTCGGGCCGCCCGGAACCGGCAAGACCATGCTCGCCACCGGCCTCGGCATCAAAGCCTGCCAGGCCGGGCACCGCGTCCTGTTCGCCACCGCCGCCGCCTGGACCGACCGGCTGACGGCTGCCCACCGCGCCGGCCGCCTCCCATCCCGGTCGAGCCCGAGGCCGCCAACCTGTTCTTCCAGCTCATCTCCGCCCGCTACGAGACCGCCAGCGTCATCGTCACCTCCAACAAGCCGTTCAGCGGCTGGGGCGAGATCTTCGGCGACGACACCGTCGCCGCCGCCATGATCGACAACCGGAGTACGCACGGGTTCCAGAGATCCGTTCCTTGCGGTGTTGCCGCATCTCAGCAGGTCAGCCGCTGCTTAGCCGGACGGTCACAGATCCGTAGGATTTTGCCACTGTTGCCAGGATCCTTGGAGATACTCATGTAATCTTCCGCTTCGTGGCTGATTCCAGGAGTCGTCTGCTGTCCGTCGCGCAGCCCCTCACAGGCGACAGCAGTGAGCGGCCGGGCGCAGAGCCCGTGTTCGAGCGGGGCCTGGCCGACGTCGTAACGCTGCAGCGGCGCAAGGCCGCCGAGATCAGCGAGGGTGACGAGGAGAGCTTCTGCCTCGACACCGTCGCCGAGTATCAGTGGGCAAGAGACGCCGCCGGCCTGGCCCCGGCCACGCTGGACGGGCTGACCAAGCCGGTCATCGAGGTCTGCCAGCACTACGGCCTGGCCCCGTGGCGGCTGACGCCCCGCCAGGTCGACAAGTACTTCGCCGGTGCGGGCAAGCGTGCGGGCTCCACGGTGCGGCGGAAGATGAACCAGATCGACGGCTACTTCGCGTTCCTCGAGCAGCGGTATGCGGGTGAGATCGCCCGCCGTTACGGGGTGGCCGTCGAGTCGCCCATCGACCCGTTCAACCGGCCCCGTCATCGTGGTGACTTCGGGCTCCGGGTGCCACCGTCCCAGCGCGCGACCAGGGAGTTCTTCAGTCGCTGGCGCGAGTCGCTGGAGGCGGCCCGCAAGCCCGCAGTCGCCCGCCGCGACTACGTGATGGGCAAGATCACCTACCTGTCCGGCGTCCGTGCCGCCGAGCTTTGCGGCGTGGCGATCGGCGATCTGCACTGGGAGTCCGGGCAGTGGGGCCGGTTCCTGGTCAACGGCAAGGGCGCCCGCGGTTCAGGACCCCGGCAGCGTGAGGCGTACATGTTCGAGGAAGGCCGGTCGCTGCTGTGGTGGTGGATCGAGGACGTCCGCGGCGGGTTCTGCGATGATCCCGATGACCAAAACGCGCCGCTGTTCCCTTCCGAGCGCATTCCGGGGGCGGTGTCAGCGCTGAACGTGCCGGCCCCGGGCATAGCGGTGACGCCGTCGACGTTCCGGCGGGCGCTGCAGGTGGCCGGGGAGCGGTTCCTGACCGGCCCGGTCCAGCATCTGCACCCCCACCTGCTGCGGCACGCTGCGGCGACCCACAACTACGAGCGCGGCATGTCGCTGTGGGAAGTGCAGAAACTACTCGGGCATGACCGGCCGACGACCACGGTTTCCTACCTGGCCACCGCCCACGCCGACCCGGAAAGGGCTGGCCTGGCGTCCGCCGGGCGGGCGGTGCAGCGGCTTGAGATGGACAAGGGGAACCTACGGTGAAGTGGAACCTGCGCTGGGCCGCGGCCAAGCGCGACATCTGGCGACCCAGCGACCTGCTGACCGCCTTCCAGGAGGTCGGGTTCACCCCGTCACTCAGCAAGGTCGCGGCGCTGTGGAGCGGCAAACCGATCTCCGTCCGGCTGGATGACCTGGACAAGATCTGCGCCGCGCTCGGCTGCACCATCGCCGATCTGCTGGAGGCCGAACCCCTGGCCGGCGCCAGCGTCGAGCAGGGAAAGGAGCAACGGGCGGCCGGCGCGGGTGCGGCCAGCGGGCCGGCCCGTCCGGCGTCACGGCGGGGCGGGTCCCGGCGATCGTTGCCACCGAACTGACCGATGCCTGCTTCCAGGAAGAACTGGCCGGTCGGGCAGTGCCCGGTCTGCCTGGGCTGGGGCGAGCGGCGCCAGTACACAGTCTGCCCGGCATGCGCCAAGTGGCGGCGGGCCTTCCCCGGGCAGCAGGACTGCCGGCGATGCGGTCATATCAATCACGTCAGCCCCGAGGGACTGTGCCGCCCCTGCCTGCAGACCGTCCGCCTCGACGACCCCGGCTGGGTCTTCAACCCAGTGCCCGGACAGCCGGTCCAGCTCGGATTCCTCGTCCGAGGAGTACGCCCGCCGAAGGCGGCCCGCCTCCTCCTCCCCGCTCAGCGCAAGGGGCAGCTCACCGCAGAGGAGACCCTCGATGAGGTCGTCCCCACGCCAGCGAAGTGGACGTGGCTCGCCCGGCGGCCCCTCGCGCAGCCGGTCTCACCTCACCTGGTCGATCCCGCGCAGCTTTCGCTGTTTGAAGCGCACCGCGACTGGAGGTGCCTCGCCGTCGGCGCACTGGATCAGCTGCCCTCGCTCACTCCGGCCGCCGAGGTCCTGGCCGAGGAGTTCCAGCAGCACGCGCGGGCCCACGGGTGGAACGCATCCCCTCGTAACGCGGGAGCCAGGACCCTGCGGATCCTGCTGGCCTGGGTGGGCGCTGACGCCCCTATCCACGAGGCCGACATCCGGGCGCTCAGCCAGCGGCGCAGCACCACTATCCGGCGGGTGCTGCAGTTCCTCGGCGAGCGGGGCATGGTCATCCCCGACCCCGCCCGCCAGGGAACCGCCGTCGAGCGGGCCATCCAGCACCGCATCCAGACCCTCCCCGGCGGCATGGCCGGCGAACTTCGCCGCTGGGTGCAGGTAGTGCGCGGTGAGGGACGCCGCGAACATCCCGAACTGCCCTTCACGACGATCCGCAGCTACCTCAACTGCTTCTACCCGGTGCTGGCCGTCTGGGCCGACCGCGTCACCAGCTTGCGCGAGATCAGCTGCGACGATATCCAGGCGGCTCTCGACGAGCGGCCGGCCGTCACGGCGCATAACCTGCTGCCCGCACTGCGCAGCTTGTTCCGGGCGCTCAAACAAGAACGGATCATCTTCCGGGACCCGGCCCGCGGGATCTCCCTGTCCGCGATGCGGCGCCTGCCCGTCCCGATCCCCACCGACCAGCTCCGCGGCCTGATCGACCGGGCGGAAACCCCGATGGCCAAGCTCATCGTCGCCCTGATCGCCATCCACGGCCTCGGCAAGAAGGAGACTTCCCAGCTGCTGCTGGCCGACCTCGACCTGCCCGGCGGCCGCATCCTCGTTCGCCGGGCCGCTCAGCGGCACACCGTCTATCTCGGCGAACTCACCCACACCCTCGCCATCGGCTGGCTCCGCGAACGACACCGCCGCTGGCCCCTCACCACCAACCCCCATCTGCTGGTCAGCCAGGTGACCGCCGCCGACGCCACACTCCCGCCGATCGCCCACACAGTCATGGACGCCATCTTCCAGCGGCTCGGCCTCAGCCCGTCCAAGCTACGCCAAGACCGGATCCTCGACGAGGCCAGGCACACCGCTGACCCCGTCCACCTCATGCGCGTCTTCGGCCTCACCGCCAAGCCCGCCATGCACTACGTCCAAGCCGCCCACCCCGAACGCCGCTCCACACTGCCCCGGTGACACCCTGCTGCCCCTTCACCCCATGCCAGGCTGGTCGCATGAGCCAGCAGCCGTCCGCGATGCAGGCGGTTCTCTGAGCTGCGGGTTGTCACATATCGGAAGACCATGTGCACGACAAGGTATGACGCTCAGTCCTCAAGCCCTCATATGCGCGGGCGATCTTGAGCAGGGATGGAGGTGAGCCCGGGTGGATCCCGCACTAACGGCCGCCTGCACCATCAGCGTGGTCGTCTTCGCCGTCCGGCAGATGCTCCTGCTCGGCCGTGCTTGCCGATGTCTCGTCGCGGCGCTCCTCAGGCATCTACCCGCGGGGACCCGTGTCCTGGTCCGCTTCGATGGCGCGGAACTGCAGATACTGGTCATCTGGCCGCAGGCTCGGCTAGGGCGATCGGAGACGGACGCGTGACCGGTGACTTTCCATCAGGATCGTTCCGGCGCAGCACCCGCCTGCTGCCCGGAGGGACACAGGACGTCGATGTGGCCATCGCTCTCGGCACCACAGATCCAGGTGCCGGCCAGAGACCTGCCGGAAACGGCGTCCGGGTGCCGTTCGACCAGTTCTACCGGGCGGAAATGGGTGCGCTCGCGCGATTCGTACGGCGCTACGGCGCAGATGTCCACGCCGCGGCCGACGCAGCTCACGATGCTTTCGCCGAGGCATACCCGCAGTGGGACACGATCCAGAACCCGCGTGCCTGGCTCCGGCTGGTCGCCTGCCGCATCTACTACCGCAGACGACTGCGCGACACTCCCGTTGAGGAAGTGCCGGATCGACCTGTGATCTACGAGGACGCCGCTGAGCTCGGGGAACAAGGCCGACGCGTTTCCGAGGCACTGGCAGCTCTTCCCGAGCGGCAACGGCAGGTCATGGCCTGGCACCTGGACGGCTATGACAATACCGAGATCGCTCGCCAGCTGGGAATCACGGCCGCGGCAGTCCGGCAGAACCTGTGCCGCGGCCGTCAAGCTCTCAAACAGCGGCTCGGGCTCGAGAAGGACGACCCGGAGGGAGAGAACCGATGACCTCTGCAGGTCACTACGACAGCGACCGGGCGCTGGACTCCATCCTCGCGGCCGGCGAGGCTGAAGAACTGGAAAGAATCCAGGCCGGCCTGCGCCTCGACACCGGCCTGACCGCGATCACGCAAGGCAACTCGCCCGAGAACCCCCCTCGCACCGATAACGACGATAGCGGCGAGCCCCAGATCCTGCCCGAACCCGCAAACAACCCAACGTCACCCCAGATGCAACCCGGCGGAACTCGCGAACAGCACTGTGTGCTGTTCGCCGTGGACGTTGCGGGCTTCACCGATCACGGGCGCGACGACGCAGTACAGCTATACATGCGGCAGGCGCTCTACGCCGTCCTTACCCAGGCATTCGAGGCCTCGCAGCTTGGCTGGGACAACTGCCAGCACGAGGATCGCGGGGACGGCGTACTCGTCATCATTCCCGCAGGCATGCCATCAGTGACCGTCGTCGATCCGCTGCTGGACCGCCTTCGTGCCGGCCTGCGGCGCCACAACCGGATCGCCGCCGACACGGCCGGGATCCGGCTGCGCGTGGCCATTCACAGCGGCCAGGTCCACCGCGACGAACACGGTGTTACCGGGGCCGCCCTTACTCACCTCTTCCGGCTACTCGACGCCCATGCACTCAAAGAAGCTCTAGCCAAGTCCACAGGCGACCTCGCACTCATCGTGTCCGACCACTTCTACGACACCGTGATCCGGAATGCGCCCGGCATGATCGACCCCGAGACGTTCCAGCCGGCCACGGTAGCGGTCAAGGAGACCCGGGCACGCGGCTGGCTGCACCTACCGCAGATACCCCCGCACCTTCCCCGGCCGCAATCCGGACTGCGGGCAACACCCCGAACAACCGGGCCAGCCGAAGCCGGGCTAAGCCTGGCCGGGACAGAGATCCGCTCCTTCCGCTGGGTACCAGGAGGACGCTAACCAGCCTGAAGACTAAACAGCATCCCCCGCCTCGCGGTCGCCTCACAGCACCAGCGAACCCGGCACCTTAAGACAGTCATCCTCGTTTCACGCGCGGGTTCCTCTTGATCAGTAGCCGGGATCTTGGGAACCTGCGCGCTTTCGCCTCGTCCACCACGCCGACATCATCAGCCTCAAAGGCGACAGCTACCGGCTGAAGAACCGCGACCTCGGCCGCATCCCCCGCCCTCACACCGCCGCCACGACAACGGAGAACAGCAGTGACCGCTGACCGGCCGCGCAGCGGCGACGACACCTACGACCTCCTCGACGACGCCCTCTACCAACTCGCCGAACGCCGCGGCAAATGGCTCGGCGACCCCCTCGCCGCCATCACCCTCCTGGCCAGCCTCACCGACCAGGCCGAACGCATGATCCCCGAGCACGTCCTCGAAGCCCGCGACAACGGTGCCACCTGGCACGACATCGCCGCCGCCCTCGCCACCAGCCCCGAGCAGGCCGAACTCCGCTACAGCCCCGACTCGCCCATCGCCGACAGCAGGTGGCCATACGACTACTGACACGACCATCAACCACGCAACGTAACCAGCTGCCCGGCCCAGGGGGTCAGATTTCACCCGTTCGCAAGGGGTCAATTTTCAAACGGCGTTGACAGGAGCTGGTGGTCGAGGTGGTCGCGCAACCAGGTGGCCATGCCGGTGCCGGGTTGCAGGCGGAGTGCTTCCCAGGAGTGCCAGAGGGCGGTGAGGCGGATGATGGCTTCGGCGTGCCGCCACCAGTCGCGGCACCAGCGGTACTCGCCGCCGAGGGGGCGGCGGAACGTGGGCAGGAACTGGCGGGTGACCCATTCTTCGACGCTTCGGCACATCGGCTGGGGCGGGGAGTCGTGCTTGCCGTCTGTTGCGTCTTCACTGACGGTCTGTGCATTCATGCCTTAGCGTCCCGTGCCGTGTGCCGATCCCGGTCAGCCGCACTAGGCCCTCCGGCCGCGTCGTGCACGCCGCACTCAAGGCGTGCGTCACGGCGTTGGGCGGCGCGCTGCATAGCGTCTTCGGCCCGCTCGATTATGCCGCTGATGCGCCGGGCGTCTGGTCCCTGGTACCAGGGCCGCAGGCTGATGAGAGCCGGCCGTGCCCCGGTGGCGAGCAGCAGCGCGGTGCCCGGTGGCAGGGCGCGGAGATCGGCGGCTTCGAGGATTTCCTGGCGGCGCAGGGAGATCTGCTCGCTGGCTCGGCTGTCGCCATAGCTGGCCGAGCGCACCGGGACGTCGTGGTGGCCGACGAGGGTGGCCAGGTCGCGGGTGAGGCGGGGGTCGTCGAGGCCGGCGCCGATGACTTTCTTGGTCGCGGCGCCCCACAGGGCGGCCATGCCTGGCTCGCCCCATACGGCGACGCCTTGGGCGTAGGACTGCAAGATGGTGACCGGCACCATGCCGCGCGACCCGAGGTGGGAGTACAGATCCGGGAGGTCGGCGATGCGGCAGATGTTGGCGGCCTCGTCGAGGATCAGCACCATGGGCGGGTCGAGCCGTCCCCCGGCGCGTTCGGCGCGGCGGCGTCCGGCCCGCATGGCGACGTCGGTGAGCGCGGCGATCAGCGGGGCCGCGGCGGCCCGCGCCTCGGTCAGCAGATACAGCGTGTCGCGGGACGCGGCGAACGCGGCCGGGTCGAACGCGGGCCGCGGCCGCGCGGCGGGCGGGGTGACCCACGGCATGATCTGTTCGTCGTGCAGGCATTTGGCGGCGGTGCGCGCGGTCTGGTAGATGCCGTCGCGGGTCTCGGGTGCGCCGTGCTGCGCGCCGCGCAGCGAGGAGGCGAGCGCGCGGAACCCCGCGGCGTCGAGCAGCCCGGACGGCGTGGGTGAGGCGGTCTCATCCAGCCAGCGGGACACGTCGCGCAGCGGCCGGCCCGAGGTGGCGGCGGCGAGCAGCAGCGCGCAGAGCAGGTCCTGGGCGGCCGGGCCCCACAGGTCGCGGCGGGTCCCGTCGTCGACGGTCAGCACGAAGTGCGACGCCATCCGGTGCGCGGCCTCGACGGTGGCCAGGCCGGCCAGCGGGTTCCACCACCATTCCTGCCGCAGGCCGGTGATGGCCTGCGGGTCGAACAGCCACACCCGGCCGGTCTCGGCGCGCGCT
>WNFJ01062959.1_pt1 | contig 14654 bp, 16 predicted proteins | sample 5400461 | NCBI WGS metagenome assembly WNFJ01 (sample SAMN13153349, study PRJNA577476) | soil metagenome | isolation source: 115 cm saprolite on Douglas fir-dominated hillslope | place: USA:California | collected 2013-09-17 | reverse complement strand
TTGGGCGGATGCGAGATCCCGCCTTACCATCACGAGCCGGTGGGTCCCAGGCCACACCGCTAGCGGGAGCAACGCCACAACCTCGTAGGGGGAGTATGACTGAACCACGAGCGGCTTGCCGCCGAGCGATACTGTGGGCGCCTCGTCACCAAAGTTGCGCCCGAAGATGATCAGATTCACGAGGCCCGTGTCGGCATCCGCGAATAAAATCTCCATCTCGCCACGATGGCGTCTGTCATCTCTGTCGTCCCGCTCTTCCCGATCATCGGACTGGTCCGTTCGCGAGCGTCCTCTGGATTTCGACCTTTCAGCGGCAAAGCCGTCTGCTCCGAGAAGAGCGACCAGCGTCAAGGCTACTGCCACATTCGACTTCCCCATCAACTCGTGCAGGTGTTTATTCGTGATGTTCATACTGATTTCTCCACCGTGGCGCCGTCGGGTCGGTTCGTGAACTACACGCCCGAACCCGGGCCGATACGATGGCTCTCAGAGCAGGTCGCGTGCCTAGAAGATATCCTTTTGAAAGCGTTGGAGATCGAGAAAGCAGCTGAAACGGACTTGTAGACATGAATTGCACGAATTTAATGATCAGCAACGATCTTGAGCGTTTCGCTCTGATTCACTCTTGAAAGGCATTGCGCGAAAATGAAACAAGATCCGCGTTCGGCCGTGTCGGAGCGCAGCGCGCCTCCGACGACACGCTAGCGACAAGCTGTGGAAAATTTGCAGCCTGGTGTCAGCCGCGACCGGAATTTCCCTAAAAACGCGACTGCGCTTCCCGCCGTCAGTTAGCGATTCCGATGGTCTGCTTGATCGTCTCGGGCTGCGCGAGCACGCGGAGCATGAGATGGGCGACGTCCGCGCGTGAAATGAAGATGCCCCGCCGGAGGTTTCGCCCGGAGGCAGTCCGGTAGGTGCCGGTCAATGGCTTGTCCGTCAGCCGTGGCGGTCGGACGACGATCCAGTCGAGGCCGCTGTCGCGAAGGACGTCCTCCATTAGCGCCAGGTCAGCATAGGTGTTGCGGAGAGCGGCCTTCGTCAACGGACTGAGGAAATTCCGCATGACGAATCCATCGCCCGGGTCGTGCTTCGGAGGAGTTGGGCGCCCCGGCGACGGGACGGTCGAGACTGGCGCGGCGCTGACAACGACGATGCGTCGCACGCCCATTGCCTTCATTGCCTGGACAATGGCGCGCGTGCCCTGCGAAGCGACTCCCGCATCGGACTTCGAGCCGGCACCAAGGCCGGACAGCACTGCGTCGGCTCCTTTGACTGAGCGCTCGAGCGCCGCCGGGTCCGGAGCCAGAAGATCGATCGCGACGACGCGCACGTCTCGGGACAACTTCTCCGGATCCCGGACGACCGCTGTGACGTCGTGACCTGCCGCGACCGCCAGTTCCAACGCCTGTCGACCGATACCACCAGTCGCCGCGACTATCGTGAGCTTCATCTCCCGTTCCATCCAGAAAGACGACGCAGCTCTGCCGAACGTGACGTTCACCTGGTATCGTTGGAACCTCAGTGACGCTGGACGAAAGCTCCAATGGTCAGATCGTTGAAGCACCGATTGGTGACACGATTGAGATTCGTCTTCCAGAGAACCCGACGACCGGTTTTCGGTGGCATCTGACGTCCGATGGCAGTCCGGAATGCAGCCTGGTCCACGACGACTTCAGCGCGCCTCTAAGCCCGCCAGGAAAGGGTGGAATGCATACCTGGAGGTTCGAAGCCGTGCGCGCCGGCGAATGCAATATCGAGCTACGATCTCGTCGCCGCTGGGAGACGTCCCCAGAACGGGAAAGAACTTTCACGATCCATGTCAGGGTAAAATGAGAGCGGCGGGCTGCGCCCGTAGCTCGGCGAGCCCACCCGCTCCCCACAAATTACGCGATCATACGAATCGTCCAGAGGTCGTCCGCCAGATTGGAATCGGTAATGTAAGCATAGGGCATCATGAAGTGGCCCTTGATTCCCCAGCCCGGTCCCCACGAGTTTCGGACGATGAAGCGGTGTTGACTGTCGTCATAGCCGACTGCCATCACCGCGTGACCGCCGAGCGCATGCTCTCCGGCTGCTGGCATTGGCATGATTCCGGTTTTCGCCACTTCTGGACTCTCGAAGCTCTCATATACGGTGAAGCCAAATACGAACGGATAGCCGTGCGCAAGGCAGCCCTTTAGCTGAGACAAGGTCTGAACCAACCGGCTGTATTGGACGATTTTGTTCTTCGCCGCCAGGTCGTAGCATCCCTGCGGCGGAGCATCAGCGAATTTTGTGATGTCATACGGCCACGAGTTCGGGCCGTTCTCAAAGCAGACTCCTTGGTCGGCGACGGACTTGATCCCGTCGCGGATCATGGCGCCGCTGTCCTGGGATACCGTACCTTCGATGACTCGCTCGTTGTAGTAGATGAAGAGGCGGGAAGGCACGAGCTGCTGAGCGGATTGAAGCTTCTGCTTCATTCTTTCGAACTGGACGGCACCCGCGATCGCATTGGCGGTGCAACTTCCGAGCTCGCCCTGGTCGTAAACCACGTCAGGGCTTTGCAGCCGCAGATCTATCTTAGGCGGAAGGTTGCCGAGTACCTCCACAGGCGCCGCGTAGAGGTGATCCCGCGCATCTGGCAGATCAGGAATCCAGCCATACCTCTTAATCTTGTGCTTCGTGCTAGCCATCTTTGAGTCCTCCTGCTTCTATGGAATTACCCCTACGTCTCGTTTGGAAGCTGCGCTGCTTTGAGGACTCGAAAGCAATCGCCAAGCCAAGAGCTCAAGCCGCGAAGGTCCGTCCGCGACTGTTTTCAAGGCGCGAAAAGACTTAAACAGATTCGGCTGGTACCACCGAATTGTGACGAAGACAGCCAGCGTGCAACAGTGGCGCTACAGGTGCAGGCAGTGGCACCCAGCCCTAGGCTGGACTCACGGCTGCGGCTGCCGGCCGATACTGCGCGTCGCCAAAGGCCAGGATTGGGTAAAAGATCATAGGCAAGAGCCACAGACCCACGCCAAAGGCACTACCCTTTCCGAAATTCTCGCTGACTCCCAACTTTACGATCAGGGCAATGATCCAGTTTACGACGGGGATGAACAGCAAAAGCCACCACCATCCGGGCTTCTGCGCGATCTTGCAAAGAACATAAAAGTTATAGAAGGGGATGATGGCCGCCCAGCCAGGCTGGCCTGCCTTCGTAAATACCCGCCACAAAGAAACGAGTGTTAGCAAACCGATTGCTAACCCAAGTCCGGACATGAAGAAGTTAAAGACGCCCCACTCGAAATCTCTCATCTTTTGGACACCCCCTGCGGTGCATCGAGATTACCTCGACGAGCGTGCCATGGACACGCTGTTTCGGATCTGCGCACTCGCCAGGGCCCTTTTCGTGTGCACACCCAAATGGGCGCGCGGTTCTGAGGGCAGATTGTCACAAATCGGCTGCCGGCGACCGATTTTGTGACAGACAACGCGATCACCGCTCGGAATGCTGGCGACCGACGTGCGTAACTCCCATCAGCGCAGAGGCTTACTTAGGAGAAGCCGCGTGGGCCCTCCGTAGCCGGCGCGACGGTAGAGCGACACCGCCGCGGCGTTCTCGGGTCGCACGCCGAGCGAGACGGCCTTTACCCCGCTGGCCCGGGCGCGCTTCTCCACCAGCCTAAGCCCGGCGGCCCCGAGCCCCCGCCGGCGCCACTCGGGGAGCAGATAGATCTCGGTCAGCAGCGCGTCCCGGCCGCCCCATTCGAGGTCGAAGCCGTAGGTGAGCACCGCATATCCGATCGGCTTGCCTGACTCGACGAAGAGCCCGACGAAGCCGACCGATGGATCGCGCAACAGCCGGACCAGCGCGCGCTCGAAGGCGGGGCGATCGAAGGAGATGCCCTCGCTGCGGTTGAAATCGGCCATCATCGCAAGCAGCGGCGCAACGTCCGCGCGAGTGGCGAGACGCAGCCGGAGCGCGTGGTGGTGCTGTGCACGGGAGCGGGATTTCGCCATCGTTCGTCAGTTGAGCAGGTTTGTTCTTCATCCGGAAGAGACAGGGGAGCCGACACCAGTGTGACGCGGGCGATTGAGTATCGCGTCGGCGGTGGCTCGGCAATCCCATCCAAAACTGCCAGTTCGGCGTATTTGGAAACAATCGTGCAAAAGGAACTTCTAATGATTGGCTTAAAAAGATCGGTGTTGGCTGCTGTCATCAGTTTGTTGTGGCTCGCTGCTTGTGGGGGAGGGGCATCGTCTGGCGCGGGCACTCCCCCGGATCAAGCTTCGTCGAGTCTCACTCTAACGCTGAGCAGTGCAGGCGTGAGCCCGAAGGGAAGCTCGGTTTCAGCAAACGGATCGGTCCGGATCGTTAACACCGATAGCGTTGTCCACCAGCTCACTTCGCATCCGGATCCACAACAGACGGATTGCCCCGAGCTGAATAGTCCGACGCTCGCGCCCGGAGATCAATTCACGACGACCATTGATAACCACGATGGAACGTGTGGCTTTATCGACAGTTTGAATCCAGCTGATACCAATTTTCAGGGGACGATTACGGTCATTACTTCTAACCCAAATTCGGGTGGCTACGGAAACGGTGGCTAAGGGGCTGAGTCCGCGACACCTCACATCTAAAGCTTCGGGTCCGGGTTACTAAAAAAGAGAAATACAACCGTCTGTCATCAACTCACTCAAGAGGAATCCATGAAATCGTTTAGAAACAGAGTAGCAATCGGTGCATTGGTGATTGGTTCTTTTGTCGGAGGCGCGAATGCCGGGCAGCTTATTGTCTTCGAGCAACCGCTCAACAATTGGGGCGAGGAAGTCTCTGCAGACTTCGCGGCGAACCGCGAACTAGGTCGCGCTTGGATTGAGGTAGGGCTGACTACCCGTTCCCTGGGCGAGGAGCCACCGACTCAAGAGGTGATCCAGAAGCTAGTCGAAGGCCTCTATTACGACTCCGCCCGCAAGCAGGTGCTTTATCGGACTGGCACCGAAATGATTGTTTGCGCTGAAGACGCCACTTTGTTTTGGAGGACTTATTTGAAGAGCACAGGCCAGTGTCTGCTGACCCCGCGTACCGAGCAGCGCAAGATCGACGACGGATTCAGCATCCGCGAGCGAAGTGTGGCCAAGGTCGTTTTCGAGGCTCTGACCTCGCCCGCGTCTCAACACGCCGCGGCCAGCAATGCGATGACCCCTAAAACGACGGTGGTCAAGTGACGCGCGAGCAATTGATGGCGAACCCCGCCACCCTCAGCAAGCTGATGGTGGTCGGGTTGCTGGGCGCCCTCTCGTTGCTCCTGGTGGAGATTCGATTCGAGCACCGGGCGGTGCTGGGCGAAGCGTGGCAGTCGTGGATACCGCTCTTTTACTCCGGGGGCATGGTCGCGCTCGGAGCGGGTGGATTGGCCCGATGGCATCGGGGTGGACGTCAGGTACTCCGGGTGGGATTTGCCGCCGCTTTTCTGATTGGTCTCCTCGGCCTCTGGTTCCACAGCGATGGCCATCCCCTCTCCGGAGTACTGCAAGTTCTCGCAGCGTGGACGTTGCGTCCGGGTGCCAATGGAGGAATCAAACTTGGCGCCCCACCCGTTTTGGCGCCCCTGGCATTCGTTGGGCTCGGATCGATGGGGGTACTGGCCTGCTCGTGGCGCTTCGCGCCGGTGCAGAGCGTTCAGGCGCTCGACTCGCCTCGGTACCTCGTTGGTGGGTGCGAGGGAGCATCCAATCCAAATCAGGCGCATCGGTGTACTGACGAAGAAGCTGTCATTGCCAAGGAATCCGAGTCCCGAATAGATCCATGCTCGTGTCGGTAAAAACAGGGCCCGAAGGAAGCGATGAAGAGCTGCTTTTGGCTCTGGCATCGGGGGATGACAGGGCCCTCGGCCCCCTTTACCGCCGATACGTTCCGATGGTGTTCAGGATGGCGGCCCAATCATTGGGGCGAGACAGCGCGGAAGATATCGTGCAGGAAGTGTTTGCCTCGGTCTGGAAGAACGCGGGCACCTTCGATCCGGCGCGCGGCCCGGTGCGTCCTTGGATTCTTCAGATTGCGCGCTCGCTCGCGCGTGCTCAACGAATTGCGGCGCCGAAGCCGCAAGCCCGAATCGGACGACGAGCGCGATGGCTCGGAGCTGCAGGAGCTGCCGGACGGAGCGAGACCACCGGACCAGGCAGTCTGGGAAGAGTATCGACGATCTGCGATTCAGAAGGCGATTGGTACTCTAGCGCCTCCTCAGCGCCAGGCCCTGAGCCTAGCTTTCTTCGAGGACCTGACGCACGAGCAGGTCGCCGAGACCCTCAAGGTTCCCCTTGGAACGACAAAGACCCGGATCCGCTCAGGAATCCAGCAACTTCGCATTGTGCTTGCGGCAATGGCCGCGGCCTTGGTCGCTGTCGTGGCGACGCGGTTTGCTTTCCAGTACAGCTCGGAGCGAGCGCGAGAGACGCAGAGCGAAGCGGCTCTGCGGATGGTGACGTCCAGCGATACGCAGGTATTGAGACTGGTCGCAACACCGGACGCGCCCTCGGCAGCGCACGGGCACTACCGGACTCGGCCGGGAGCCTCGAACGCAGTTCTCACGTTCTCCGGCTTACCTCGACCGCCGAGTGGAAAGAGCTATCAAGCCTGGACGCGACGCGAAGGTAAATGGACTTCCCTCGGCCAGGGCGTGCTCGATGCGAGCGAGCACGGACTGATCGTCTACCAAGAACGCACGCCTCTCGCTTCGCCCGAAGCGCTCCAGCTCACTTTGGAACCCGAGGGCGGCAGCGCATCGCCGACCGGCCCGCCATTGATCATGTGGCCTGGCCGCTGAACCAATCCAAAACAAGTCCTGCGGTGTAATCGCCCGCAACCGAGCGGAGCGCAGGTATCCACTGCGTCGGCCCCTCGTCTACCAACAAAGGAGATAGTCGCGATGTCAAAGATTCTGATGACGCTTACGTTGCTTGCAGGCCTTTCGGTACAAATCAGCCATTCGTATGCTGACACCCTCGATGATGGGCGGCGGTCGGTCAATCCAGTGGTGCAGTGGAACAGAGCTTTACTCGTAATTGTGCGAACGCCTGGTGCCCAGCCGGCAACGGTCCATTCCACGCGCAGCTTCGCGCTGATGCACGCCGCGGTCTATGACGCCGTCAATTCGATTGATCGGACCCATCGCCCTTACCTGGTTCAGCTTTCTCACGTCTCGCGACATGCTTCCCAAGACGCCGCCGCCGCAGCAGCAGCGCATCAAATCCTGGTGCAGTTGTACCCAGCCTTTCAGGGCACGCTTGATGAGGAACTTCAGCGCTCGTTAGCACCGATCCCAGACGGTCGAGAAAAGGCCGAAGGTATCCGGATCGGAGAAACCGTTGGAGACCGCATCTTCGCTCTGCGAAGCAACGACGGCTCGGATGCGCCGCCAATTCCCTATGTATTCGGAACCGAACCAGGTGATTACCAGTCCACCCCGCCCAATTTTCCTCCACAGCCTCAATTCACCCATTGGTCGTTCGTGACCCCCTTTGTTCTCACAAGCGCCGACCACTTTCGTCCCGGTCCTCCTCCCGCGCTGCCGAGCGACAGGTACGGCGACGATTTCAACGAAGTCAAATCGCTGGGAGTTGTCGACAGCACCACCGCCACACCGGATGAGATGTTGACTGGGCGCTTTTGGAATGGACCGATACAGAATTATTGGAACGAGATCACCCAAACGGCGGTTGTGATGCATCACCTGAGCACAGCCCGGAGTGCTCGCCTCTTTGCCCTTCTCGACCTGTCAATCGCCGATGGGGTGATCGCATTCTATGATGCCAAATACACATACAATTTCTGGCGACCGGTGACGGGGATTCGAGCTGCCGATCCGAGCATCAACCCCGAGACACTGCCTGACCCAGACTGGCTTCCGGAGGTCGGCAATACCGCTCCAGATCCGTCTTACCCGGGCGCGCACGCTGTGATCAGTTCGGTCGCGGCCAACGTTCTGATTTCATTCTTCGAAAGGGATCATTTCGTCTTTAACGTTTCGTCCGAGGTACTGCCCGGCGTGGAGCGCCATTTCACCAGAATCTCCGCTGCCGCCGAGGAGGCCACCTTGAGTCGAATCTTTGCCGGGCAACACTTCCGTTTTGATCTCACCGCGGGCCAATTACTAGGCCGACGGGTGGCCGATTTCGCTCTCGATCACATTTTGCAGTAACCCGCACGGATATTGCCGAACAATCCAAAAGGCGACCAGCGGAGTATTGACGACGATCGCAGCTACCCATTCTCCCACTCTTTGGATGAGGCTACATGGACTTCAATTCGCAGAATCGGCGTGAGTTTCTACAGTTGGTCGGGCTGGGGGTGGGCGGAGTCGTTTTTGCGTCGGGCCTCGGCCAGCTCAGTGGTTGCGCTACTTCCCGCCCAAAAACTCAGAGCGAAGACGACTTCTACTTCCTCCAGCTATCGGACACGCATTGGGGCTTCAAGGGTCCACCCAATCCCGAAGCCGACGTCACGCTCAAGAACACTGTCAATCTGGTGAATGCGCTGGATCGGCAACCGGAGTTCATTGTCTTCACCGGAGACCTCACCCATACCACCGATGACGCGGACCTTCGACGGAAACGAATGGGTGAGTTTAAGCAAATCGTCGATGGCCTCAACGTAAAGAGCCTGCGTTTCATGGCCGGCGAGCACGACGCCTCGCTCGACGCCGGGAAGGCCTATCAGGAGTTTTTCGGAGAGTTGCACTACTCCTTCGATCACAAGGGCGTCCATTTCGTCGTGATTGATAACGTTTCGGATCCAGGCGCATCGATTGGACAGGGCCAACTCGCGTGGCTCCGCTCAGACTTGCAGAGGCTCGACAGCCAGCAGCCGATCGTCGTGCTCACGCACCGGCCCCTGTTTGGTTTGTACCCTCAATGGGACTGGTCGACTCAGGATGGTGATGCAGCCATTGCGGTGCTTCAGAAGTATCAGAACGTCACAGTTTTCTATGGCCACATCCATCAAGAACACCATTTCATGACGGGTCAAATCGCTCATCACTCGGCGCGGTCGCTTATTTTTCCGTTGCCCCCACCAGGCTCCCAACCGAAACGTGCCCCAGTGCCATGGGATCCCGCGCATCCCAGCAAAGGACTCGGTTTTCGCGGCATCGACGCGCAGGGTGGCCGGGATTATCGGTTGGCCGAGTTTTCCGTGGGGAAGGAATAGGCGATGGCTCTTTCGTGGGCCCGCTCTCTGATCGTTCTTCTCCTCATCTCGGTTCGGGTTCTTGCAGGGAGCGAGGCTTCGTCTGCGGCCGGTGAGCAGGTGATCAAGGTGACAGCAAAGAAATTCGAATTCTCGCCAAGTGTGATTGCGGTTCACCTGAACGCCCCAGTCGTGCTCGAGTTCACGAGCCTGGACCGACTTCACGGCTTCGCTGTTCCCGACTTAAAGCTTGAAGCCGAGATCAAGGCCGGAGAGACAACGCGAGTTCGATTCGTTCCTGACAAGCTCGGGACGTTTCCATTTCACTGCAACCGATTCTGCGGAAGCGGTCACGAAGACATGAACGGGCAGATCGTCGTAACAAATTAGTCAGTAGCGTCGACGGTACTTCCGGCTCCGCTCGGGACTCAGACAGCTTACGGCCGAACGAGAGACCGACAGCTTGCGCACGCACTTCGTCAACTGATTGACGAAATGGCGCGACTGAAGGGAATACCGGCAAGGGTCCTTCCGGGACTGAGGGTGAAGCCACTAGGGGGAGTGGACGAGGGCGCTGTCGATCTGTTCTATATCGACAGGGTCACCGGCGGCTCGAGGTTGCCTCCGGCGCCAGAAGTCTTAACTAAGGGCGCTGCGACGGAGAGTCCTATGACCGAGAAAGCGACGAATTTGCGGGTACTCTCGATTTTCCGCGAGTCGAAGGAAGGGAACAGCTCGTCCGTCGATGAGCAAGGCAGCCCGCCCCTGCTAGCCGAAGCGAGAGCTTGGCGCGAAGGGCTCCTGGAGAGTCCTTCCACTGGCGACCACGTGGTTCAGTTCTACGAGGACGACGAGTTTCTAATCGACGCGGTGGCGCACTTCGTTGCCGCCGGCTTGTCGGCGGCCGAGCCGGCATTGATCGTTGCCACCGAACCGCATCGGGACGCCTTCGTCCAGCGCCTGCGCCGTAATGGATCCAACGTGGACGCGGCCGTCGCTTCGGGCCAGCTGATTATGCTCGATGCCCAGCAAACGCTGTTACGCTTCATGGTAGGCGACCACCCGGACTGGGCTCGGTTCCGCGCCACCATCGGGCCGGTGCTGCAAGGGTGTCGCGGAACGGCAGGTAGTGCGCGCGTTCGCGTCTTCGGCGAGATGGTCGACCTGCTCTGGCGTGCTGGCAACCGCGCTGCTGCGATCCGCCTCGAAGAGCTGTGGAACGACCTGGCACGCCTGCAGTCCTTCACGCTGCTATGCGCATATGCCATGGGTAACTTCTTTATGCCCGGCGACGGCGAGCTGTTTGACAGGGTATGCAACCGTCACTCACACGTCGTCCCGCCAGGCGACGGCGCTGCTCCCATCGTGCGCTCGTTGGAGGCCGAGTTGCAGCAGCGCAGGCAGCTGGAAGGAGCGCTTCGCGAGGCCCTGCGGAACCGTGCGGTGACCGCTGGCGCGGCCGCGGATATGAGCTCCCAAAATTCCGAGCGCTTCCGCTTGCTGATCGAGAGCGTCAAGGACTACGCCATTTTCATGCTCGATGCCGACGGCCGGGTGACCTCCTGGAACATCGGCGCGGAGCGCATCAAGGGCTATCGCGCCGAGGAAATCATCGGGCAGCACTTCTCTCGTTTTTATCCGCCCGAGGAGGTGGCCAAGTGCAAGACGGAGCTGGAAGTCGCCGCTCGCGATGGCCGCTTCGAAGACGAGGGCTGGCGCGTGCGCAAGGACGGCGCTCGCTTCTGGGCCAACGTGGTGATTAGCCGGATGCTTGACCGCAATGGCAGGCTAATCGGTTTCGCCAAGGTGACTCGTGACCTTAGCCAACGGCGGCTGCTCGAGGACGAGCGGGTCGCGAGGGAGTCCTTGGAGCGCGTGTTGGCAGAGCAGAAGAAGACTGAGGAGTTGCGCGAGCAGCTAATCGCCATCGTCGGCCACGACCTGCGTTCGCCGCTGTCGTCGATCACGACCGGCGCGGCGGTCATGCTCAAACGCGGCATGCTCATGCCGGCGGACGCGAAGGTCGCTGCGCGGATTGCCCGGAGCGGGGATCGGATGACCAATATCATTTCCCAGCTGCTCGATTTTACGCGGGCGCGGCTCGGCGGCGGGATCCTGATCGACCCCAAGCCGATTGACCTTGCCGAGATCTGCGCCGAAGTGATTGACGAGATAGAGAGCGCTCATCCCGATCGCACAGTGCTCTTCGCCGCGGACGGCGACACTCGCGGCGTTTGGGACAGGGCGCGGCTCGCGCAGGTGGTGTCGAACCTGATCGGCAACGCAGTTAAGTACGGCAAGCGCGACGCTGCAATCGGCGTGCAACTCGATAACGAGGACGACGCGGTCACCCTGTGCGTGCACAACGAGGGACCTGCCATCGCCGCCGACCTGTTGCCGTCGATCTTCGAACCGTTCCGGCGGCAGCAGAACGCGATGGCGCGAGGAGAGGGCCTGGGCCTCGGACTCTACATCTGCCGTGAGATGATTCGCGCCCACGGCGGCGAGATTTCCGTGCAGTCCAGCGACAAAGCGGGCACCACCTTTACGGTGCGCCTGCCGCGCTCCGCCAAGCCGTAGGTTGCGCCGCTTTGTTGACGGTCAGCTTCCAGTCCTTTCGGCTGTTGTCGATCCTTGCCCGCGAGCGTATGTCGTCGGGCAGCCATGCCATTAACCGAATACCGCAAGAAGCGTCGCTTTGACCTTACCCCCGAGCCCGAGGGCAAGGAGCATTCCACCCGGCGTGCCAAGTCAAAGCTGGCGTTTGTCATACAGAAACACCGCGCCACCGCCTTGCATTATGACCTTCGCCTCGAATGGAAGGGGGTAATGCTTTCTTGGGCCGTGCCGAAGGGGCCGAGCTACGACCCTACCGTCAAGCGGCTCGCAATGCAGGTTGAGGATCATCCGATCGAGTACAACGACTTCGAAGGCATCATCCCAGAAGGGGAGTACGGCGGCGGAACGGTGATGATCTGGGACAAAGGGACCTGGACACCGGAATCGCCGGATGTCGACGCCGCGCTCAGGAGAGGAGAGCTCAAGTTCTCGCTCAACGGAAAGAAGCTGCGCGGCTCGTGGGTGCTGGTGCGCACCCGCGGACGCCCCGGCGACACCAAGACGGCCTGGCTGCTGATCAAACACCGAGACGAATGGGCGAGCACCGAGGACATCACGGAGCTGGCCCCGCGTTCGGTGGTCAGCAACCGACTGCTCGTCGAGATTGCACGCGACGAGGGCGGGAACATGCGCAAGGCCGCTGACGGCGATCCGCCCTCGGAGCTGCAGAAGATCCTCGACGATCCGAAACTCCTCATCCCGGCAAAGAGGGGCCGTACCAAGTCGGTTTGGCACTCGAAAAGGCCGTTGTCCTAGGGCGATTCACGGAGAACCGCGTCGGCATTGGCTGACTTCGCGATGAAGCGAAGCCCGCGAGCATCGAGATACCGCTCGAGCCGCACGGCGCTTTGCCGCGGATCCGCGAGCGCAACGTGGCCGTCGGGCCGGACGAGGTAGCTCGCGTCGCGGCCAAGGTCCGCGCGCTCCGTACCCGGGCTCCAGGGAAGAACGTGCAGTCGCAGCCCGCGAGAGGCGCAGCATGTGGCTAGCGAGTGCGTCGCGGCGCCGTACACGTGCACTTGCCACTCAAGCGACTCTAGCGGCGCGAAGTTGTCCGGCTCGGTCGGAACCCACGGCAGTCGATCTCCCCCGCGGACGCGTCCCGCGCGTCCCTCGCTCAAGTCGCTGTCCGGATACGCGATCGCCGTCTGCGACACGGTGCGGAACAGGAAGCGCCGCATGGCAGCTAGCCGGAACAGCGCCGAGATCACCCGCGGCGCCACATGGACGCGCACCTGGGCGGCGAGCCGCCCGCGCCGCGTCACGAACTGGAAGATGCGGTCGGTCGTCGCGACGAGGCGCCGCGCGAAGCCGATCCGCTCCGGCTCGTAAGTGTCGAGAATGCGCTCAGGCGCGCGCTCGCGCAGGACCGCCGCGAGCTTCCACGCGAGGTTGATGGCGTCGCCGATGCCCGTGTTCATTCCCTGCCCACCGACGGGGCTGTGGATGTGCGCGGCGTCGTCGAGGAGGAAGGTCTGCCGGTGCCGGAAACGCGCCGCCACTCGGTGATGGACCCGGTAGGTCGAGAACCATTGCACTCGCGAGACATCGATGCGCATCCGTTGCAAGAGCCCCTTGCTCACATCGTCCCAGCCAGGTTCCACGCTCTTCTGCTCCACATCGGAACGGATGGTGCCGATCAGCCTTGCGCGCCCCTTGTCTGCGAGCGGGAAGACCGCGGCGAAGTCGCTCGCGTCCAGCGACACGTGCAGCTCGCGGTTCATCAGCGGTCCGCTCGCCTCGACGTCGGCTACGTAGAAGAGATGCTCGTAGGTACCGCCCGGAAAGCCGATGTCGAGCCTTTCGCGCACGGTCGAGCGGGCGCCGTCGCAGCCGGCGAGGAAGACGGCTTGGCACGTCCGTCCCCCGTCGAACCGCGCCGCGATCCGGCCACCCATTTCGTCGAAGTCGATGAGCGCGATCCCGCGCTCGACCTGCACGCCCAGCTCTTGGAGTCGGTCGATCAAGAACTGCTCGTGCTCGTCTTGCGGGTAGCTCAGGCCATATGGGAACGGGCTCCTGTCCGCGCCGAGCCGTTCGAGATCGAGGTGGGCTGCCTTCCTGCCTAGCGCCCATAGATTGACGGCGGTGAGCGGGAGCCCGGCTTCGACTACGTCGTCGGCGATACCGAGCTGCCGGTAGAATTCCAGCGTGCGCGACTGCACCGCCAGCGCGCGCGAAGTCGTTCCTGGCTGGTCGGCCTTGTCGATGATGCGGACCCGGATGCCCAATCGGACGAGCCAAAGAGCGAGCACGAGACCGGTCGGTCCAGCGCCGACGATGAGGACCTCAGTGTCCATGCGCTCAGGGACTCGACTCACCTTCCAGCCGCCGATACAAAGCGAAGGGCTTCGCGAGCCAGCTCGGTCCAGCTCGTCTGCGGTGCCGAGAGAACGATCCATTCCTTCATCAATCGACCATCGCGCCGTGGATCGAAGCGCCTGCCCGCAGAACTGTCCACGAGCTCATCAACCCGACTCTTTGGGAGCTTCAAGACCAGCTCGTCGTTGACGAGCATCACGAAGATCTTGCCTCGCGCCTTGAGCACGACACTGCTGGAGCCCCATCCCTTTTCAACCGTCACGCCGGTCTCGGGCGACAGGACCTCGACGAGGGGCTTCAGTGCCGCGGGCACCGCCATGGCCACGTCGGTTCGCACGGGACTCTTTTTCACGTCAACGTCCCTTCGCTTGGTCGCCTCGGAGGATAAGGCAGGTGCTACTCGATTTGGCCACGAGCTTCTCTTCGGGAAGAGCGACGACATCACACTCGAGGTAGACCAAGGACTTACCGCCGTGCACGACCCGCGCACGGGCTTCGAGCAGAGCGTCCGTCACCGGGCGCAGGAAATTGATCTTGAGCTCGAGCGTGGTGA
>WNFJ01079749.1_pt5 | contig 14655 bp, 12 predicted proteins | sample 5400461 | NCBI WGS metagenome assembly WNFJ01 (sample SAMN13153349, study PRJNA577476) | soil metagenome | isolation source: 115 cm saprolite on Douglas fir-dominated hillslope | place: USA:California | collected 2013-09-17 | reverse complement strand
TGTAGTTGGGCGGGCAGGCGGCAGTCTGGAGGCGTTCCGTGTGCGGCATCTCCTGGCCGTAGGGGGTGAAGTCGGCGTCGTAGCAAAGTTGGCCGGGGCTTTGGCCTGTGCCGCTGCCGGTGGTGATGGTGCGAGTGGAGCCGAGGTGGTCGGCGAAGTAGTACAAGATGCCGCCCGAGCCATTTCGTGAAGCTATGCGACGGCCAGCGAAGAAGACGTATTCAGTGTAAGCGGCGTTGCTGACGCTACCGGAGCCGTCGGTTTCGGCAAGGGCGTGGCCGGAGAGGAAGCGCCAGTAGAGTTTTCTAAGGGTACCACCGGGGCAATCGCTATTGGCTCCGGACTTCTTGGCGACTCGGAGGCCGTTGCCGTCGTAAAGCTAGTTGTGGCGAGCGCTCGAACCGTAGCCGTGCCTTGCACTTGGCTGCCCGCCCAGTGGTATGTGATGGAGCCGGTGGCGGTGAAGTCCTTGATGGAAGCCACGGCCGTACTCCCGCCAGACGTTGAGAGCGCTTGATTCAGAATCGTGAGCGCTTGTGAGTCGCGCTGCGGTGCCGTCGTGGAGGTTTGAGCGGGGTGCAAGTTTGGAAACGTAAGAAGGAGTGCGGATAACAAAGAGAGCAGTTTCATATCGGAGATTCCTCCCGCGAGGCAAAGTGTCAAGGCACACAAATACCGGGGTCGGGCCGAGGGCTGGGGTTGATTTCAACTACGTTTCAATTGGTAAGCGGGGATATGATCCCACGAGCAAAGGACGCGCTTCTCCGATTGCAGGAGAGTTACGCGCAACGATTAGTACTCTTGCGGCGAGATGCTGTCAAGCGAAAAGTTTGTAATGGCGGGCGGTGAGGGAGACGTGCGCGGCGCTCTCCTTTTGCGGGTTCCGTGACCACGAATGCCAAACGGTTGCCATCGGGTGAGAATTGCAGGTCGGAAATACTGCGCAGGTTCAGTGCGCCTTCGGGAGTCAGCAGCTTGGGCGAACTGGCCTTGGGCGGCTCCTGACCAAGGATAGGCATCGCGAGAGCCGAGAGTGCAAACAGAACGCTAGCCGAAAGAAAGCGTTTCATCGAAACTCCTTCAATAGACGAGAAAAGGACTCTAACCGCGTGAGCGGCAAGCGTCAATTGGGACTAATCAGGTCGCATTGTTTGAGACTCACGCAACATCGCGCAGCTTGGACGTTGCTAGGTCTCAAACGGCTCGGCTACAATCGAGCGCTTATTCGACTGCGGAAAGTGACCGTCTGGAGCCCATGGCCGAGATTCGGCTGCACAACACGCTGAGCGGGAAAATCGAGAATTTCGCTCCGCAAAAAGCGGGCGAAGTGCGCATGTACACCTGCGGCCCGACGGTCTACGACTACGCGCACATCGGAAATTACCGCACATTTGTGTTCCAGGATATTTTGCGTCGATTCCTGAAACTGCGGGGACTCAAGCTGAACCACGTGATGAACCTGACGGATGTGGACGACCGCATCATCGCGAACGCCGCGGCCGCTAGCGTGAGTATCCGCGACTACACAGCGAAATTCGTGCAGGCATTTTTCGACGATTGCAAAACGCTAAGCATCGAGTCGCCGGAACACTGGATCCGCGCGACGGATCACATCGATGACATGGTGAAGCTGATCCAGCAGCTTCAGAAAAAATCATTCACCTATCCGGGCGACGGATCGATTTATTACCGCATCACGAAATTTCCCAGGTACGGAAAGCTCTCGAAGATTGACCTGACCGGCATTCAGGCGGGAGCGCGCGTTGACAACGATCGCTACGAAAAAGAGAGCGCGCGGGATTTTGCGTTGTGGAAGGCGCCGAAGCCGGGGGAGCATTTCTGGGAGACGCCCCTCGGTCCCGGGCGGCCCGGCTGGCACATTGAATGTTCCGCTATGGCCATGAAGTATCTCGGCGAGACTCTGGACATTCACACCGGCGGAATCGACCTGGCGTTTCCGCACCACGAAAACGAAATTGCGCAGAGTGAGGGCGCGACCGGCAAACCTTTCGTGCGGTACTGGCTGCACGCCGAACATTTGCTTGTCGAAGGCGCGAAGATGTCCAAATCGCAGGGAAATTTCTTCACGCTACGCGATTTGTTCGCGAAGGGTTTCAAGCCGTCAGCGCTTCGGTTTGCTCTGGCCAGTGTGCCTTACCGCAAGCAGCTCAATTTCACCTTCGATGGCTTGCAGCAGGCCAGCAGCTCCGTGGAACGGCTGAGAAATTTCGCGGACCGACTGAAGCAAGGAAAATTTCCCGCGGGAAGGCGAGCGGGTATGGCCGCGCGGATCGTCAGGGCAGCCGAAGAGTTTGACGCTGGTCTTTCGGACGACTTGAATACGGCGCGAGCGCTGGCGGCTGCGTTTGACCTGGTGCGCGAGGCAAACATCGCCGTCGACAAGGGCGAATTCCGCCAGGGCGACGTCCAAACCGTGCTGGACTTTCTGGCTACGTTCGACAAAATCTTCGCAGTCGTGGAAGACGACGATGGCGAAAAGCTTCGAGCGCTCGGATTTGGCAGCGGAGGGAGCGGGCTGAGTGACGAGGAGATCGATCGGTTGGTCGCGGAGCGCAACGCGGCAAAGAAGAGACGCGATTTCGCCACCTCCGACCGCATCCGCAAAGAGCTCGCGGATCGTGGTATAATCATCGAAGACGCCAAAGATGGCAGCGTCCGCTGGAAACGCAAGTGAGCCTTAACCTCCAAATTCGAGCTTCGTTTGTCCCGGGGTTTCTCCCGCCGGCCGCCCAGCGGCCAGAACTCTACGGCGTAGACTTACTTTAAATTTCTTTCTCCCGCAGGCCCACTGGCGGATACGTCCGCTTGCGCGCCGGCTTTCTCCCCGTAGTTTTCAATCAACTCCAACCTTTTGGTTTCTTCACTGGAGGAAGAAATGCCAACGACATTGGAAGTGAAAACACCCCGGCTTGTGACTGCGCTGCCCGGGCCGAATGCCAAGCGCGTGCTCGAGCAAGATGCGAAATTCATGTCGCCATCTTATACCCGCGACTACCCCCTGGTGGCCAAGCGTGGGCACGGCGCCATTGTCGAAGACGTGGACGGCAATGCGTTTCTCGACTTCGCGGCGGGAATTGCTGTCTGCTCGACCGGACATTGCCATCCGAAAGTTGTCGCGGCGATTCAGAAGCAGGCGGCCGAATTGATTCACATGTCCGGCACGGACTTTTATTACGAAAGCATGCCGCAGCTCGCGGAACGCTTGGCGAAGACAATGCCGGGCGCTGAAAGCAAGAAAGTCTTTTTCACCAATTCGGGCACGGAGGCGGTGGAAGGCGCCATTAAGTTGGCCCGATACGCGACCAAGCGCGACAAATTCATCGCGTTTTACGGTTGCTTCCATGGCCGCACCATGGGCGCTCTTTCGTTGACGGCGTCCAAATCCACACAGCGTAAAGGATTCGGCGCGCTGCTAAGCGGCATCGAACATATACCTTATCCGTATGCGTATCGCTGCGCGCACGGCCACACCGCGGAGACTTGTGGCGCGGAAATTCTGGAACAGCTCGAAGGGCAAATTTTCAAGCGGCTGTTCGATCCCGAAGACGTCGCGGGCATCATCATTGAACCGATTCAGGGCGAAGGCGGATATGTGCCCGCGCCGAAGTTCTTCTTGCAGGAGTTGCAGCGGATTTGCCGCCAGTACGGCATCATGTTCATCGTGGACGAAGTTCAGTCGGGAATGGGACGCACCGGAAAGTGGTGGGCCTGCGAGCACGCCGGAATCGAACCGGACATTCTCTGCTGCGCGAAGGGCATTGCGAGCGGTTTGCCGCTCGGCGCGGTCATCGCGAAAGAAACCGTGATGCGTTGGAAGCCTGGTTCACACGGCACGACGTTCGGCGGGAACCCGGTATGCCTGGCCGCAGCCCTGGCTACCATAGACCTGATCGAGAGCGCATACATGGAAAACGCCCGCCACATGGGCGACTACCTCTTCGGGCGCATGGCGGATTGGACCAAGAACTTCAAAATCGTAGGCGATGTCCGTGGACGTGGATTGATGATCGGTATTGAGATCGTACGAGATCAGAGGACTAAGGAAAAGGCCGCGGATTTGCGCAATGCGATTGTCGATGCAGCGTTTCATAAGGGCTTACTCGTGCTCGGCGCGGGCGAGAACACCATTCGGCTGTCGCCGCCGCTCCTGATCGATCAGGAACAGGCCGACTTCGCCGTGCGCACGCTGGAGGATTGCATCCGCGAGGCTGAGAAAAAGGTCTGATTCGAAAAGGGAGACTGGAAAACAGAAGACAGCGAGGCCAACTTGCAAATCCTTTGGCTGCCGTGGAAGAAACATGGCAACCGCGGGGTTTTTGTTTATACTGCGCGCAAGGCTGAGGGAATCGGTGCCTGGGCCATGCCGATATTCTCACATTTGATGTTTCGGGCCGTGCACTGGGCGGCGCGCCGCGGGCTGCGTGAAGAAGGGAGTTTTTCCAGCGACGAAAAAAAACAGGAAGCCCGGCGCACCGGCGTGCGCGGTGAAACCTATGCTTACTGGTATCTGCGCAAACACGGATACGTATTCGTAGCGCGGAATTACACTCCGCGGGGCATTAAGGGCGAAATCGATCTCGTGGGTTACGATGGCAAGACGCTGGCATTTGTGGAAGTCCGGACTCGCACCATCCGGGACGACTTGCCCGCGCTGCCGGAACTTAGCGTCACCAGGGAAAAACAGCACTTGGTGGTTCGCACGGCGCAGCGGTTTCTCGCGGAACGTCACGTAGGCGAGTGTCCTCGCCGATTTGATGTCATGGCCATTGATAACTGCCCGGGGCAAGCGCCGGTGGTGCGCCTGCACAAGGATGCTTTCAGCCCTCAAATATGAGGGGCTTGGCCGGAACATCCTCATGCGGATGCCAGACGCGGTACAATTCAGAGTCCCTGGGTTGCGCGCGCGGCGCGGGCAGACCTGAACATATTCGAGGAGGATTGCTTTGCCGGAGTTGCGAAAGGACCCGATCACGGGTCGCTGGGTGATCATCTCGACGGAACGCGGGAAGCGGCCCAACGACTTTCTTCGCGAGAGCGTCATCCCAAGAGAAGAGAAGAATTGCCCCTTCTGCGTTGGCAATGAAGCGCGGACTCCGCCGGAAATCCTCGTTTACGGTCGGAACGGTGGAGGCCCAAACTCACCAGGCTGGAGCATCCGCGTTGTGCCGAACAAATTTCCAGCGTTGGGCATCGAAGGCGATCTGGACCGGGAAGGAGAAGGCCTCTTTGACAAGATGAATGGGATCGGCGCGCACGAAGTCGTGATTGAGTCGCCAAACCACCTCGCAACACTCGCTACCCTTCCCGAGCGTGCCGTCGAGGACGTGCTGTGGGGCTATCGGGACCGCATGCTGGACCTGAAGAATGACAAGCGCTTCCGCTACATTCTCATCTTCAAAAACCATGGGGAAGCAGCCGGGGCAACCATCGACCACCCGCACTCGCAGTTAATTGCTTTGCCGATCGTCCCGCGCCGCGTTCGAGAAGAAGTCGACAACTGCTGGCACTACTACGATGAGAAAGAACGATGTATTTTTTGCGACATCATTCGCCAGGAACGGGACACTGGCGAGCGCGTGATCGGTGAAAACGAACACTTCATAACGCTCGCGCCCTATGCGCCGCGCTTCCCGTTTGAGATGTGGCTGCTGCCGAAGGTGCACGGATCATCCTACGAAAATAACCAAAGCTCCATGTATGCCAGCCTGGCGCGGATGCTGAAGGACACGCTGATGCGCCTGGACCAGGTGCTCGATCGGCCGGCGTACAATTTCATGATCCACACGTCTCCGATCGGGGAAGAGATCAACGATCACTATCACTGGCACATCGAGATCATTCCCAAGCTGACGAAAGTGGCGGGTTTTGAATGGGGCACCGGTTTTTACATCAATCCCACGCCTCCGGAAGAATCGGCGCGATTTCTCCGCGAAGCAAGAATGCCCGTGGTCGCGGAGAAAAAGTAGAGGTGTGCGGAAACTTCGCTCTCTTCGGGGTGTCCGAAGAGTTCAGACAGATTTGCTATACTCAAAGATTCGGCGCGGTACCCAAGTGGCCCAAGGGAGAGGTCTGCAAAACCTCCATTCGTGGGTTCGAATCCCACCCGCGCCTCCAATTTTCCGGCTTTGGAATGTGTGAGTTACGGCGGCGATTTTTCTCATGTACCCGCCGTGTACCTCGCATTTGAGAAGTTTGAGTGGCTATCACAAGATCGAAACGCCACGCACGGGTGAGGTCGAGGGCGCATCAGTGAAATCAAGTTTGCCGAGCACCGACTGTAGGGTTGAAACTGCCCACCCAAATCATTTCTGCAACCCCCTTCCAGCGTGACTGTTCGGCCCTTAGTGTGCGGCGCCAGGACCAGCCGACCTGAATTCGCGTGTGAAGAAAACCAGAGGCGCTCCGATCAGGCAGGCGCAGCCCAGCAGCCAGAAGCAATCGAGGGATGCCAGGAAAGAGGCCTGTTGATTTAAGATTCGGCCGAATTGCGCATGGGCATGGGTCGCCGCGTCAGCCGCAGAAAAACCATGCCTTGCAAAATATACGGACAGGTTTGTCAAAACCGTTTGGTAGGGCGCGTTCAGCGGAGTGGCATGAGCGACAAGCACCGAACGATGGTATTGGGCGCGCCGCGCCACCACCATGGTGACAAACGCGATGCCAAAGCTGGCTCCCTGATTTCGAAATAGATTCGTCAAACTTGAGGCCTTGTTGTTCTTCTCTTTTGGCAAGAAGGAATATGCGAGCTGGCTCACGGGAATGAAGAGCGGCGCGATGCCCAGGCCCTGAAGCGCGCGAGCAAAGGCCTCATGCTTATAGTCGGTGCCGAGATCGAAACTCGCGTAGTACCACATGCTTAGAGCGAAAATGAAGTAGCCCACCGCGATCATCGGTTTCACGCCAACCTTTGGCAGCAGCCTTACCATGACTGGCGCCAGCACAACGATCACCATCGCTCCAGGACCGAGGACGAGCCCCGCGTCGGTCGCCGTGTAGCCATAGAGGCTCTGGAGCATCTGCGGAATCAGCACGGTTGAGCCGAAAAGCGTGAAGCCGAAAAGAAAATAAAAGAAGTTGGCGATGGCGAAGTTGCGTTCGCCGAGAAGCCGTATTTCCACTACCGGATCGGGGTGCCGCCACTCCCAAACAGCGGCAATGACCAGAGCGACTATCGCCACAGTGAAGAAAGTTAGTATGAAGTTGCTCTCAAACCAGTCTTCGGTTTGGCCGCGGTCCAGCACGACTTCAAGGCACGCAAATCCCAGCGCGACGAGCACAATCCCCAGGCCGTCAATCTTGAGCTTGCCGGCGCGCCGCGCCGCTTGGACCTGACGGGTGAACTCGGGTGGATCCGATACCAAGCGCTTGGTGAGGACCAGCGACAATATCCCAATGGGAATGTTGATAAAGAAGACCCAGCGCCAACTCCAGCTATCGGTGATCCAGCCGCCCAGCGGAGGACCTATCGCCGGCGCGGTCACAATGGCCATGCTGTAGAGGGCAAAAGCCGCCGGCCGCTTGTTCGCTGGAAATGTGTCTACCAGAATGGCTCTCCCCCAACGCCCTGCAAGACGCGGAAGAAAATCAGCAACCCCAAGCTGGGCGCTAATCCACACAACAAGGAACTTGCCGTGAACAGGAGCACGCAAGCCATGTAATAGCGCTTGCGTCCAAAGACGCGGCTAAGCCACGCAGAAAGAGGAAGTACGACAGCATTCGATACCAGATAGCTGGTCAGGACCCAAGTGCTTTCGTCGTAGCTGACCGCAAGACCGCCCGCGATGTGCGGCAGCGCGACGTTGGCGATGGCCGTGTCGAGCAGCTCCATGAAGGTAGCCAGCGTGACGACGACGGCAACGATCCAGGGATTGATCGCAGGCCGCTCGGTGGCCACATACGGGACAGGAATGGAAGCTGCGGCAGCGCTCATAAGGGTTCCTGGGTGCTTTGATGCAATAAGAAACCGTTCGGTCTCATCCAATTCCTAGTACAATGCAATTAGCGACCAGTTGGTCGCAGGCTGGTTTGGTGGGAGGGCTGATATGCCCAAAGGTGAGCTGACCCGGCAGGAAATCATTCGCAAGGCGGCGCCGATCTTCAATCAGTGGGCTATGACAGGGCGGCCTTGTCCGGCCTCATGCGAGCGACCGGTTTCGCATTACAGCAGGCCTTCGACGCAGCAGCACGAAGCGTAAGCTGTGAGTTATCGTTTCTTGAATCTCTCGCGGAAAAGTCTCGAAGCTTCGGACCGCGTCATCTTCCTGACGCGAATGCCGTTACGGCCATTTTCGAAGAGTGACTTGCGAACCGGCTTTGGATACTGCGTATGGAATACAAGGTCCCAAATCCCGCTGGTGATGCCGTAACCCTTTTCCATCCCGCGCGGGCTGTGATGATACAGGTGATATCGCTTGAGGTGCCGGAAGTAGCGATTGCGGGACTTTCCGAAATGCAGGAAATAGTGGATCCACTCCTCGCCGACATAGCTTTGCACCACACCAGCGAGCAGGCTAGGCAGCGTATAAACGGGGAACAGGAAACTGAAGGGTGCGGCGACTACAAAGAGAGGCAAGATATCCTCGCCACTGATGTGCCAGCCGTCAAAAGGTCTCTCATGGTGTTCCCAATGAAGAGGGTCGAGCCGCTCGTGAAGAAAGCGGCGAATCAGGCCTTTGCCGGGAGGGAAGCGGCCGTGGAGGACGTAACGGTGAAAGAGATATTCCACCAGGCTCCATACCGGGATGCCCGCCAGATAAAAAGACATCCCGATCCACGGGTGCCCGCTGCGCAAGCCAAGCAGAGTCGCGATCAGCGAGTACGTTGTGTAGAAAGCCGTCAGCGGATAGAGCCTTCGCCGCGCAATACGGGATTGTTCGCGTTTGTAGGCTTCGAACGAACCCTCCGTCCAGCGATAGCCTGTTATTGCTGGCGCCAATCCTGCGGACACAAATCACCTCCCGGGGAACGAATCCCACTCCTTGCATACTTCGTGTGCTGGATTCCGGCTTATTCGAAACTGCCGGTCACGCCCTGAAAGCCGTGCATCGCCTGCTTCCAGAGCCACTTCATGACGCGAGCAGCGCTATAGCAGTAGGCGACGTTATAGCCGAGCGTGGAAAAACATTGCGGTTCGCAGCCTTGCTTCATGTCGGCCAACTGTTTGAGATCGAACTTCTGATTCTCGACCGTTCCCCAATCGTATTTCGCGTTGTACATGGGGAAGCAAGGCGCAAGCGTTCCATCTGTTCGGATGATCAGCCAGTTCTGTCCGGCACGGCAGCCCCAGTGTTCGCCGACGCCGCGCATGAAGCCTTTCATGTTCTGCAGGCGGGGAATGGAATCGACCATCTTCCAGCCCTGTCGCTGTTTGTCGATGAGCCAGTCCAGGAGATCGTCGACGACCGGGAAGTCCTGCGGGCGAATGTAAGTGTCGTTCTCATGCAAGTGCTTGAAGTGCTCTTGCTCCATCATCGGCGCTTCGTTGATGTGAAAAGTGATGGAGATGCCGTTGTCGTGCGCGATGGTGGCCAGCTCTTTCACGTCCTCAATGTTTGTGCGGCAGATGTTGGTGTTGAAAAACATCGTATAGCCGTATCGGTATTGGCGTTTGACGAGATAATCGAAATTCGAGCGCACGTGCTCGAGGGCTTTGGGCAAACCGGGCTTTTCCTTGATGGTGTCAACAGCGAAATTGATGGTGGCGATTCCAGCGTCGGCCAAGCGGTCCGTTACTTCAGGCCGCAAAAGGCGCGCGTTAGTGGCAAGGTAAACCCAGAAATCTTTCTTTGCTGCGTAGTACACGACTTTGTGGACAAAGTCGGGGCGCAGGAGCGGCTCGCCGCCTGTAGGGGCAAGCACTCGGCACGGCGTGGATTCGAGCCAGTCGATGGCGCGCCGAGCGGTGTCTTCGGTCATGCCTTTCACGCGATTGTCATAGGACCAGCAGTAGTGACAATCCAGATTACATTTCCACTCTGTGAACAGGTAGGCGATGATCGGCTGGAAGTCCCCTGGAAGGACTCGGGACTTGAAGTAAGGAAACATCCAGCCTTTCATGGTCTTCAGGATCTTGGAAGCGGGCCAATGACGCTTGCCCGTGCGAACTACGGCTTCATGCGCTGCAATATCTTGCTCATCGAGATCATGAAATAACTCCGGATATTGAGGAAACACTGGTGCCGGCAACGTCTCGGCTTTCCTCAACTCCGGCCGGTGCGGCGACGGACCGTGCGAAGGCTGTTGCAGGAGCTCGTGGAGAGGGACGTCGAGGCGGAACGGCTGACTTGGTAGAGTAGGGAACTGCTGCAATTCGGACATTCTATTTCCTTGCCTCCTTGGCCCCTCAGCTAGCCGTGCCGGGGCCGACAAGCATGTAGTCGCACTTCTGACACCGTCGATTTGATTCTCGATCCCGGCAAAGAGACACAAAAAACTTTTAAGGAAAACTCACTACGTCCAGCAACGCAGACACACTTCGAAAGCCGGGCGAGGGATCGCGGAAAAACTTGTATCTTTCCTTTGCGCACGGATATCTAACTCATGTTGGGCAAGGTGTTGTGTTGGCGGCGCCCCTGGGTGCCTCGCTGTAAAGTCGCAACGTTGCAGCTTTGAGGTTATGTATGCGCCTTCGCTGCAAGACGGCTTGACCTCGCGCGGTTATACAGTTCACTTGCGGTGACGGCACTCCGGTCGTGACTGCGAGAGTTTCAACAGGCCGAGTAGTTATTCCGGATGTGCGGAGATGAATAATCCAAACTTTGCCCTCGTCACCGGCGCTTCCCAGGGACTGGGAAAGGTCTTTGCACAAGCCCTTGCGGCACGCAAACAGAATGTGATTCTCGTTGCCAGATCAAGAGACAAGCTGGAAAGCCTAGCAAGCGAGCTGAAGGGGTCCCACTCAATTCTCGCCGAGGCCTTAGAGTTTGACCTTGCCTCTCCTTCCGCTGGGCTGCGCCTCGCTGAGCAACTGCGCGATCGGAAACTTGGCGTAAACCTACTTGTTAACAACGCGGGCTTCGGAGTTCGCGGAGAATTCCTTAATCTTCCTCTCGAGCGCCAGATGGAAATGTTGCAATTAAATAACGCCGCCGTCGTCGAACTCACGTATTCGCTTTTGCCATCGTTGATGGAACACCCGCAGGCTGGAATTATAAACGTGTCATCTACGGCGGGCTTTCAGCCGATTCCCTATGCCAGTCTTTATGCCGCGACGAAATCCTTTCTAATGAGCTTTTCTTTGGGGCTCGAGGAAGAACTGCGGGCGCATGGGGTAAGCGTGGTCACGCTCTGCCCTGGCCGGATTCTCGCCAATTCCCACTCAGGGGAAGCCAGAAATGGCAATCGAAAGCTTGGCTTCATTTATCAATCGCCCGAGGATGTCGTAAAAGAAGCCTTGGAATCGTTGTCGAGTCGTGGCGGCCTTGTGATTCCTGGTTTTGTCAATAAACTCAGCGTTTTCGCCCAGCGTGTGATTCCGCGCCGGACGGTACCGAGACTTGTGGCCAAGATGTCTCGGCAATGAGCCCGGGGGCTTCTCGGTAATAGCCGCGACTCGTTCCTGATGTGCGAGCGTACTACCGACTACTCCGCGTGTGCGCAAATGTCGGATTTGCAATGGAAGATTCTTCTATAGAAATTCATTCGTGGTTCTTTTCGCAAGCGATTCATCTCTGCGCCAGACGATTCTTTTTGTGCCGTTCTGCTTTTTCCAAGCATCAGAAGTTTTACGAAGGAAGGAGACTGGTGACTCCAGCGCGGTCCCGGTGGAGCCGTGCTTTTTCTTTTCGGAAGGAGCGCGGAAACTCTACCCGGAAAAGGGACAGTGGAAGGAATTGGTTGTATGCGCCATTTGGAACCGCGCAGCGCGCGGAAGGCCTTAAAACGCAACCGCATGCTAAGCGCCCTGCTGCCTCTGGTTTTGTGTGCGGCTGCAGGTGCGGTGCACGCGCAGACAACACTGGGGAGCGCGCAACAACCCTCGAACGGAACGATCCGCGGCGCCGTGACGGTGCTCGGCCGGCAAGCGGAGGTAAGTCCCCTCGAAGGTATCCGCGTGGAGTTGAAGGAGAGCTCTCAGGATTCGCAGCCTCTTGCGACCCTTACGGACTCCGCAGGACATTACGAATTCACGCAGTTGCCCGCAGGTACGTATACGCTTCGTGTGGACCAGCAAGGGTTCAAGCCGTTTGCTGAAACGGTATCTCTCAACGCGAATGAAACCTCTGTGGTCGGCATTGCCCTCACCCTCGACACGGTAGTCGAAAAGGTGGAAGTCAAGGAGCATGCCGCGAACGTTTCGACAGAAAATTCTTCGCCGGCTTCAACCATCAATAACGCGCAGCTGGAGACACTGCCCCTGGCGCAGCAGAAGTTCCGGAACGCGTTGCCTGTGGTTCCAGGTGTGATCCGCACCCTTGACGGAAAACTGAGTGTCAGGGGCGCCTCCGAGAATCAAGGAATGCTGCAAGTGGATTCGGCAAAGACGGTTGATCCCGTGACGGGGTCGTTCTCGATTCCGGTGCCCATCGACGCGATTCAAACGGTCAATGTCGACAAGACTCCCTTTAGCGCTGAGAACGGGGGTTTCTCCGGGGGGCTGACGGTTATTGAAACCACGCCGCCTCCGAGCGACTGGTTCTACAAAGTGAAAGATTTCAACGTCAGCCTGCGCGGCAAGAACGGTCACTTCGTCGGCGTCTCTCAAGCAACACCTCGGGTCTCGTTTGGAGGTCCTCTTGGCGAAGGCAAAGTCAACTTTTCGGAAGTGTTCGAGTACGACGTCAGAAGAGATCCGGTGCGCGGCCTAGCCTGGCCTAAGAACGAAATCAAATCTCAAGGCTTCAATTCCTTTACTCGCGTTCAGGCCATCCTGTCTTCCCAACACGTGATCAATGCAGACGTTAATGTCTTTCCTATGCGAACGGAGTTCGCCAATATCACCGCGCTCGTGCCGCAGACCGCGTCCTCGGATTACGACCAAAAAGGCGTCTCGGCTGGAATCTCGGACCTTCATAGCTTTCGCTCAGGAGCATTGCTCAGGATCGCATTGCGCTATACGCGGTTTGAAAGCAATGCTCACGGTCAAGGACCGGCGGATATGCTGGTGAATCCCGAAGGCTGGGACGGCAATTTCTTCAACTCTTGGACCAGGGCTGCCAATCAGTTTGAAGCCTACCCAACATTTCAGTTTGCGCCCAAAAAGTCGTTTGGCCGGCATGAGCTGAAAATTGGCGCGGATGTGACCCACAGGTCTTATGGCGGCAACAGTCTGTCGCATCCGATTCAACTCTTGAGGCAAGACCGGACGCTTGCGGAGGAGATCAGTTTCACAAGCAACGGACCTCTAAACGCTTCGGCCACGGATGTAGAAGAGTTCATCCAAGACCGGTGGATGGTGAACGACCACCTATCGATCGACGTTGGAGGAAGGCTGACCAGTGAGACTGTAGGGCGGGCTGCGGCCTTCGGACCGCGTGTTGGATTTGCCTATTCGCCGAGAAGGGACCAGAAAACTGTCATTCGCGCCGGAGCAGGACTTTTCTACGATCGCGTTTCCTTGCTCGAAGCAGACTTCGTTCACAATCCACAGCGGACCCTTAGCTTTTTTGACGAAACGGGCCAACTCATCGGATCGGGAAATGGCGTCGGCGCGCTTCCATCACGAGTGCGGTTGGAGCCCGACTCCAGTCCGCGCAGTTTCGTCAGCAATATCGAAGTTGACCGCCAATTGTGGGGCAACGCGGTCGTTCGCGTTAGCTATATCTACAGCCAGACGCGCGACCTTTTCGTCGTGAATCCCGTTCAGGGCGTATTCGGAAGCGCTGGCCTGCTGGGCCTCTTTCCTACGGGACAAGCGAACTACCATGAGCTCGAGGCCACGCTGCATTTTCAACCTGTTCATCGCGCTGACTTGAATGTTTCCTACATTTGGAGCCGGGCGCGCGGTGACCTGAATACTGTATCCAACATTTTCCTTCCATTCGAGCAGCCCGTGATTCGCCCCGATGTTTCGGGCATTCTGCCCTCGGACGTGCCTCATCGGGTGGTCAGTTGGGGAGTGTTCCACCTTCCATGGTCGCTGACGGTGAGTCCTGTTGTTGACGTCCACACAGGCTTTCCCTACTCCAACGTCGATGTGCTCCAGGATTACGCAGGGGTGCCGAATGGCCCGCGCTTCCCGACTTTCTTCTCCCTTGATGCGCAGGCTTATCGAGATTTTCATCTGCATCTGCCATTCATGGAGCGTGGGAGCCGGCACAAGGTTCGCGTCGGCCTGTATTCGATCAATCTCACGAACCATGGCAATTTTCGCGAAGTGTACAGCAACGTGACTTCCCCTTTTTTTGGCCAATTCACTGGCTTTCAGCGCCGCGTGAATGGCTTCATTCTCAGTTTCGCGGACTGAAAGCATGGTGCGGATCTTGGGAAGGGACCATAACAACAAGAGGAGAACCTAGGCTATGGCAATTCATGTTGGACGGTGGAAAAGATGGGTCGTCATCGCTTCTGTCTTGGGAGCGACTCCTGTAGCGTTGATTGCGCAAAGGCAGAGCTTCGCCAGCCCATCAGCGGAGGAAGCAGCCCCATCGGGCTACACTGCTCCAGTGGGCCTGACGGGCGACGACATCATCGCAA
>WNFJ01528294.1_pt1 | contig 14657 bp, 13 predicted proteins | sample 5400461 | NCBI WGS metagenome assembly WNFJ01 (sample SAMN13153349, study PRJNA577476) | soil metagenome | isolation source: 115 cm saprolite on Douglas fir-dominated hillslope | place: USA:California | collected 2013-09-17 | reverse complement strand
CCCCGCCTGGGGCGCGTTGCCGAAGTTGACTTGCGGCACCGCCCGATCCCCTTCGTCGGCCTGGAAGAAGCCGAAGGCCTTGAAACCCAGGGGCCCGGCGAACAGTGACGTGGGGAGGGTCTGCAGCTTGATGTTGTAGTCGCGGACATTGCCGTTGTAGAAGCGCCTGGAGAACTCGATCTTGTCCTCGGTCGCGGTCAAGGTCTCCTGCAGGTTGGTGAAGGCGGTGATCGCCTTCAGGTCGGGGTAGTTCTCGGTCACCGCGAACAGGCTGCGCAGACTCTGGCTAAGCATGTTCTCGGCCTGCCCGATCTTGGCCGTGTCGCCGGTGGCGCCTGCCGCCACCGCCGCCGCACGGGCATTGGTCACCGCTTCGAGCGTTCCGCGCTCGTGGCCGACGTAGCCCTGCACCGTGTTGACCAGGTTGGGGATGAGGTCATGGCGCCGCTTGAGCTCGACGTCGATCTCGGACCAGGCCTCCTGAGTGCGGTTCCGCGCCGAGACCAGGCCGTTGTAGATGAACACCAGCCAGATGACGAGTAGGGCGACGACGACAAGGACGATCCAGACCATTTAGCGCCTCATCCTATGCGTGGGCGCGTCGAGCCCATCGCGTCTTCTTGAGCATCGCATCTTCTTGCGCCGCTTCTTGATTACCGAGCCCAATCTGCCTCCAAGGCGTGCGTCAGTTCCCGAAGGGGATCCAGGCGGCGAATCATACCGTAAGCGGCCGGCGCGACGTCCCCTGCCTACACTCAGCCTCAATGGCCACGACGTACTTCACGGACGCCCACGACGAGCTCCGCCTCCACATCCGGAAGTTCCTCGCCGCCGAGGTCCAGCCGCACCTCGACGAGTGGGAGGAGACCACCTTCCCCGACTCCATCTTCAAGCGCTTCGGCGAGCTCGGCTTCCTCGGCCTGCGCTACCCGCTCGAGTACGGAGGCCAGGGCGGCGACTACTTTTCGGCGGTCGTCCTCTCCGAGGAGATGGCGAGGGCGGGCCTGGGCGGGCTGGGCATGGCCGTCGACGTCCAGACCGAGATGGCCACGCCGCCGGTGTTCAAATTCGGCACCGAAGAGCAGAAGCGCAAGTGGGTCGTACCCGCGATCCGCGGCGAGCACATCGCCGCGCTCGCCATCACCGAGCCGGATGCCGGGTCGGACGTGGCCGGCATCACCACCGTCGCGAAAAGGGACGGCGACCACTACGTCGTCAACGGCCGCAAGATCTTCATCACCAGCGGCGCCCGTTGCAAGTGGGCGCTCGTGGTCACCAAGACCGACCGCGAGCGAGGCCACAAGGGCTACAACCTCCTGGTCATCGAGAAGGGCACGCCCGGCTTCCAGGTCACGCGCACACTCGAAAAGCTGGGTATGCATTCCTCGGACACCGCGGAATTGCTCTTCGAGGATTGCCGGGTCCCGGTCGCCAACCTCATCGGCGATGAGGGCGAAGGCTTCAAGAACCTCATGTGGGAGCTCCAGGGCGAGCGCATGATCGCCGCGGCCGGGGCCATCGCAGGGGCGGCTCGCACGTTCGAGTACGCCATGGAGTACGCGCAGAACCGAAACGCTTTCGGCCAGCCGATCTCGCAGTTCCAGGTCATCAAGCACCGGCTCGTCGACATGGGGACCAAGATCGCGGCGGTGCAGGCGTTCGTCTACCAGACGGCGGCGCAGTGGGATCGCGGGGAGTACCCGGTGCGGGAGATCTCGCAGGCCAAGCTGCTCGCGACGCAGACCGCAGTGGAGGTCGCGGACGACGCCATCCAGATCCTCGGCGGGCACGGGTACATGCGCGAGTTCCCCGTCGAACGGGCCTGGCGCAACGCGCGTCTGGGGCGCATCGGCGCGGGCTCGGACGAGATCATGAAGGAGATCATCGCCAAGACTTACGGCCTGTAGAACGCGGCAAGCCCCGCCCGTCCTTAACTACACTCGCCGCGCGTGATCCAGAACATCCTGTTTGCCGGCTGCGCGCCTGAAGTGGCGGCAGGGCCGGATGGACGGATCATCGCGGTGGGCGCAAGGGCGCGCGGCGCCGCCGGTCGCGGCGCCGAGGTCATGCGCCTGCACGGGATCGCATGGCCGGGGCTCATCGACGCGCACATCCACCTCGAGGGTCTTGCCGACCGCCACCTGACACTCGACCTCACGGGCGCGGGCAGCCTCGAAGCGGCGACAGCGCTCATCAAGCACTGGGCCGCGGGTCTCCCAAAGGACGGGTGGGTCGTCGGGTCGGGTTGGTACAACGACGCCTGGATCGACCCCGCGTTTCCAACCCGGCAGCAGCTGGACGAGGCCGCCGGCAGGCGTCCCGCCTACATGCGTCGCAAGGATGGCCATTCGGCGTGGGTTTCGTCGTCGGCGCTGGCCCTGGCCGGCATCGACCGTGGCACCGACGACCCGCCGGGAGGCGTCATCGATCGGGACGACCTCGGCGAGCCGTCCGGGATTCTGCGCGAGACGGCCATGCAGCTGGTGAGCGCGATCATTCCGCCTGCGAACGAAGCCGAGCTCGACTCCGCCATGGAACGCGCATTGGCCGCCCTCGCCCGCTTCGGAATCACGTCAGTGCACTCCATGGACAGCGCGCGTGGCTTCGGCTCGCTTCAGCGCCTGCACGCTCGCGGGCGGCTTCCGGTCAGGGTCACATACAACCTCCCGATCGGCGACCTCCATCACGCCGAGCGCATGGGCGTGCGTTCCGGCTGGGGCGACGAGCGGCTGCGCATCTGGGGCGTGAAGGCGTTTCTCGACGGGTCGCTCGGCAGCCGCACTGCGGAGATGCTCGATGGCTCGGGCACGTCGCGCCTCAGTCGGGATGACCTGACCGACATGCTCGCCCGCTGCGCGCACGCCGAGCTCAACGTCTGCCTGCACGCCATCGGCGACGGCGCGGTGCGGAGGGCGCTGGATGCCCTCGAAGTCCATCGCCGGGCGGGCCGGCGTTGGAGGCCGCGAATCGAGCACGCTCAGTGCGTCGATCCCGGGGACATGACGCGATTCGCCCGCATCGGCGTGATCGCGTCGATGCAGCCCATCCAAGCCGTTGCCGATCGGGAGCTGGCGGACCGATACTGGCCGGCCGTGGCCGCGAACGCATACGCGTGGGGGGCGCTCGAACGCGCGGGTGCGCGGCTCGCATTCGGTTCCGACGCGCCCGTCGAGACGGCCGACCCGCTGCAAGGCATCGACGCCGCGACGGCCTGGCGGCGGCGCGCCCGATGGCACCCGCGCCTCGCCGTCACGAAGACGTCGGCGCTCCGCGCATACACGTCCGGCGCCGCCTTCGCGGTGGGCATCGAGAGTGAGCTGGGCGCGCTGCGCCCGGGCATGCTGTGCGACCTGACGGTGGTCGACGACGGCCGGGTGGTGGCCACGGTCCTCGGCGGCCGCGTCAGCTGGAGGCGAAAGCCTTCCGCAGCTTCGCCGCGGTCTGCAGCACGTGCTCGTTGACCGTCTTGACCTCGGCCAGCACTGGCATGAAGTTCGTATCGCCGTTCCAGCGCGGCACCACGTGAAGGTGCACATGGTCGGGGATGCCGGCGCCCGCCGCGCGGCCGGTGTTGGCGCCGACATTGAAGCCTTGTGGCTTCAACGATTCGCGCAGGACCGTGATGGCCCGCTTCGTGGCGCTCATGAGCGAGGCGGTCTGGGCGTCGTCGAGGTCGTCGAGCTCGGCCCTGTGCGCGATCGGGGCGACCATGACGTGGCCCGGGTTATAGGGGAACTTGTTCAGCATCACGATCGCGCCCTCGGGCCGCCACACGACGAGCTCGGCATCAGGGTCGTCGGGGTTCTCGATCACGCGGCAGAAGAGGCAGCCCGGCTTCGGCTCGGCGGTGATGTACTCCATGCGCCAGGGCGCCCACAGTCGCTTCATTGATCTACGTCTTCTTCCTTTTGATGGTGACCGCCGTCTGGGGATGGACCTTCGTCCTCGTCAAAGACGCGATCTCACAGTACCCGACCCTGGGTTTCCTCGAGATCAGGTTCGTGCTGGCTGCGCTGCTGATGGTCGCGATCGTCCACAGGCTGCCCTCGCGACGAGAGCTGTGGGTGGGGGTCGTGGCCGGCACCGTCCTGGCCGGCGGCTACCTGTTCCAGACGGTCGGGATGACCATGACCAGCCCGGGCAACGCGGGCCTGATCACGGGCCTGTTCGTCGTCTTCACGCCGCTCATCGATCGGTTCTTCGGCGTCTCCGTGCACGGGCGGACCGCGGTGGCGGTCGTCCTCGCGTTGGTCGGAACGCTGATGCTCGCGGGCGGCGCCGGCGGCATCGGGCTGGGCGATTTCCTGGTCCTGGTGTGCGCCGCGCTGTATGCGCTGCACATCGTCCTTCTGAGCCAGTGGTCGCCGGGCCTTCGCGCGGCGCCGGTGGCGATGGTGCAGATGGCCACATGCGCTCTGCTTTTCGCCATCGGCGGAACGGCGACGCTCACGCATGCGCCGTCCGGTCAGGTGTGGTTCGCGATCGTCATCACCGGCGTGTTCGCGTCGGCGGTCGCCTTCTACATCCAGACATGGGCGCAGGCCCACCTCGACGCCAGCCGCACGGCGCTCATCCTCGCCACCGAGCCGGCGTGGGCCCTGGCGGCGGCGATCGTCCTCGCCGGGCAGCGCCTCAGCGGCGTCCAGGCGGCGGGCGCCGCGATCGTGCTCGGCGCTATCGTCGGCCACGAGCTCGTGCCGCTTCTCGGGCGCGGGCGGAGAAAAAATAGAATTGAAAGTTCACATGAGCAGCACCCCGCGTAGTCGCTACGTGCCGCAGGAGATCGAGCCCAGGTGGCAGAAGGTCTGGGCCGATCGCGGGGTGATGAAGGCCGACGACGCCTCCACGAAGCCGAAGTTCTACAACCTGGTGATGTTTCCGTACCCGTCGGGCCCGCTGCACATGGGGCACATGCGCAACTACGTAATCGGCGATCTCCTGTCGCGTTTCAAGCGCATGCAAGGCTACGAGGTGCTGAACCCGATGGGGTGGGACGCGTTCGGCCTGCCCGCCGAGAACGACGCCATCCAGCGCGGCGGTGGCGTGCATCCGGAGGATTGGACTCGCGGCAACATCGTGATCGCCAAACGCCAGCTGGCCATCATGGGTGTCCTCTACGACTGGGATCGCGAGGTGACGACCTGCGATCCGTCCTACTACCGCTGGACCCAGGACCTGTTCCTGCTGTTCATGGAGCATGGAATGGCGCACCGGATGATGTCTCCCGTCAACTGGTGCCCCGTCGACAAGACGGTGCTTGCCAACGAGCAGGTCATCAACGGCAGGTGCTGGAGGCATCCGGACGTGGAGGTCGAGAAGCGCGACCTCGAGCAGTGGTTCCTACGGATCACCAAGTACGCCGAAGCGCTCCTCCACGACCTCGCCCTGCTCGATCACTGGCCGGAGAAGGTGCGTGTCATGCAGTCGAACTGGATCGGGCGAAGCGAGGGCGTGGAGGTCGAGTTTCCGATCGACGAGCATCCGGGGGAGTCGATGCGGATCTACACCACGCGCCCGGACACCCTGTTCGGCGTCACCTTCATGGTGCTGGCGGCGGAGCACCCGCTGGTTGAGAAGCTGACCATCGAGTCGCGGCGCAAGGCGGTCCGGGAAGTGGTCGAGGCTTCGCGCAAGGAGCGCGAGATCGATCGGATGTCGAGCGAGGTCAAGCGGCTGGGCGCCGCCACGGGGGCCTACGCGGTGAACCCGCTGAATGGCGAGAAGGTGCCGATCTGGGTCGCCGATTACGTCCTGGTCACCTACGGAACCGGCGCGATCATGGCCGTCCCGGCCCACGATCAGCGGGACTTCGATTTCGCGCGTCAGTTCGGACTGCCCATCCTCCCGGTCATCGAGCCGCCGGGCGGCGCCGAGCGCGAGCTGGACAGCGCTTACACCGAGCCTGGCGTCATGGTCAACAGCGGCCAGTTCGACGGCCTGGACAGCGTGACCGGCGCCCAGCGGGTCGCGGACTTCATCGAGCAGCGCGGCATCGGCAACCGGTCCGTCAAGTACCGGCTCAGGGACTGGCTGATCTCCCGGCAGCGATATTGGGGCTGTCCCATCCCGGTCGTGCACTGCGAGGTGGATGGAATCGTGCCCGTGCCGCGAGACCAGCTGCCTGTGTTGCTCCCGCGCGAGTACGGGCCGCTCGCCGACAACGCCGACTTCTGGCGCACCACGTGCCCGAAGTGCGGCCGCGATGCGCGGCGGGAAACGGACACGATGGACACCTTCATCGACTCGTCCTGGTACTTCTTGCGCTACACGTCCGCGCACGACGAGACGCAGGCCTTCGACCCCGAGCTCGCCAACCACTGGATGGCGGTCGATCAGTACACCGGTGGGATCGAGCACGCGATCCTCCATCTCCTGTACTCCCGCTTTTTTCAAAAGTTTCTGCACGACGCGGGGCGTGCGGAGGCCGTCGAGCCGTTCACTCGGCTCTTCACGCAGGGGATGATCAAGCGAGGCGGCATGGTCATGTCGAAGTCGAAGGGCAACGGCGTCGCGCCCGACGACCTGGTGGCGCGTGATGGTGCGGACGCCGCGCGCATCTACGAGCTGTTCATCGGGCCGCCGGACGAAGATGCGGAATGGTCCGATGCGGCCATCGCAGGGCCGGTGCGGTTTCTTCAGCACGTGTGGCGGCTGGTGGAGTCGCCGGAGTCGTTTGCGGTCACCGGGACGGATGCCTCCGAGGAAGTTCTCCGCCGGCGCCTGCACCAGACGATCCGCAAGGTGACCGAGGACTACGAGAGCTTCCACTTCAACACCGCGGTCGCCGCCTTGATGGAGTTCGCAAACGCGCTCCAGAAATACCTCCAGGGCGGCGGCCGGCGTGACGAGGATTGGCAGTCCGCGCTGCGCGCGCTCATCCTGCTGCTCAACCCGATGGCGCCGCACGCGGGCGAGGAGCTGTGGTCACGCATCGGGGGTCAGGGCCTGGCCGCCGACGCGGGGTGGCCGGAGTTCGACGCGGCGGCCGCGGTCGAGCCGGAGGTGACCCTGGTGATCCAGGTCGGGGGCAGGGTCAGGGATCGGATGACGGTGGCGGCGGGGCTGACGGAGGAGCAGGCGCTGGCGTCGGCCCTGGCCAGCGATCGGGTACGGGCGGCTCTCGACGGAGGCCGGCCGTCGAAGGTCGTCTACGTACCGGACAGGCTGATCAACCTCGTCCCCTGAATCGCGCCCACGAGACCCTTAACAGGCAGGGTTCCCGCTCGCCCCGAGCGCCAAATACACTCTCGCCGCACACCCCCTTTTGGGTGGGTGGGGGTTAGGGATGGTTCCTTAATTGACCGGAACGCGGATTCCCGAGTCGACGACATAGTTGGCGACCACGCTCGAGCCGGCGGCGACCGCCACCGTGGGCGGCCCGCTGACGATCCTCATGTAGCTCTTGAAGCTCACCTTCCACGTCCCCGCCGGCAGCTGCACCGAGTAGTAGCCCTGGGGGTCGGTTTGGGCCGCAACTGTCGTGCCATCGCCGGAGAAGTCGATCTCCAACCCGGAAACCGGCCGGCCCACGCACGGCTGAGCCGCCGGCTCGACCGGCCCACACGGCACCACCGTCACCTGCCCGCTCACCGATCCGCTGCCGCCCGCCCCTGGGCCCGGAACCCGGTAGGCGCCGCACGCGGCGGTGGCCATCACCAGCAGCACGATCAAAAAGGCCTTCATCAGTTGAGGAGATAACGCCGCCGGCGGTCGCGACGTAACCCGAGATCTCACTCGAGCCAGGGCGCCCGACAACGTTCTTCATACTCTGTAGCTTCAACTGGGCACGAAGGCGCTGCCCACGGTGACCAGGTGACCTTCCGGGGTGGCCAAGAGGTAAGGCAGAGGACTTTGGATCCTCGACCGAAGGTTCGAATCCTTCCCCCGGAACCAACCGCCTCGACGCGAGCGCGCGAACGTTAACAGGCTGGGTTTGCGTTCGCGCCCCCGCGTCATAGCCTCGCCTTCATGCCCAATCACCTCACGCTCATCCCCGGCTGGAAGCCGCTGCTCGTCTTCGCCCTTCCTGTGCTCCTGGGCATCGGAGCGGTGGCCGGCGCCTTCGCCTACACCTCCGCCAACACGCGGCCCGCGCCCATCACAGCACCGGCCGCGGCCGCCGCCGCGAACGCCGACGTGCCGCCGCCGGCGGGTCTCCTGGTCCACGTCATCGGCGCGGTCGAACATCCCGGCCTCTACCGCATGAGGCGCGGCGATCGGGTCTACGACTCCATCGCCGCGGCCGGGGGACTCTCGATCGACGCGGACATCACGCGCCTTCCCAATCTCGCCGGACGCCTCAAGGACGGTGAGCAGATCAAGGTTCCCTTCGCCAAGAGCACGTCCGGCGTCACCGTCATCACTCGGACAAACCTCAACACGGCCACGCTCGAAGAGCTGGAGGTCGTCCCCGGGTTCACCAGCTCTTTCGCGGATGACGTCATCGACTACCGCACCAATTTCGGCGGCTTTCAAAATACCCGCGAGCTCGTGGACATTCTGGGCATGAGCGAGGCGGACTACGTGATCGCGCGCCGCTACCTCACGCTGTGAACCGCAACGGCATCCGGACCGGCAGTCCTTCGTTGGCACACATGCCGGCGCTCGTGATCGCGCTGTCGTGGTCGGTCGCGCTCGCAGCGGCCGTGGTGATCGCGCCATCGCAACCCTGGATCGGCGCCGCGGCCGTGGCGCTCGCCGTCCCCTGCCTGGCCCTCGCCCTTGCCGTGCGGCCGGCTGTGCTCGCGCTGGCGCTCGTGGCCGCATTGCTGGGCGTCGGCCGCGCGGAGCTCCCGGCAGCGGATCCCGGCGCTTCCGCCCGCGCCGCGCTCGTGGCCGGTCAGACCGCGACCATCACCGGCCGCGTGGCCGACGACAGCCGCGCTTCGGGCGGCGGATCGGAGGTGCTGGTCGAGCCCGACCAGGTCCTGGTCGGCGGAGCCCCCGTCTCGGATATCGGCAACCTCATGCTGCGCTGGCGGGGACCAGAGCAGGCCGGCTTCGGGGATCAGCTGAGCGCCACCGGGAGGCTTGCGCTGCCGCGAGTACCTCGCTCAGCGTCACGTGTATCTCGAGCTCGACACGACCGGCATCAACGTGACCAACCCCGCCTCGGGGCTCGAGGCGTTGCCGTCCTGGCTCCGCGTCCGCTACATCAGCGCTCTCGACGGGGCGATGCGCGCTCCCCACGCGGCGGTCCTTCTCGGCATCGTCCTCGGAATTCGGAAGGGGATACCGCCCGAGCTCCAGCAAGCGCTGATCGATACCGGGCTCATCCACCTGCTCGTCCTCAGCGGGCTCAAGGTCGCGGTCTTTGCGCGGATCGTCCAGGGCGCCCTTCGGCCGATCCTTCGCGGTTACGCGACGTGGCCCGCGCTCGGCCTCATCGGCCTCTACGCGCTCGCCGGCGGCGCCACCCCAGCGGCCGTACGCGCCGCGCTCATGGGTGGGCTGGCGATCGCCGCCGCAAACATGGGGCGGCCGTCGCACGTCTGGACCTCGTTGGCGATCGTCGCGGCAGGGATGCTTGCCTGGCGTCCCGAGCTCGCGTGGGACGTCGGCTTTCAGCTCTCGTTCGCCGGCACAGCCTCGATCATCCTGCTGACGCCCTGGATCGATCGCCGCCTCCATCGGCTCCCGCACGTCTTCAGAGAGCCATTCGCGGTCACATGCGCCGCGCAGGTGGGCACGCTCCCAATGATGGCCACCGATTTCCACGTCCTGTCGCCGGTGGGGCCCCTCGCCAACGCCCTGGTTCTGCCCATCCTCCCGGCCATCGTCGTGGCCGGGCTGGCGCTCGGACCTCTTGCACTCGTCCCCGAGCTGGCTCGGGTGGCCTCGGTTCCCGTTTCGGCACTGCTCGCGTACGTCGAACAGGTTGCTTATCTGCTCGCGCGCCTGCCCGCCGCGTCGATACCAGTCGCTCGATTTCCTCAGTGGACCGGTCTCGCCTACTACCTGAGCCTTGGCGCGGTCATCGCCGGCGGCCACCTCACCCATCGCCGACGCGCAATCGCATTTGGCGCCGCGGTGGTGGCGCCGGCTCTAATCGCCTGCACCGCCCTCGTCTTATGGGCGAACGCGCCGGCCGAGGTCAGCGTCCTCGCCGTCGGCAACGGGCAGGCAGTTCTGTTTCGAAGCGCACACGGCGCCATCCTCGTCGACGCGGGCCCCAGCCCCACCCGCCTGAAAGACGAGCTCGGTCAGATCCTGCCGCCCTGGCAGGCAAGGCTGGACGTCCTCGCCATCACGGCCCCCGGTCTCGGACACGTTGGCGGGCTTGCGGGCCTCGACCGGGCGGCGGGGAGCCTGCTCCTGCCCGACGCTCCGCTCTCCGGCTCGGCCTGGCGGACGGCGGCTTATGAAGCGGCGGCCCGCGGCGCCCGCATGGTCCGCGCGCTGGCAGGCCAGACGTACGAGGCGGCGGGATTCACCCTACAGGTCCTCTCACCTCCCCAGGGCGCACCAGGTGACCAGGTCGGGGCCGCCTACCTGGGGCTCCGAGTGGTCGCGCCCTCGGGCCGCAGCTTCTGTGACCTCAGCGACCTCGACGTCGACGCGCAGACCGTCGCGGCCGCGTCCTTGCGCGGCGCGTGTACCTACCTCCTGCTGCCGGCTGCCGGGAGAACCCGGCTCTCGCCCGATCTCGAGCGCGCTGCTCGAGGTGCGCAGCTCGTCGTCTCCCTGGCATCCGGACGCCTTGCCCGCGGCTTCCCGCCCACGGTCCTCCGCACCGACCAGGAGGGCACCATCACCTTGCCTATGTAAGTTCGAAGGCCGGGTTACGATCGCTTCGAACCCCATGGCCAATCCCAAGAGCCGCGGCACCATCCTCCTGCTCCACGGCGAGGAGCGGTTCCTCATCGAGGAGAAGGCACGGGCTGCGGTCCAGGGCTGGCGATCCGAGCTCGTGTCGGACTTCGGGTACGAGCGCATGGAGGGGCAGGGCCTCCATGCGGCACGCCTCCAGGATTCCGTGCTCCAGGCGCCCTTTCTAGACCCCTATCGCGTGGTCGCCGTTTCCATGGTGCCGGCGGCCCGCGCCGAGGGCCTCGCACCCGCAGTCTCCGAGGTCCCGGAAACGACCAGGCTCGTGATCACCATCGCCGGCCGCCTCGGCGGCGGCAACCGCCTGGCCAAGGCCATCGCCGCCGCCGGCGGCACCGTCGAGGAGATGACGCCCCTCAAGGGCCGGGCGCTGGGCGAATGGGCCGCCAAACGAGCGGTCGAGCATGGGCTGACGCCCGCCATCGCGGCGCACGTGGTGCGAGTCACGCCGCCCGACCTCACCGTGATCGACTCCGAGCTGAAAAAGCTGGCCGCCTACAAGGAATCCGGCTCGAAGCTCACGACCGAGGTCGTCACCGAGCTGCTCGCGGGCGGCCGGGAGGACGAGATCTTCAAGCTGACCGACAACCTGCTCCCACATCCCACCCCGGAGGCGCTGAAGATCGCCCGCGGCCTTTCTCGCGGCGGAATGCAGCCCACGTCGGTCGCCTACCGGATGGCGCGCCACATCGCGCTGGTCCTGGCGGTACGCGCTCGGCAGGAGCGTGGTGAATCGTTGTCCGACGTCAAGCAAGAGATGAGCGAGCACCCCTTTGTGGTCCAGAAGGCTTTCGAGACGGCGAAGGGTGCCGACAGCGACCGGCTCGAAGCTGCGCTGCGAGCCATCCGTGACTATGAGTGGGAGGTGAAGTCGGGCCAGATCGATCCAGAGCTCGGGCTCGACGTGCTCCTCACCCGGCTGTAGCAACCCGCCGACGGCCGGCGAACGCGGCTACTTCTTGGCTTTCTTGTCCGGTGCCTTGGCGGTGGCGGCCGGGGCGCCTTTTGCGCCGGCGGGCGCGGCGGATTTCTTCGAGCGGCCTCCGGCGGCGGCGGCGGCTGCCGCACCGGGCAGCGGCAAGCCCGCCACCTTCACCAGCTGGCGTGTCAGCCGGGCCTTGCGGCGCGCCGCGTTTCCGCGGTGCAGGATGCCCTTCGCCGCGGCGCGATCAAGCGCGCGGATGGCGTCGAGCGTGATTGCGTGGCGGTCCGATTCGGCGACCGGTCCCTCGAGCAGCGTCTGCCGGGCCTTGACGATCCTGGTCTTGACCTCCGAACGCACAGCTCGGTTGCGCTGAGTCCGGCGCACGCTCGCGCGGGCCTGCTTCTTGGCGGACGCGGTCCGCTTAGCCACGTGTCGATTCCAGGTGGGAGAAGAGCACGAATCTAGGATTATAGAGACCAGTGGAGTTCGAGCTCAGCGGGAAGCGCCCAAGGGTGCATCCCGACGCGTACATCGCCCCGACGGCCGTGCTCATCGGTGACGTCGAGGTCGGCGCCGGCGCAAGCGTTTGGTTTGGAGCCGTGCTGCGCGGCGATGAGGCCACGATCAAGGTCGGCGATGGCGCCAACGTGCAGGACAACGCGGTCATCCATTGCGCCCGGGACCTCCCGACGCTCATCGAGCGCGATGCAAGCGTCGGCCACTCCGCGCAGCTCGAGGGCTGCGTGGTCGAGCAGGGCGCCGTGGTGGGCATGGGCGCCACGATGCTTCAGCGCAGCCGGCTTGGCGCCGGCTCGATGCTCGCCGCGGGTGCGGTGCTCGGTGAAGGGAAAGCGGTGCCTGCGGGCCACCTGGCGGCGGGCGTCCCGGCCACGGTGCGCAAGCCGCTCGACGGCTCGGCAGGCAACTGGGTCGGCACGGCCGCCAAGCACTACCAGGATCGCGCTATCAGACATCGAGCGCACCTCCGACCCGGCAGCAGTTGAACGTCGCGCTGCCCGCGCGCGCGAAGCTGAACCTCGACCTCCATGTCGTCAAGCGACGAGCCGATGGTTTCCACGAAATCAAGAGCCACATGCAGGCGATCGCCCTGCACGACCTGCTCGAGGCATCACCCGCTGGACGCACGACTCTGGAGATTGACGGCCTGACGGTGCCGGCGGCTGAGGACAATATCGTGCTCAAGGCCCACGCCGCGCTCGAACGCGCAACCGCTCGCGAGCTGCACACCCGTTTTCACCTGCACAAGCGCATTCCGCCAGGCGCAGGCCTCGGCGGCTCGAGCTCCGATGCGGCCACGGCTCTGAGGGCGGTGGCCGCGATTCACGGCATCGACGTGAACATCAGAGAAATCGCAGCGGCGATCGGCGCCGACGTGGCATTTTTCGTCAGCGGCGGGAGGGCGCTCGCCGAGGGGATCGGCGAGCGCCTGACGGCGATGCCGGCCGAGCTCGAGTGGTACGCGATCGCGTGGCCCGGTATCGAACTCTCCACCGCGAGCGTTTACGGAGCGTGGGACGACAACAAGGGCGAGCCGCCAAACGAGCTTCTCAAAGCGGCCGAGCGGGCGGACAGCCGGGTGAAAGAGTTCGCGGTGCAGCTTGGACAGGGGTGGCAGATGACCGGCAGCGGTTCCGCCTTCTTCAAACGCTGCGCGAACCGGGAGGAGGGGCTGGCGGCGATCGGGTCGCTCGAGTGCTGGACTACGGTGACGCACAGCGTCGGGGCCTGGGGCTGATGCGCCGCGCCGCGGCAGTTTGGGCCGGCAAGGCGACCGGCGTGCTATCGCGAATCAGCCGGCTCGGGGGCGGCACGACGCTGCCCGGCGACGTCGCCCGCGCCATCGATCCGGACGTCCTCCGCAAACTCTCGCGCGACCTCAAGCACGGTGCCATCGTCATCACCGGCACCAACGGCAAGACGACGACGGCGCGGCTTTTGAGCGGGCTCCTCGAAGGCGCAGGCCAGAGCGTGGTGTCGAATCGCGCGGGCGCCAACCTCATCTTCGGCGCCACTGCTGCGGCGCTGGAGCGGGCAGGTGCGAACGGCCGTCTGCGAGCGGATTGGGGCGTCTTCGAAATCGATGAGGCGAGCCTCGAGCGAGCGGTCGACGAGATCCAACCGCGCACGGCGATCGTCCTCAACCTTTTCCGCGACCAGCTCGATCGCTACGGCGAGCTGGAGTCGGTCGCCAGGCGGATCGAAGTGGCGCTGTCGCGGCTTCCCGAGGAGAGCCGCGCCGTTCTCAACGCTGATGATCCTCGCGTCGCCGAGATCGGTATGAACCTGGTGCGGAAGCCGCTCTGGTATGGGCTCGACGACCGCGCGGTCGCGATGCACGAGCTCCCCCACGCCGCCGACGCGCGGACGTGTCCGCGATGCGGTGCGAGCCTGGTCTTCGATGCCGTGTACGTTGGCCACGATGGGATCTATCACTGTCCCAATGGCGACTTCGCCCGCCCCGCTCCTGACCTGGCCGCGACCCACATCGAGCTCCAGGGATTCGACAGCGTGGGGATGGGCATCGGCGGCGTCCGCATCGAGCTTCCACTCGGCGGCCTCAACAACGCTTACAACGCGCTCGCCGCATTTGCCGCCGGGACCGCGCTGGGTTTTGAGCCGGCGTTCATCGCGCAACGCTTCAAAACCATCCAGGCGGCATTCGGCCGGCAGGAGCAGATCCAGGCGAGGGGCCGTCGGCTCAACCTCGTCCTTTCCAAGAACCCAGCCGGCTTCAACGAGACGCTGCGCACCGCCGTCGACCTCGCCGCCGGCCATTACTTTCTCGTCGGCTTGAACGACCGCCGCGCCGACGGCACCGACGTTTCATGGATCTGGGACGTCGACTTCGAAAGGCTGCGTGGGCGCGCGCGAGCTCTCGTTCCGG
>WNFJ01222245.1_pt2 | contig 14657 bp, 21 predicted proteins | sample 5400461 | NCBI WGS metagenome assembly WNFJ01 (sample SAMN13153349, study PRJNA577476) | soil metagenome | isolation source: 115 cm saprolite on Douglas fir-dominated hillslope | place: USA:California | collected 2013-09-17 | reverse complement strand
CTTTGGCGCGGCTACCAACGTGTGACGGCCTCGCCTCGCGCCCGCTTTTGCGAGAATTGCCAGCTTATAGATCCCACTTATCATTCAAAATGACCGGTCGCTGGACGAAGCCAGCGGCTTCTCTATTCCGGCCGTGCTTTTCGCGCCATTTCGGCCCTGGACCTCGCATATAGTGGGCTTCAGGCCGGTATTGCCTGACCGATCCTCCCCAGAAGGCGGTCAGAAGATCCAGAGCGGTCGTGCGTAATCTCGCCCGCATCGAGCTAAGAGAGGCATCGGAAAATGAATGCGCACTCACGAGAGTCTCCTGTCTGTTGAACCAGTTCCTGTTAAGCGTCCATCAGGGATGACCGGCTCAGCGACCGATTTATTCCCGCCAACTTCGGTTGATTCGACAGGAGAGAGCATCCGAGGCGGCGATTTCAACACCACTCCGCTTAAATAGCCGCCGCCTGGCAGGCGTGGTCGGACGGCACTACGAACCCTCTTCTAATTGCGCGGGACGATGGATGCACTACTTCGCTTCACCGTGAACAGCTCATCGAAACGCACTGAGTATCCGACGCCCACAATGTAACTGGGCGCGTTGCGATTGAGTCCCAGCGCCACGTGAAAATCCAACTGCTGAGTTGGACTGATGCGGTACACTGCGCCCGAATTCAGGAGTTGAGCGGGACTGCCATTCTCCGGGTAATCACCTACATACTCCACGAATAGACTCGCCCTTTCACTCAGCTTCTTTTCGATCACAAAAGTGCCTTCTGTGATGAGTTTGCTGGTCGGGTCTGAAGGGCGAATGAACTCGGTGAACATTCCGCTCAATCCCCATCCGCTCTGCAATTCCCACGACCACGGGAATTGCAGATAGGGTTGCGTGCCACGGCCGGCTATGCCGGCTGATCCGGTCGGCAACGCCACACCAAACACCGCCGAGAGATCGACTTTTCCCGGGACTGGGCTGATCTGCCACTTTAGCGCCGGCGCAACATCGGAAAAACCGGAATTTCCGGGACCGCGAAAATTCGCAAAGTATGTTGGCGTGTCCACAAGAAGTTCGAGACACTGCGCAATTCCCAGGCGCAATCGCGTATTTGTGCCGTCCACAAATCGACCGCCGTCTCGCGCGCTGAAATTGACGCCGTTCTCGATCTGCAGGCTGCCCGCGGGCACAACAAGGCTGGAGTTCGTGACGTCAGGTCGGTCGGTGCTGATCTCGTCCTTAGTGCTTGGACAACTGTCCGCCTTCGCGATGATTGTGCTATGATAGATGAGCGTCAGCAAGGCTATTGCGTATCTCCCAGCGCTTTTGGGCCGGCAAGCGGATGCAAGGACGGTTGGCGCAAAAATCGAACCCGATCTCTCCTTTTGCATTCAATCTCCCGCAGCCCAATACCGAGATGCTAGCTCGCAGGACCTGAATCATCAAACCGCCGTAAACGCGGAAAGGGCGGCCGAAATGACCCGCCCCTTCCGCACATTATCGTACCAGGTCGTGAAGCGCTGGCAGGTACCTCATTCGGAACGCTAGCAGACATGTTCAACCAATTCTGCTTCAGAATTGGAAGCGCAGGCCGACGGTGGGATCGATCGAGGATCTCTGCAGGAAGCCGTTTGCGAGACCATTCGACACTTGCGACCACATGATACCTGCATAAGCGTCGAAGCGCTTCGCAAATCTGTAATCAGCGACGAAGGAAACCGCATCCAACTGTCCACTGCATTGCGCCAGGCTGGCATTCGAACAATGCGCCGCGTTCAAAGTAGCGGATGTCCCGCCTTGAAAGCTGTTCTGCTCTTCGTGGTAATAGGCAACACTTAGATCGACGTCTGACCTGACCGCGTATTTCACGCCTCCCCAAAATACTTGCAGGATCCTATCGGTGGTAAAATTGGTGTTATTAACCGCACCGAGCGAATAGCCGCCTGTGATGAAACTGCCGACCGCCAACGGGTTATTCGGATTTGCGAATTGCATATGCTCATAGCCGCCATAAAGCTTGACCGGCCCGATGGTGTACTTGGCGAGAAGCATGACGGCAGTGTTGTCGGAGACCGTTCCCGAAACAAATCCCGTCCCTAGGCCTAGACCCAAGCTGTTTACGGCCGTGACTTGCGCAGCAGTGAGCGGAGCTGAGGCAACCGCATCCGTAACGTGACTGAAGATCGCGTCAACCGAAAGGCCCGCATAGTCCGCACCGACTTGTCCTTCGATAGCGTTTCCCGGGGCGCTAAAGGCGCCCGTCCTAAGCTGAGCTTCCACCGCGGCGCGGAACGGGCCTATATTCACCATATACTTGAACGAATTGTCGAAGATACGATTCTCGGTATCTCCCGCACCACCGGTAGCGCCCTGAAAGCCGATCAAGGAGAAAGCGCCCGAATTGCTCATGGGATCATAGTTCACTACGCCATCCGAAGTCAGCGCGCTTTGCCGACCGTAGGTCAACGTTCCATATATTGGCGAGCTAAGGCCGGCATAGGCTGCCACGTTGAACGCTTGGCCGTCTTTGGCAGAATCCGCAAACGAGTTCTGCTGGCCAATCGCCAATCCGTTGTTTTGCACAATAGATCCAATCCCATCGGAAAGCTTCCCGGACTGTGGATTAAATCCAGTCTGAAGGTTGAATACGGCCGAGAGTCCGTCGAACAGCTCCTGGTTTCCCCTAAGGCCGATGAATGAGGAGCTCAGCGCGTTCGGGCCAACGCCGAAATAAGAGCCGTTGCTGTTCTTTGAGATCAGATAGTTCAATCCCAGCCCGGCAGTGTTACTCAACGGCGCGCCGTGATTTTGATACGTTACGCCCATGTCGACCAGGCCGTACAGAGTAATGCCGTTCCATGTCAGGCCGTCATTTGGAGGCGCCTTTTTGTATGCCGCTTTGTAATTGGCGTAGTCGGCGGCCATCGAATCCACGGGGCCAGCCGATCGCGCCGCAATAGCAGGCTGATTTGCGGGCTGCGCTTCAAGCTTGCGCTGCCGCTTTTCAAGATCTGCGATTCGTTTTGTTAACGCTTGATTTTGTTCGCGGAGCTGTTTGGCTTGCGCCTGGATATCCGAGAGTTCGCTGGCGTGGCCCGCCGTTGCGAATGCCACAACGTCCGCAGCAGAAATAAAAGTTGTCTTCACGCGCGTTCCCCCCAAAAGGACGCGGCTCAACTATCCGCGAATCCACCGAGATCACGCAGCCTCGGATGATGACCCCTGATAGCGAGACTCGGGTTCGCGTCTGAAAATTCCCGATCGGACAAATCTTCTTAAATTTCATCTCGCGAAAGCGAGAGGAACCCTTTCCGACATCATCTGACTCTTCTCATCTGCATTTGTTTTGAACTTCTCCGATGAGTCGGAATCCATCGTGCTGAGCACGCGCGTATCAATTTCAAAAAAACTTCAGGCCTTCCTTGTGGCCCGCCAGTAACAGGATTTCGTTTCCCTGCTTGCTAGGGACCGGCCCGCACGAGCGTCGTTTCAAATAAATTTCGCGGATGCGCGTTGAAATCGTCTGCATCAACATCGAACGAGGAAACAAATGAGCAGCGGCGGCATGGACGCCGGCACAAGCATTTGAGGCCGGATCGGCAGGGTTTGCTCAACAACCCGGCGTCACTCTCGGCGGCGTAAGCGCCGAAGGTCCACCGCCCGGACTTTATATGGTCGATCAGGCCTACACTTTTCAGGGAACCTTACAGGGTCGGGCGCTGACGCCATTAATCCGCACGGCACAAAAACTGGAGTCGGGGCTGCAGTTGGGGTAACCGCCTTCGTTTGGGCTCCTGGCTGGACCTTTCTCGGTGCATCATACAACTCGACTTTGGCTCTCATAGGAGCCTTTGATGCTGTCGGCAGTCCAGTGAACCTCGAAGCTGGGGGCCTCTCCAACACCTATATCGCACCTGTGGAGTTGAGCTGGAAGCTCGGAGATAGCGGGTTTTGGCTAAAGTCGGGTCTCGGGATCTACACACCGACCGGTACCGTCAACGGCGTCAACGGTCATGGTAATGTCGGTAACGCGTGGTGGACCTTCGTGCCCGAGTTCGTCGTGTCGTATTTGAGGGACGGCTGGAACCTGACGGCGAACATTTACGAAGAATTCAATACCGCCAGCACAGTCACCCACTATCAGAGCGGTGACATCCTCCACGCGGAATTTACCGCGACGAAGACCATCGGCAAATGGACGTTCGGACCGGTGGCCTACTATGTCGGCCAAGTTAGCGACGATAAGTCCAGTGCATTTTATCACGGCCTCATCAATGTCAATCGATACAATAAGTGGGCGGTAGGCGGTTCACTGGCTTACAACTTTGGACCTGCGCAGCTAACCGTTTGGGCGCTGGATGATGTTTCCGCAGACGTTTCTGGCGGGTCACCGCAGCTTCCCCCTGGACCGATCATCACCAAGGGCTTCACTGCATTCGCGCAACTCTCGTACCGCCTCTGGGCTCCGGAAGCGCCCGTTGCGGCACCGAAGGCTCCGATGTATCGCAAAGCGGGGGGCTAGACCGCTGCGCACTCCCTTTAGACTTTCACCGTTACTTGTTCGGGAATATCAGCGCTCTATGGTGGGTCCTTCTATCAGAAGTAGCTCATGCGCAACGACGCAGGAGCTACTCTGATCGGAAGCCGGTTCAAATGAATTTCTTGTTAGGGGTCGTTGCCTTCGTCGTTAGTGCGACCGAGCAGATTCTGGGCTACCTGGAACATCATCACTGGTTTTTCGGGTTGATAGTCATTGGCTACATCTTTCATCTTCACGATAAGAGCCTTCATGCTCGATTTGATGCGCTTGAGAAGCGAGCTGATGAGATCAGGAAGCGTCTTGCCTGTAATAACTGACCGCGCGCGCCGCGCGACCGGGCAAGCCGCGATCACGTCATGGGGAGCGCAGGCGCTGCTTCAGCGCGAAGAGGCCTGGGAATCCGTGTAGCATGGGCGAAACATGCTCGCGAGCTCGCGGCCGCTCAGGAAAATCATGCGTGCGGTCAGCCCTCCGCGCTGATCGATCCAGCGGCGGATCTCAAATGGATACATCAAATACAGCGTCTGCGTTGCCTGGGGATTGGTTACCTTGCGCCCTCTGGAATCGGGATCCCAGGCGGCATGAAATCCGAGCCTGGCACGGGGGGTCACGCATATCCTGTCATGAGGAACCGTACCGAGAACGATGGTGCAGGCCGAGACACAAGAACCGTCGATGATCACCCTCTCGCCTGAGCTGCGTACGCCCTGATATTTACCGACGTAGGTTTCTATCCGGCCGCCGGCGTCCTGCGCAATACGAACCGCCGCGCCGCTTGCCCCAATCCCCGCGAGCAGGAAAACCGCCGCGAGGAACGCTGTCAGACATTTCTTGTTCACGAACCTCGCCTCCCAACATCCGCAGCTCGATCCGGATCACGAAGCGCCAGATAAAGACACCTGAGCTGACTCTAGCTAGCCGCCCGTCGTAAACCAAGCCGGCAATCGGGCATTATTGCGGTCCAAAATGTATATTGTTGAGGACAACAATATATTGCTGCGACACATGCGCCGCATGCGTGCGCCGAAATCGGCATCACATCACTCACCTGTTCGTGTGCCCGGGGAATATCGGAAATCAAACCAGAGTCTTTTCATCAGAAGACCCGCACATGCGCGCTGGGTCGACAACATGGAGGGATTCGAAGATGACTAGATTCAAACTTCTTAGCGTGGCTGCGATCCTGTCAACGGTGATCGCGACCCCCGGAATTGCACAAGAAGCTGTCCAAGAGCCCGGCCTGCAGGCTTTTTACCAGAGCTTGGGTGTCGGATCCCAATCGGGCGCGACGGCGAGCGCTATGGCATCGGCGCGTAGCGGTTCGTATGCGAGCGCGCCAACAAGACATAGGTCAGCGAAGCATTACGCCAACGCTCGCAAGATGTGACAGGGGCGCAATTGGATCGGTCGCGTTCAGCGTGACCGATCCTGCAACCCGGCAGGCACTTCCTTGCTTCGAATGGTTTTGCCCAGCCATGTTGATTAAGTCGGCGCCCAATCGGTAGCAAAGGCGGTCCAACGGGCCGCCTTTGCTATTGGGCCGGCCATGCCGTGCTGGGCCGCGGATTGATGTCTCTGATCCGCGAAGAGAGCATCAAGGCCATGGGCGGCGAGCTCAACGATCTGGCACTCGACGGCCTGAGCATCGATCTCCACGGGCAATCGCTCGCTGACGTGCTCTGATCGTAGCCGAATGGAATCAGAGAAACAACAGTGACAGGGTCACGGCCGCGGTGACTTTTCCCCCGACACGGCCGATCACGCGTAGGTCGACCCCAAGACCGAGTGCCGCCATCGACATGATGGTGAGGATGCTTGCTGTCTTCTGGAGCGGGAAGACGGCAGCGTCCGGTATCAGCGACAGCGAGCGCAGTGTCGCCAGTGCGAAGAACCCCACAATGAACCACGGCACGGTCTTGAAGAAGCTGTTGGGCTCGAAAACGCCTGACGATCGATCGCCCCGGAGGCTTCGCGCCGATACCGCAATGCATGCAACAACTGGGCCCAGCATCATGACCCTTATCAATTTTACCAAGGTACCGATCTGCGTGCTCACGAGCCCCGCCGGCATGGTCGCCGCAAGCACCTGCGGCACCGCGTAGACCGTCATTCCGGCCAGCACGCCATATTGGCTCTCCGAGAGGTGCAAAAGCGGGATCAACAGGGGTAATCCCAGCACGACAATGACGCCAAGAACCGCCGTAAAGGAAATCGAGGACGCGACATCATCGGTGCTGGCTCCAATGACAGGCGCCACCGCGGCAATCGCCGAGTTGCCGCATATCGAGTTGCCACACGCGATCAGGATCGAAAGGCGAACCGGCAGGCCGAGCGATCGGCTTATGCCGAAGCTTGCCGCAAGCGACAGAACAACGACGGCGATGATGGCAGCCAGCAGCGCAGGACCTGATGCGGCGATCGCAGCTATCGACAGCGAGGCTCCGAGCAGCGCCACCGCCACCTCGAGCAACTGCTTGGCGGTGAACGCGATGCCCGCGCGCCAGCGGCCGCCCGGCTCCCACAGCGTACGAATTGTCGTCCCGAGCAGGATTGCGGCCACGATGGCTTCAACGTAGGGGTGGCCAATCAGTGTTTCTTCAAGCGCCTGCATCGTCACCGCTATAAGGGTGACGAGCGCGCACAGCGCCATTCCCCAGGCCAGGGGTGCGGCTTTCGCAACCAATCCGCTATAGAACCCAAGATTTTTTGGAGAATCGACCTGATTTGCCACGCAGTATCCTTCAAAGAGAAGGAATTATGCGCCAGATCGCCGAAAATAGACAATATCAATTCCGAATAGCCCCCTATAGAGAGGCATTGTCCCTCAACCTTCAGGTGCAACTCGGCGCGCTTGAAAATCCTCGCGATGCGCGACGCAACGATCGAGCGTACGCTTGGCAGCTAAAACTCCCGGGCCGGATCGCTATGCCCGCGGCCCGCGCCTTCGAAAAGATGCTGTTGAATCGTTCTGTTTTTGCAGACGAGAAATTCGGTCAGGCCGCTAACGTGTAGCGGCGTGTACGGCTGCCCTGGCGCTGGGAAACTCCGAAGCCGGGCTTGCCGGATGATAGATGACCCGGGCGGAAAGGATAACGACGACCAGCAGCCAGAAGATATATTGACCGATGCGGCTTAGAGCCGCGGATGACGCCTTCGCCGCTTCGCGCCTGTCGCGCGCAACATCGGGCAATACCTCACCATAAGCGTCAAACTTCTCGGTCAGCATCGTCATTCCAGCCTCTTGTCTGCGATCATTTATGTCGCAAGACCTGTCGGTAAAACAATAGACGTAACTTGCAATGTTCAGCCAATAACGAGGGCTTTCTTCCCTGTTATGGGCGGCTGACAGATAGTTTAATATCCGGACCTCAGGAGCAAGAGATCGACCAGAATAAGCGCGACCGAAATCGCCTTCCTGGTGAACGTGATCGAATTTCGAAAAGCGAGGCCGCCAGGAATGCGCGAGCCGCCTTCGTCGCGGTGGACGTGACGACGATACCGGCGTCTCGCGTGGAGATCGGCCTTACATCCGGAAGGAGGCGAACAAGGCCTTTTCAGCCTGACTCGCATAGCGCTCCTTGTGCCGCAGCGCGAAAAACGAGCGCTTCGGCAGATCAATCTTGACGCGATGCAGTGTTTCCGCAGCCAGTGACTGCAGTACGACCAGATCCGAAATCGCAGTGGCGCAGTCGCCGGACTCCACGGCAGCGCGGACGGCTTCGTTCGATGGTAGCTCAAGGCGGATATCAAGGTCCGATAACTTGATGCCAAACTTCTTGAGTGCGGTCTCGAACATGGACCTGGTGCCGGAGCCTGGCTCTCGCAGAATCCAGCATGTCTCGGTCAGAAGCCCTGGTGTGATGCGCGTCTTGCCGATCCACGGATGGCTCGCGCCGACCACCACAGCCAACGAATCGCCTTCCATCTTTCGAATGGCTAGCGAGGGATCGTCAACCTCGCCCTCAACGAAACCGAGGTCTGCATTTCCTCGATTGACAGCTTGGGCGACTTGCTCGGTGTTTGCGATCGCCACGTGCAGATCGATGCCTGGATGGGCCTTCCGAAATGTCTCGATGCGTGGCGGCAGCCAATAATTTGCAACGGTCTGGCTGGCTGCCAGGGTCAACGAGCCGCGCTTGAGGCCTGCCAAATCATTTAAGACCTGCGCCGCCGCCTTGGCACGGGCCACAACCTGACGGGCCTCATTCAGGAAATCCCGGCCGGTCTGGGTCAGCACGATGCCGCGGCCGACGCGGTCAAACAGCTTGATTCCGTAACGCGCTTCGAGCGCCGCGATAGCGGCGCTCGTTGCTGACTGCGTCAAATGCAGTTCGCTTGCAGCCTGCGTAACGTGCTGCCTTTCCGCGACTGCGATGAAGATGCGAAGCTGCTCCAGAGTCATTTGAGTGTTACTCCATTAATTTGATCAGCGTGGGGCTGAAGCCCACGATGAGGAAGGCGAATCCACCGAGCAAAGCTGGCCGAAAACCTTTCGCTCCCAGTTTGGTGGCAATTGCCGACGCGCCACAGATTGACGTTCCGGCGGCGATAAGCTGCGCAAGCTTGGGTTCGACGCCTAGCAATTTCCCCATCCAGACTGAAAAGGCGAATGTCGCGAGCACTGTCGCCGCGATGATGCGAAGGCCTCGACCGCCGATCTCAATGATCTGGCTCGAGGTCAAATGGAGCCCGAGCAAGACGATCGCGATACGAAGCAACCGGCGCAGACTAAATGTTACGCCCTGCTTCGCCCGGGCGGCCATGCCGATGATGTTGTAGAATGCCATCCCGACTACCATGGACAGCATCATGGGGCTGAATGTCGTCATCCCTGGTAGCATTCTGACGGCAAATGACACTCCCGCTACAATCGAGGTGAGAAACAGGCCCGGTAGAATTCCGCGGACGTTCCGGCCGGACCGTCGTTGGTTGACTGAGGTGGCGGGGGCGCCGGTCTTGTCATTCAAGGGCTCGGCAAGTTTGCTGGCTGAGATAAGGGTCACGAGTTGGCTCCATCTGGCTTTCCAACCCAATATCGACGATGTCTATTGATCCGTCTTTCAGATAATAATTGTTAAATCAATCGGTATAGCTGGTTAATGGACCGGGCGGCATCGCTCCCAGCGACGCTCCATTCAAGATCGGGCATTGTCCTGCAAGAATGGGACGCGCTGGAGGAAAAAAGCGTCACGTCTGTCGCGATCCCATCCAGCACAGCCATTATCCGGGGGCCACCTTATTCATCGGCAATATCGATTGGAAACAAACAAATAATGGGTTCGATGGCTGAATTGATGGGCTCCTACGTTGATCAAATCACAACGAGTGGTAGCTATGTCAGGCGTAACTATGGGGCATTGCGCGCAGAAACATCGGTACGCCGATTAACTCAAAATGACTCAAAGCAAAAAACACGCGGCTCAGGAAGCCACAGCTGCTGGATAGAAACCCCAAGCCAAAAATGGATTTATTGGTCTCGAAAGACTCCGGCTGCCTACCTGCCCGAAGACAGGTACCGAGGGCTTCGAGCAGTCGCGACGTGCGCGTTGGGTAGCGAATTTATCTCAGCGAGCCCGTGTTGTTCACGTAGTGCGTACGGGCATGCGATCTCAACCACGCACCCGGGCCCGGGAACGATGCTGAATCGAAAGCCATGCAACTTTACAATCGCAGTTACCAGGTTGAGGCCAAGACCCACGCCTGATGTGTGTCTTGTTTTATCCGACCGGTAGAAACGCCTTAGCACGGCGTCGCGTTCGTGCTCGCTTATGCCGGAACCAGTATCTTTAACGCGCACGACGTTTTCCCCGTTGCCGCGAAATAATCCGATCTCCACCTGCCCGCCGGCCGGCGTAAATTTGACGGCGTTGTCGACGATGTTGGCGACCGCCTCGATCAGCAGGTCCCGGTCACCATGCACGCTTAGTTCGTGCTGGGAGTGGATCAGAAGAGCAATCCCCTTGTCTTCCGCGATCGGCTCGTACATGTCGCCCACTTCGCGTATCAGATCCGCAAGCGCGACTTTGCCAAAGCCTGCCGATCGCTGACTTTTCTCGATTTCCGCAAGCCGCAAGATGGCGGTAATGATCGAGAGCGATTGATCGAGTCCGTCTATCGTTTTATCTGCAACCGTCTGCAGCTGCTCCAGCGTCCTGGCGCCGGTGCGACCGCGCTCCAGCGTCAGCCGCGCACGGGTGAGTGGCGTGCGCAGGTCATGAGCTATATCACTGCCGACGCCTGCAAGGGAATGGATGAGAGGTTCCATCTCGTCGAGCATACCATTGACGATCACTGCAAGCTTGGAAAAGGGATCGTCGGTGTTCCGATGCGGGAGCCGTTCACGGCGACGATGCGCTGTACCCGCTCGTTGACCTCGACGATACGTTTCCGGGCACGAGCGCTCAACGCCACACCGACCGCAAGGCAAAGAAGCACAGCGGGAACCAGACCAAGCGCGAGCGCCCGACCGACGACACGTGCGATCTCCCCGACTTCATCGACATTTCGTCCAATCACCAGCACGTCGCCGTTCGGCAAACCTTGCGCGATCAGGCGGACCGCCTGTTTCTCTCGGCCACTTTCGTCTAACCTATCGACGACAGCGCTCTGCACTGTACTGTCGGTCTTAAGATCGGGTGGCAGGCTCTCCACGTTACCCGCTATCCTGCGGCCGTTTGAGCTAAACAATCCTGCGAGCTGAACGCGGCCGGGATCCTGCTTCAGATGCTCATTGATCGCGTCGAGGCTCCGCTCGGGAGACAAGCCCGCAAAGAAGCCCATTTGTGTGGCGATCACTCGGTCGGATCGCGTTGTCAGGTCATTTTCCGTTTTCAAGTAGACAAACCCGAGCAACGCAACGATAAAAGCCGCAAACATGCCGGCTACCAAAAAGGTCCAGCGCAGCGTGGTTGAGCGCATGAACTCAGGTAGTTGCATAACATTATTCCGCCGAAAGATTACGGAGGCGTCTGTGCTTCTGCTTGCTTGGGGAAATACCTGTGAGGCTTCGATCGAAAGGGCCATGACTCGTCACCATGGGTTCCACCTGTTAGCGTTTAACTCGCTTGGCTCATGCTCGCCCGGCCAACTGCACTTTTCGCGCTTGCCCGGCCAACGCACCTAACGCCAGCCTAGTCTGATCAGGGCCGACGGCTCGATCCTACAGAGGTTGATTCGAACGTCGAATTGGTTTGGGGCGCCCCATACCTTGGTTTAGCACCGGGAGAACTGGCTGGCGGACGCGCTGATGGCGTCGGAAAGACTATCGCTGAGCGCGGGGCAGGTTTGCCGACTTGAGTCGATGTCGGAGGGAATCCAGTCTCTCTCGCCAAGCCGGTCAGACAGGCGGGATGCGCGGTACTACGCCAACGTTNNNNCAGAGCGGTGGCGAGGCAGTTGATCAAAGTGGGTCCGGCGAAGGGCTTGGCCAGGAAGCCAATTGCTCCGGCGTTCAGCGCTCGGGCGCGGACGCTCTCATCAGGGAAGGCTGTGATGAAAATGAATGGCACAGCGTAACCTTGGGCGCGCATGGCGGTCAGCAGCTCCAAGCCGCTCATAACCGACATCTGCACATCCGCAATCACACACGACGTGTCATTCAAGTGGACCGACCGCAAGAACTCCTCGGCCGACGCAAATGTACGGACTGTGTACCCATGCGACCTCAGAAGGTTGTTCGTCGCGGCGCGCACCGATGCATCATCGTCAATGACGGATATAACCGAAAGTGTTGACAAGGCGGGCCTTCCTAACGCGGGTACAGAGCGCTTGCCGTAGCACCGCTGCCCAACTGGAAAATGGATCGCGAATCGAGGTAGTAAAATTATACTTAGGTTTGTACGCGCTAGGGCTTGGTACGATGAATTCCGAGGGTTTCGGCCTTTCTCACCAAATCGGCCAATGACCTCGCACCCATTTTTTTCATGATGTGCCCCCGATGGATCTTGACTGTAATCTCGGCAAGTCCAAGTTCGCCTGCTATCTGTTTGTTCATGAGCCCGGCGGCGACCAAAGCCAGTATCTCCCGCTCGCGGGAGGTCAGGGTGCCGAAAAGGGCATTCAGGTTGGCGACGACCTTCTCAACTTCGCGCCTCTTCCGATCCCGTTCAATCGCCGCCACCACAGCGTCCAGCATGTCCTGGTCGCGAAACGGTTTGGTCAGGAAATCGACCGCGCCGCCCTTCATGGCCCTGACGGTCATCGGAATGTCGCCATGGCCAGTCATGAAGATGATTGGAATATGGATGTTCGCCTTGGCTAATTCGGTTTGAAAGTCCAGGCCACTCAATCCCGGCAGCCTGACGTCGAGGACCAGGCAGCTGGCAACATCTGGCAGTTTGCTTTGCAGCATTTCGGGCGCCGACCCGAACACCTGAACGAGAGTTGTAGATTTGATTTGGGTCAATCCGGAACGGAAATCTTTTTGCAGACAGGACTGGACCGGTGGAATCGCATTTATTCTGCAGCAGAAGAACTTTTCCTCAAGCGTTGACCGGCAGGGTGAACTGAAAGGCGGCACCGTGGGGTACGTTTGCAGTGGCCCACAGCCGGCCACTGTGGGCTTCCACAATCGAACGGCAGATCGAGAGTCCCATACCCATCCCGCCAGATTTGGTGGTGAAGAAGGCGTTGAACAGCCGGTCCGCGTTCCCGGCGGAGATTCCGACGCCGCAATCCGTCACACTCACGAGCACTCGGTGTGTCTCGTCCTGGCCTGATCGGATCACCAGTTCGCGCGGCCGATCCGTGACCGGTTGCATTGCTTCAATGCCATTGATCACCAAATTAATAATCACCTGCTGCAATTGGACCCGATCACCCAGGATCATGGGTGGAGGCGGCGCCAACTGCACTCGCAACGACACATGGTGGCTGATTAGCTCAGGTTGCACCAGCGCGATGACCTCCCTGACGACGTCATTGACGTCGAGCGGCATCCTCTCAATGTCGGTCTTGTTCGCGAGCGCGCGGACGCGCCGGATCACCTTACTCGCCCGATTGCCGTCGTCGATAATCCATTCCACCGACCGGCGCGCTGCGTCCAGGTCGGGTGTCCCGCGGCCGAGCCAGCGCAGACAGGCCTCGGCATTGGCAATGACGGCCGCGAGGGGCTGGTTTATTTCGTGGGCGATCGAGGCTGTCATCTCCCCCAGTGTCGTCACGCGCGTTACATGTGCAAGTTCGGCCTGCGCCTTGCGCAACGCCTCTTCCGCGTGATCTGCGCGGATTCCCGCAGTAATATCCGTGCCGGTCCCCCGATAGCCAAGAAAATTTCCTTTAGCATCAAAAAATGGCTTGCCGCTTGATTGGACGTATACCGGAGATCCAGTCTCGTTCGCAGTGCGGTACACGAAATCGCGAAATGGCCGATGTGCGTCAAGCATCGCCTGATGCAGTCGCCATTTTTCGGGTTCTGATCCGACATCAGTTGCAATATCCCAGCGAGTCACGCCGGGTAGGCGTGAGGGCGCGATTCCAGCAGCATCCAGGTTTTCGGATATGCGGGTGACCCGGTGGTCAGGTCCGGTCTCCCAGAGCCAGTCGGAGGCCGTTTCGGCATAGTCGCGAAAGCGCTGCTCGCTTTCGCGAAGGGCAACCTCGGCCCGCTTGCGGTCCTCGATATCGGTAGCCGACCCATACCATTTGACAATGTTACCCAACTCATCGCGCAGCGGCTCGGCCAGGAACAAAAACCAGTGATATTCACCATCGAAGCGCCGGAGCCGGGCTTCAAGCCCGCCTCGCATACCGGACCCCCGTATGGCGCTCCACTTTTGCAACATGCCCTTCTTGTCGTCAGGATGAAAAGCGCGAGGCCAGCCAGTTTCGGCTTGGTCCAATGAGAGGCCGGTATAGTCGAGGGCTGGTTGATTGAGGAAGTCGGGGATCCCTTCCGGTCCGGCGCGCCAGACCAACGTCGGGATTGTATCGATGACCAGTCGAAGGCGATCTTCGGATTTCTTGATTTCGTCAAAAGCTTTTTGTAGCGCCTCCTTGGCGAGGTGCTGCCCGGTGACATCAATGTGCGTACCAACCAGTTCGAGCACTTCACCGTCGTCACCGACGAGAGGATGTCCCACCGAATGTACGTATCTTGTCGGACCGTCCGGAAGATCTATCCGAAAATCGACTTCAAAG
>WNFJ01070509.1_pt1 | contig 14657 bp, 11 predicted proteins | sample 5400461 | NCBI WGS metagenome assembly WNFJ01 (sample SAMN13153349, study PRJNA577476) | soil metagenome | isolation source: 115 cm saprolite on Douglas fir-dominated hillslope | place: USA:California | collected 2013-09-17 | reverse complement strand
GTAAGAGGAAGAGACCTCAAACTTTGTATCTGCGAGCAGCTTGAAGCTGAGCCCTTCCTTGGCGCAAAACTTTTGGTGGGAAGACTCGTCCTGCACGCTGACGCCGAGGATGATGGCGTTTTTCTGTTCGTACTGCGCGACGTCGCGCTGGAAATTGTGGGCTTCCTTGGTGCAGCCGCTGGTGAAATCTTTAGGATAGAAATAGAGCACGACCCATTTGCCGCGAAGATCGTGGAGGTTAAGCGATTTGCCATCTTGCGAGTTCAGGGTGAAGTCTGGCGCAAGCGTTCCTGAAGAGGGCGCCTTCCCGCCAGTGCGCATGGCGCGGACGACGACGACTCCCAGGAGCAGAACGATTACAGCCACGATAATCCAAATCATTTTCATCTCGCACGCGCAACCCTAGCAGTTTCAGACAACCAGGAAAAAGCAAAAACCCTCCCGCCGCGGCGGGCTCGGGATGACAATAAGAGGATTCTCAGTAAGGCTCTGAATCATCTGCGTGGCTAAGCCTATTATCGCTCATGTTCCCTTTAGTGCCGATTCGCAGCAGCGACTGGTGGTCTTGTCCCTGGCCACCAACCTCCCCGCCAGCTTCGTATTTCGCGGGGCAGGGTGTGTTCTCTGCGTGAGATCCTCCAGCGGTGCGATCACAGAGGGGGCAAGGTCCGAGCGCCTACCAGGGGTCGCGCGAGATGCCTCGCTGGAAACTGATCCACATCGCGAGCACCTGCAGGCAGGCCATCAGAACAAAGACCCCGATTCCCGGCAGCCACGGCACGCTGGTTCGCACGCGAAACGCCGCCGCCAACCCCACAATCGACGCCAGACCGACTACGATCGTCATCGCGATCTCGATTGGCGAAAACGTTCCACTTATGACGCGCACCCAACCCAGCAGGAAGAGCCAGATCAGGGTCATGAGGAACAGCCAGACAATGAACGATGGCAGCGCCGCCCACTTCGCCCACGCCGAGCGACGCATTCCGAGCCATACGGCCGGCCACACCGGCGAGGTTTGCACGATGTGCCGGATCACGCCGTGCGAAACGGTTCCCACCACGTAAAGCGCCAGGATCAGGAAGAGCGCACACCACCCCACGGTGCGCGCGGAAGTCGACTCGACAGACATGCCTTACTCCTCTCGCCGGGGACGCTACCATTATTCTTTCTGGCTGAACAAGCCAAAGCCCAGACGCAATTGAATGGTATTGATACCGGGATTGGGCGTTGCAAGTCCGCCGTTTGAAATATGCATGTAACGGACTTCCGCACTGATATTGTGCTTGCTGCGGAGGAAATGCAGGCCAAGAGCGGCGCTGGTGGTGAAATTGATGCGCGAAGTTGCTTCAGGAACTTTGGTATTGGTAAAGAGAGTGCCGCCGCCAATTTCGAAATAGGGAACCATGCTGCGCGGCGTGTCCAGCGCCCATTTGAACGCGAAGGGATTTATGCCGACGCCGTAGGCGGTGTTTGTTCTCTGAACAACGAGGAAGACCGGGACGGCATCCACTGCGTATTCGAGGCGGCCGCGCAGGAAGCCAGGGCCATGCGGCCTGGTGAGAATCAGGCCGTAACGGAAGCCGACGTTCCAGACGCCGTCACCGGATTGGCTGCCGCTGAGGCCGTGGCCGCCGCCGGTCCAGACCTGCAATTCATGGCCTCCCTCGACGGGGCCAGCTTGGGCGCGAACTGACGGCGCAATTAGGAAAAGAGCAAAGACAAGGGCCGCGCATAGTCTTCTCAACGCAGTGTCTCCCATTGTTCCTGGATTCGAGCGACCAGAGTCCAGGTGCAGAGAAGATATAGAAAATTTGGTGGAAAGGCGACCCTCTTCTCATTATTTCAGATAGGTGCGGACGATTTGGATGACATCGTCGGCAGCTTCTTCGGAGGATTTGGAGTTGCGGGGCATGTGGTTGCGGATGTGATCTTCCATAAGTTCGGCCATCAGGCTATTGATGGCGCCGCGCGCGGCGGAGAGACGCTGGAGGACATCCGCGCAGCGTTCGTCTTCGTTCAGGGCGCGCAAGACGCTTTCGAGCTGGCCGATGACTTTCTTGGTGCGATTGAGGAGGTCCAATTTTTCTCGTGAAGTATGCGACATTTTGCTTGCCTACCCTATAGGGGTATGGTATCAAGAATACGGGCGCTAGCGCAAGGGCCCCAAGACAGTAGGTCAAAGGGGTAGGGGCTTGCAAGAGCCGCGCTGGCTCGCCGGGCGGTTCCTCAATAATTCTCGCACGACGAGCAACGATCGAGGAGGCCATTTAGCAGAGGGCTTGTTAAATATAGTTTACACAATAAGTTTATTGTGTTTAACTAGCGATTGCTGACAGGAAGCCTTGAGCTGACCAGGATTGTTCATCCGATTGTAATCACGAAGGACTTATGTTGGACGACGGCGCGGAGCGCGGCGCCACACGGCGAAGTCAGGCAAAGGACTAAGAATGCCTAGGGGGTTTTCATGGTTCAGGGGACATTGGTGGATTGCCGCTGCCTGGCTGTCCATCTTGGCGGTTTCTCCATCCCTGCACGCGCAGGATTCGCCGCCAGCGCAGGAGGCGGCGCGGGTGAGCGCTCCGGCAGATGCAGCTCCTGCGGATGATCCGGGCAATCCGCCCGCCAACGATCCCGAAGCGATGTTCCCGCATTTCAAGGACACGCGCTTCTGGCTCTCCGGGCAGATGAACTTCATCTTCCAAACGCACCCCGACTTTCACGCGGCGTACAGCGGGCCGAACAGCCTGAGCCCACACTATGAGAAAGCGACGTCTCGTGTGATGACGCTGTACACGGGCGTGCGGCTCAACGATTCCACGGAGGTTTTGGTGGACATCGAAGAAGCTGGCGGCGCGGCGCTGAGCACCGGCTTGGGCCTGGCCGGGAATACCGATCTGGACATCGTGCGCAATCCGCAATTGAGCAAAGCACCGTACCTGGGACGCGGCATGATCCACAAAGTGTTCGCGATGAGCAAGGACAAGATTGAAAACCAGCGGACTTTTCTATCGCTGTTCGACGAGCTGCCGCGCCGCCGCCTGGAAATTCGCTTCGGCAAGTTCAGCATGCCGGATTTCCTTGATCAGAATTCCGTGGGCTCTGACACACATTTTCAATTCATGAACTGGACTTTGGACAACAACGGCACTTGGGACTATGCCGCCGATACGCGCGGCTACACCGTGGGTTTCGTGGCGGATTACGAGGACCGCAATTGGGGCTTTCGCTTCGCCGAAGGGCTCATGCCGAAGGTCGCGAATGGAATTGACCTGGTGTGGAAGCCGTGGCAGGCGCATGCGGAGAATTGGGAATATGAACTGCGTCACGGCGTGGTGCCGAAGAAAGCAGGCGTGGTTCGCTTGCTGGCATTCACCAACTACGCCAATATGGGCATCTACCGCAATGCGATTGCTCAGTTTCAAGCAGGGTTGGTCCCGGCCCCAGTAATCACGAACCACCCGTGGCACATCACTCGCAAATACGGGTTTGGCGTCAACGTAGAACAGAATCTGACGCGGAACCTCACGGCGTTTGCTCGCTGGGGGTGGGACGACGGAAAAACCGAGTCATTTGCATATACCGAAGTTGATTTGACCTTCGCGGAGGGAGTCGGGCTGAGCGGCGCGAGATGGCATCGCAAGCAAGACCGTGCCGGGGTGGCGTTCGTATCGAACGGGATCAAGAAAAATCACCAGCAGTATCTGGCGGACGGCGGGAATGGTTTCCTGCTTGGCGACGGCAGGCTGAACTACGGGCGGGAGAACATCATGGAGTCGTATTACACGGCACACATTTGGCGCGGAATCTATGTGGCTCCCGGAGTGCAGTACATTGTTAACCCTGGCTACAATCGGGACAGGGGACCGGTTGTCGTGCCGACTCTGCGCCTCCATGGGGAGTTCTAAATAGCGGTGAGGAAAACTTCTTGGCAGCAGGGCGAAAGTCTGCTAACTAAGTGTGCCTAATTTCGTCCGAGTAATATAATGATGCGGCGTTTTGGTCCTGCCGTTTGACGTACAAGCACATACCGCTGGGATGGGGGGTTCATGAAAGCAGATTTGCGGCTGACTGCACGGAGGGAGTTCTCTTGGGTTTTTCGCTTTTTCCTTTCCGTATTTGTGGCACTCACATCGTTTTCAATCAGCGCTGGCGCACAAACCGTGGATGAGGTTATCGCCAAAAATGTTCAGGCGCACGGGGGACTCGATAAGTTAAGAGCAGTGCACAGCATGCGCATCAAGGCAAAGTACAGCCAGGGATCTTTTCGCGCGGAATTTCAGCAGGAAAACAAGCGCGCTGACAAAGTTCGAGAAGAATACATCATTCAAGGGATGGCGCAAATCCAGGCTTACGACGGCAAAGTGAGCTGGCAAATATCGCCGTTTGGCGGGCGCAAAGACCCTGAGCTGATGTCGCAGGACGACGCGAAGGGTTTAGTGGTGGACGCCGACATCGACGGCCCGCTGGTGGAGTACAAAGAGAAAGGGCACAAAGCGGAACTGGTGGGGCACGACTCGATGGAAGGAACGGATTGCTTCAAGATCAAGTTGAGCATGAAGAATGGAGACGTGCGCTACTACTACCTCGATGCCGATTCATTTCTCGAGTTGAAAGTGGAAATACAAACCACGATTCGCGGGGCGCTGCAAGAGAATGAGTTGTATTACGGCGATTACGAACAAGTGAACGGCATCTATTATCCTTTCACCGTGGAACAGGCGCAGAAGGGCAGTGCGGCGCGCGCGCAAATCTCCGTCGAGAAGATCGAACAAAACATACAACTGGAAGATGCACATTTCTCGATGCCTGCCTCGAAGCCGGGGACGAAGGCGCCGCCGGCCGGAAAATGATTCTCAGGCGTACGAATTTGACTCTACTTTATTGCTGAGGAATCCGCCGCTATGCACAAATTGACTCGTTGTAACGTTGCTGTGGTGATGGTGTTGAGTGCCGCGACGATTCTTGCCGGGAGCGCGCCAGCGCAGGTGGCCAAATTCGATTCGGACACTATCTCCGGTCTCGGCGCGCGAAACATCGGTTCCGCGGCCATGAGCGGACGAGTGGCCGCGCTCGCCGCGGTAAAAGAAGACGGGCGGCTCACGGTTTACGTTGGCGCGGCCAGCGGCGGAGTGTGGAAGTCCATCAACGGGGGGACGACGTTTAAGCCGGTTTTCGACAAGGAATCCGCGCAATCCATCGGCGCGGTCACCATCGACCCGCAAGCGCCGAAAACCATCTGGGTGGGTACGGGCGAAGCGTGGACGCGCAACAGCACTTCGATCGGAACCGGCATCTACAAATCGACGGATGGCGGCGATAGCTGGAAAAACATGGGCCTGGCGAATTCCGAGCGCATTGCGAAGATTATCGTTGACCCGAAGAATGGGAACACCGTTTATGCCTGCGTGCCGGGAAAACTGTGGAGCGACAGCGAGGACCGCGGCGTTTACAAGACCACGGACGGCGGCAAGAGCTGGAACAAGATTCTGAAGGGCGCAAATCTCTCGACCGGGTGTTCGATGATTTCCATGAGTCCGCAGGACCCGAAGATTCTTTTTGCAGGCATGTGGGATTTCCGGCGGAAGGGCTGGACGTTTCGTTCGGGCGGCGAGAGCCCCACAGCGGTGAGCGGTAGCGGTTTTTTCCAAAGCACGGATGGTGGACTGACCTGGAACGAGCTGGATGAAAAGAGCGCTAAAGGGCTGCCCGCGAAACCCTGGGGACGCGTGGCCGTCACGATCGCGCCATCAAAACCAAATGTTGTGTACGCCTTGATCGAATCCACGCGGAGCGCGCTTTTCCGCTCCGAAGATGACGGCAACACGTGGGAAGAGCGGGACCGCAGCAATTGGATGGTCTGGAGGCCGTTTTATTTTGCCAATTTGATCGTCGATCCGAAGAATGAAAACAAGGTTTACAAGCCGGACCTCACTTTGATTATGAGCGAGGACGGAGGGAAAAGCTTCAGTGGTATTGGAGGCGGGGCGCACGGCGATTTCCACGACGTTTGGGTAAATCCAGACAATACTGATCATCTTATCGCCGGCGACGACGGCGGCGTTTGGTACTCCTACGATGGGGGCAACAGCTGGTGGAAGGGCAATAACCTTCCGATTTCGCAGTTCTATCACGTGAGCACGGACAACGCCGATCCATATCACGTGTTCGGCGGTTTGCAGGACAACAGCGTGTGGATGGGCGATTCGCAATATCCGGGCGGGATTAGCAATGGCCGCTGGGAGAATCTATTTGGGGGAGATGGCTTCTGGGTCTTTCCAGATCCCACTGATGCGAACTACGTGTACGCCGAGGCGCAGGGTGGTTATGTTGGGCGCATCAACCGCATCACTCTGGAAGCCCGCGCTATCAAGCCGCAGCCGAACTACGGGGAAGGGAAGCTGCGCTTCAACTGGAACACGCCGATTCACTTGAGCCCGAATGAAAAGGGCGCGATTTACATCGGCGCACAGTTTCTATTTCGCTCGCGTGACCATGGCCAGTCTTGGGACCGCATTTCGCCCGACCTTACAACCAATGATCCGGAAAAACAGAAGCAGGAAGAATCCGGCGGCGTGACCGTGGACAATTCTTACGCGGCGAATCGCCGCGCGACGGCCAGACCATCTGGGCGGGGACGGATGACGGGAATCTGCAGCTCAGGCGCGACGGCGGCAAGACTTGGAACAATGTCGTCAGCAGTGTTCCGACCCTCCCGAAGAATTCCTGGGTTTCCTGGGTGGAAGCCAGTCGCTACGATCTTGCGACGGCGTATGCGGCGTTTGATCGCCACACGTTTGGAGACATGGATGCGCACGTTTACAAGACGACGGACTACGGCAAAACGTGGACTTCGATCGTCCCGGCGGATAGCGGGGTGCGCGGGTATGCACACGTCATCAAGGAAGACACCGTTCTTCCGAACCTGCTGTTCCTTGGAACGGAATTCGGACTTTGGGTCTCGCCGGATGGCGGCAGGCATTGGGCGCAGTACAAGGGGCACGAGTTTCCGAATGTCGCGGTTCGCGACATGGTCGTGCATCCGCGCGAATCCGATCTTGTCGTGGCCACGCACGGCCGCGGGATTTGGATCGTGGACGACATTACTCCGCTGCGCAGACTCACGCCCGAAGTGATGGCGCAAGAAGCGACCTTCCTTCAGGCCAAACCCGCGCAGCAGCGGCTGCCTGCGAATGGCGGCTGGGCGGAGGGGAGCGCCGTGTTCACCGGCCCGAACCCGCCGGACGCGGCCCTGATTACCTACTACCAGAGCAAGCGGCACATTTTTGGAAAGATGAAGCTGGAGATTTTTGATTCGCAAGGCAAGCTGGTGGATACGCTTCCTCCGAACAGCCGGCGTGGGATTAGCCGCGTGGAATGGCCGATGAGACTGAAAGCACCGCGCGTTCCACCTGCGGCGATTGCTGCATTTGAAGCGGCGCAAGGTCCCAGAGTTATGCCCGGGACGTACACGGTCAAGATGACCCGCGGGAAGGAGATGTACAGCACGCAACTGGTTGTCGGACTGGATCTCCGCGCCAAATTCTCGATCGAGGACCGCAAGCTGGAGTTTGATGCCGCGATGCGCGTCTACAATTTGCTGGGAGATATGAGCTACGATGTCGAACGCATCAACGGCGTGCATGACTCGCTGGTGGCGCGCAATGGAAAGCTGAAGGCCGAAGACGCTCTCAACAAACGTTTGCAGAATCTGGCCCAGAAAACCGAGGAGATGCGCAAGAAAATCGTCGCGACCAAGGAAGGCGGTGCGGTTACTGGCGAAGAGCGCATCCGCGAAAAAACCACGCAGCTTTACGGAGATATTTTGAACTATGAAGGGCGGCCCACGGATTACCAGGTTGCGCGCATCGATTCGCTCAAGAAAGAGTTGGAAGACGTCGCCGGCGAATTTGAGTCTTTTGTTGCAAAGGAACTTCCTGCGGTGAACAAATCACTTTCGCAGAAGAAATTGGAGCCCATCCAGCTGATCGACCGCAAAATGTGGGACGCGGCCGACTCCGGAGCCGGCCCTGCCACCGGCGGCATGAATTTCGGCGAACGCGAAAGGGACTGAACTCGGAACGCCCAGGCAGTCTAGAACACGCGCCCCAGTTGGAAAAACCATTTGCGATGGCCGGAGTCGCCCACGCTGCCGCCGATGAAGAACGGGCCCAGCGCCGTCTCGGCCAGGAACCCAGCTGCAACATCGTCGGGGAGATCGGTGCCAGTGGTTACGCCGTACATTTTTCCGATTTCGTAGGAACCGACGGCGTAGACCTTTTTTCCGAGAAACGGCGGCAGGGTGACCAGGTCGTGCAGGTAGCCCGCACGAAGCAAATAATATTGATTGCCCTGAAACTCATTCTGGCCGTAGGCGCTGAGCCGCACCGGCCCGCCCAGGAAGAATTGAGGAACCCCGGTGTTTTTGGTGTTGAATGTGGTGCCGCCTTCGCTCTCAAGAAAAAACGACGAAGCGGCTGTAAATGGCTGAAACAATCCTAATTTCAGGTCCATCGAAGGAAATGCGCCATTTGCGCCGGGACTTTGGTCGAACCACCGAAAATTCGATTCCGCCCTAAAACCACGGTCGGCATGGTCCAGCAGGTAACGAAGCCGGCTCTGCCCCACGCGTCCTTCCACAGAGGGAATCACGGGAGAGCCCAGGCGCAACTTCGTGTTCAGCGAACCAACTTCGTAGCCGACGCGAAGTTCACCGAAGCGCCCGAAGCTGTATCCAACATCCCCGCCGATATTGGTGCGATAGATGCGGTAATCCGCAAGCGGATCATTCTTCGCATAAATCTGAAACGTGGTGTCGCTCGCGCTCGCGTGCGGCGCAAAAAACCAGCGGCTCTCCGCGCGGAACGGACGGAACAACTCCGTCTGGACGCTATAGGTATTCCCGAGCAGTACGTCGGTCCGCCACTCCGAGCGGAAACCTGCCACGTCCATGAACGTGAGGCGCGTCCCCATCGTGAAATCCACGTTGCCGCTCTGCGAGCCATCCACCTCAAACGCCGTCTGGAACATCGGCGGAGCATAGTTTTTCTCCACCACTTGAACCAGCAGCCCTGTCTGACCGTTTTTCTCGACGAGCCGGTAGCCCGCCGAATCGTAGCGTCCCACTCCCGTCAGCCGCGTCAGAACTTCGTCGAGTTTATCGGGATTGACAGGCTTGCCCTGGAATCGTTTCACGTAGCGAATGACATCCGTCGCTTCGTGCGGGTTTGTTCCTTGCACCTCGATGAATTGTGGAGCCGGAACATCGCTCCGCTTCCGCGCTTCGCGCGCCTTCTGATGCTCTTGCCAATCGGCACCACTCAGAGCAAAAGCTTCGAGCAAGCGCGTTCGTCCATTTGCCGCCTCGTAACCGCGTTTCATGATCTGTGCGCTTTTGGCGTAGTCCACCGTGCTGAATTCCGCCAGCGGCACGGAAACGACCGCGTCGGCCTGCGCCAGGCTGCGCACTTCATTTTCTTCCAGCAACACGCGCACGGAATGATTCAGCACGCTGAAGACAGACTGGATGTCCTTAGCGTTGACAGGAGCCGGTTCCAGGTGAACCGCGATCACGATCTCCGCGCCCATTTGGCGCACGACGTCGGTCGGAAGGTTATCCACCAGTCCGCCATCCACGAAGACCGCCTTGCCATCGTTCACCGGCGAAAATGCGCCTGGAATCGACATCGTAGCGCGCAAGGCCACCGCCAGGGAGCCATCTTTGAAAACGTAAGGTTTCTGGCTCACCAGGTCCGTGGCCACGCAACGAAACGGCACGGGCAGCGCATCGAAGGAACTCACTTCGTCATAAGGCAATGTCACACGATCGATCAATAATCCGATCTGGTGTCCCGCGTTCAGCCCCGGGGGCAAATTTAAGCCGCCGCGCAAACCAAATATGAGCGAATTTGGATACGCTCGCTGGTCCTCTTTTCTGCGGAACGCAAGGTCTTCGTAAGGAGTGCGGTCCCCCAGAATCTTCCGCCAATCCATGCCATCAATGAGGGTTTTCAATTCGTCGGGACTCATTCCCGTAGCATAAAATCCGCCGACCAATCCGCCCATACTCGTTCCGGCAACGTAATCGACGGGAATGTGGTGTTCCTCAAACCACTTCAGGACACCGATGTGCGCGAGGCCCATTGCGCCGCCTCCCTCCAGCGCGACGCCGATTTTGGGCCGCTGTTGCACTCGCGGCGCGGCGTTCTGCTGTGCGCTTGAAGCGGCTGGCAAGAGTACTAGCAGGAAAATGAAAAGAATTCGCCGCATGCAGGCCTCCTCCGGGTCCATCAAATTATCCCAATTCGCGAATGAATTATGAGTTTGGCGTAGCGGGAAGTTTCCAGCAAGAGCGAAAGGATGCTTCAGGAGCCTTTCATTTCCTGGAGAATGTTGCCGCCGTCGACGACGAGGACTTGTCCGGTGATGTAGGAAGCTTCGGGCGAGGCAAGGAAGCAGACCGCGGCGGCGACTTCGTCGGGCGTTCCGGCGCGGCCGAGCGGCGTGTTCAGCGCGGCATTCTTTTCGGATTCCGTTGATGATGCCGTGGAAATCCAGCCGGGAGCGACTCCATTGATGGTGATGCCGTCGCGCGCGGTTTCGATAGCCGCGGCGCGCATCATCCCGTCCATAGCGGCCTTTGCGGCGCCATATGCCGCCGAACCGGGATTGCTGACCAGCGGCCCGGTCACCGACGTTACGTTCACAATGCGGCCGTACTTTTGTTCGGTCATACCGGGCAAGACTGCGCGCGTCATGCGGAACGCGGTGTGGAGGGTGATGGCAATCTGATTTTGCCACTCCGCGAATGACGTTTCAATGAGAGGCTTGCTCACGGTTGGCTGTCCGGTTTGTGACATGCCAGCGTTGTTCACCAGAATGTCGATCCGGCCCATGCGGGAGAGCACGGAATCGACAAATCTCTGCACTTCGGTTTCAATGGTGAGATCGGCAATGAAGGAAAGAACTGCGTCTCCGCCGCCGGCGAGTTCGCGCGCACGGGCGTGAACACGATCCGTGGTGGAAGTAATTACCACGCGCGCTCCCGCAGAATGCAGCTTTCGCGCGATGGCGAAACCAATCCCCTCAGCACTTCCCGCGCCGGTAATCACGGCCATCTGCTTGTGCAATGGCAAGGTCATCAAGATACTCCCAGAACGCATCATACCTTGTTCATGAATGATTGCGATTCGTTCGGATGGTTGAAACTTTCGTCTTGGTTGGGAGACTTTTAGCTAGGTGGGAAACAATAGGGCAGGGCCAGGCGGACAGTTGCCCACTTAGCCTCGCAAGCTCTTGGCCTTGTTGTCTCAAACGCTTCGGAGGTCTACGGTTTCATTGTGGGGCGACGTCGGCACCGGGCTGCGCCGCCACCGGACGAGGATTTTTGCAAGAGGGGATTATGACGCGAGCAGCTCCCCCAGCGGCGCAAAGTGAATTTGCACATGTCAGCACGTCGCGCCCGAGCTTGTGGAAGCGTGTATTCAGAATCATCCGCTGGACGACCTACGCATTTGCCTTCGTCACTCTCGCGCTGTTGCTTCATAAAGCGAAGCCGCCGCTCGTAGAGACCAGCCCGCAGGCTGCGGCCCGCGCCGAAGAAAAGTTTGAACAGGTGGAGAAGGCCGTCGCGAACGGACAACCCGCGACGCTGCGCCTGGACGAAACGGAGTTGAATTCTTATTTGGCCTCGCACTTGGACCTGGCAGGCGATGGCGGGCGCAAGCCGACTCCCGGCGGATCCGCTGCAGGTGCGCCGAACAGCTCGACGCCAACGCCGCAAGAGGTCGAGCAGATGCGCTCAAACGTGAGGGACGTCAAAGTGCAATTGATCGACGACCGCGTGAAGGCTTACGTGGTTTTCGATGTTCACGGAAAGGACATGACCTTGCAGTTGGAAGGCCGGCTCGGCGCGCAAAACGGGTATTTGCGGTTCGAACCTCTCAGCGGAGAGATCGGATCGCTGCCGATTCCACAGTCCACACTCGAATCCGCCGTGCAGCGGCTCATGGATTCGCCGGAGAATCGCGAGAAACTGAAACTGCCTTCCGAGATCTCCGATTTGCGAATTCAAAATGGTGAAGTGGTGGCCAGCTACAAATGAGCCGTCCACTCTGACGGCATCCCCCAATTTAATTCTTCAGTTGGAATAGTTCCGCCATGGATCAAGCCAGGCGCGAACCGTCGGCGAACTCCGGCGCGGCTGGAGATCTTCAAAAGAGTGCCTTGACGCGGGTCTGAAATCCGGGTTAGATGCAGAGCGTTGTATTAAACCGTTTCAAGGAGTCTTATATGGGCGTGTCCAGAATCTGCTTTGCAGCGGTGCTCTTCGTGGGAATCGCGTTGGCGGCGCCCCGCTTGCTCGCGCAGAGCATCCATGTGGACATCACTCCGAGTCATTCCACGAACACCATCAAGCCCACTGAGGCCCTTGGCGCGGGCATCGACCGCCTGCCTTATGGCGCAGCGGATAAGCTCTTCGTGGATGACACCATCAAACAGATTCTCTCTGCCGGGTGGCAGACCGTGACGTACCGGCAAAACACGGAATTGCACGTCGAGGCCTGGCACTGGAATCCTCAGGGAACATGGAGCGATCCGGCAGGGAAGGGCTATTTTATCGGCAGCGCCACTCCCGGCACGGAAATGATCCGCCACTCCTACGGTTATCCGCTGCCGCATCGCGGCGTGACTCGCGACGATGGCACGGATACCGAGGGTTACTCGCGGTTAACGGATGGCGACGAGAATTCCTACTGGAAGAGCAATCCGTATCTTTCGAAAGCGTACACGGACGAAGATGACTCCCTCCATCCGCAGTGGGTCTTCTTCGATTTGTCCAGCAAGCAAGACATCACCGCCATTCGAATTGCCTGGGCCGATCCCTTTGCCACGAAGTATGCCGTGCAGTATTGGACCGGCGAAGATCCCATCAGGAAGCCCGCACAGGGATCATGGCAGGCGTTTCCTGGCGGCGTCGTGACGAATGGAAAGGGAGGCAGCGCGACGCTCCAATTGGCGACCGCGCCTGTGAACGTCCAGTGGGTGCGCATCTGGATGACGGCATCTTCAAACACTTGCGATTCTCACGGGAGCGCGGACAAGCGCAACTGCTTGGGGTACGCCATCCGCGAGGTTTATCTTGGTACGACAACCGCTGACGGAAAATTCCACGATTTGCTCCGGCACACGCCGGATCAGGATCAGACCGCGACCTATTGCTCCTCCGTTGATCCGTGGCATGAGCCCGGCGATCTGGCCGAGAAGGCCGGAGACCAGATTGGCTTCGATCTCTTTTACACCAGCGGCGTCACGCGAGGCTTGTCCGCGATGATTCCCATTGCCATGCTCTACAACACTCCGGAAGATGCAGCGGCGGAGATTGCTTACATCGAGAAGCGCGGTTATCCAATCTCGTATGTGGAGATGGGCGAAGAGCCCGATGGCCACTACACTTTGCCGGAAGATTATGCGGCCCTTTACACGCAGTTTGCGGCCGCATTGCACCGTGTTGATCCGAAGTTGAAACTGGGCGGACCGATTTTTACGGGTGAGAACAAGGACATCGAAGTGTGGCCGGATCAGGACGGCAAGGCTTCTTTCACCGGACGATTTATTGATTATTTGAAGACGCATGGAAAGATTAGCGAGCTGGCGTTTTTCTCGTTCGAACACTACCCCGTCGATCCGGGGAAAATACAGTGGAGCAATTTGTACGACGAAGCCTACCTCGTCCAGCACATCATGGACGTATGGCGCGAAGATGGCGTGCCCACGAATGTGCCGTTCTTCATCACCGAGTCAAATCTTTCTTCCGCTTCGTCGGAAGCTTATATGGATATCTGGGGCGGATTGTGGCTTGCCGATTATATCGGTGCGTTCCTTAGCGGTGGTGGCCGCGCTGTCTATTATTTCCATTACATGCCGGAACCGATCGGGCGCGGACACAACGGTTCCCCCGGAACGTTCAATTTTTTCTCTGCTGACCGCGATTTCAAGATCAAACAGGCGCTCTCCCAATACTTCGTCAGCCAACTGCTCAATTTGGAGTGGCTCCAGCCAGGTGACGGCACACACAAGATTTTCCCTGCCGCAAGCAACATTCGTGATGGAGCAGGTCACGTTCTCGTGACTACGTATGCGGCGCTTCGGCCCGACGGGCAGTGGTCGCTGCTCATCATTAACAAGGACCAGGAGAACGCGCACGCCGTGAGCATCACATTCGATGACGCAGCAAAAAAGTCGGCTGCGGCTTTTATTGGACCCGTGTCTGTAACAACTTTCGGCAAAGCGCAGTACGTCTGGCATCCCAATTTGAACGGCGGCACCGCCGACCCAGACGGACCTGCGTTGAAGTCCACGGTGAATGCAACAGCGTCCACTGAGTTCTCGCTTCCCGCGGCTTCCGTCACTGTCCTTCGTGGCGTCATCTCCGCTGCCAAGGCGGGGGCGAAATGAGCATGCGGCCATTCGCGGGGAAGTGTGCTACTGTCATTATGTAGACTCCCGAAGTAGAATTGTCCGGATTCCCTGAGGGGTGTGTTTTGGGGTTTGCCCTTCACTGATTTCAGACAATTTCAGGCTAACGTCTCGTAGCGTCTGGGAAGCGGCCCTTCACCAAGATCCTGCGCTCGTGGTGCTTCGAAGAGTACAGGGAG
>WNFJ01219143.1_pt1 | contig 14658 bp, 10 predicted proteins | sample 5400461 | NCBI WGS metagenome assembly WNFJ01 (sample SAMN13153349, study PRJNA577476) | soil metagenome | isolation source: 115 cm saprolite on Douglas fir-dominated hillslope | place: USA:California | collected 2013-09-17 | reverse complement strand
ATGGCCGCGACGCGGGCCCTGGCGGCGCTCGCCAAGGAGGAGGTGCCCGACACGGTCATGCGCGCCTACGGGCTCGAGCACTTGCGCTTCGGCCCGGAGTATCTGATCCCCAAGCCCTTCGACCCGCGCGTGCTCCTCTGGGTGGCACCCGCCGTCGCATGGGCGGCCGTCGGCTCGGGCGTCGCCGGGGCGGTGATCGACGCCGAGGAGTACCGCGCGACGCTCGACGCCCGGCTGGGCCGCGCGCGCGAAGTGATGCGCGGGCTGTCCACGCGCGCGCAACAGGAGGCGCAGCGCATCGCCTTCCCCGAAGGCGAAGACCCGCGCGTGATCCGGGCGGCCCGCATTCTCGCCGACGAGGGCACGGCGCAACCCATCCTGCTGGGCGATGCGGACGCGATTCGCCGCCAAGCCGACGATGCCGCGGTGACGCTCGAGGACATCGAGCTCCTGAACCAGCGCCAGGCGCCGGACCGCGAGGAGTTCGCGCAAGCCCTGTGGACCGCACGGCAGCGCCGCGGCATCACACTGCGCGAAGCGCGCGCGCGCGCACTCGACCCGATGTATTACGCGCTGCTGATGCTCAAGACGGGCCGCGTGGACGCGGTCGTGGCGGGCGTCGAAACCCATTATCCCGACGCCATCCGGCCCGCGCTCGAAGTGATCGGCGCCGCCCCCGACCGCCGTCACGTCTCGGGCATCTACATGCTGGTCTTCCAGCAGCAGACATACTTCTTTGCCGACTGCACGGTGAACATCGACCCCGACGCCGAGACGCTCGCCGAAATCGCCTCGGCCACGGCGGAGTTCGTGTGGCGGCTGGGCATCGAGCCGCGGGTGGCCCTGCTCTCCTTCTCGAACTTCGGCTCGGTCAAACACCCCACGGTGGACAAGGTACGGCGGGCGGTCGAGCTGTTGCACGAGCGCGAGCCGTCGTTGCAAGCGGACGGCGAGATGCAGGCGGACACCGCGGTGGTGGAGCAGATTCTGATGGGTCGCTACCCGTTCGCGCGGTTGCGCAGCGCCGCCAACGTGCTGATCTGCCCCAACCTCGACGCCGCCAACATCGCCTACAAGCTGCTCGATCGACTGGGCGGCGCCCAGGCGATCGGTCCGATTCTCGTGGGCATGGCGCAGCCGGTCCATGTATTGCAACGCGGGTCCGACGTGAACGACATCGTGAACATGGCGATCATCGCCGCCGTGGACGCTCAGGAGCACGGGCGCCCCGCGCGACCGCCCCGGTAAGGCCGGAGCGACGCATGGCCGCCCCCATCACCCGCCCTTCCGCTGCCACGCGCCGCTCCGGCGCCGCAGGCCTCGAGACGGCGGGCCTCGCGCCCCAGCGCGACGTCCACTGGAACCTCACGCCGGCCGAGCTCTACGAACACGCCGTGCGGCGGCGCGAAGGCGTGATCGCCGCCGCGGGACCGTTCTGCGTCATCACCACGCCGCACACCGGCCGCAGCCCCGGCGACAAGTTCGTGGTGCGGGAGCCTTCGTCCGAAGGACACATCTGGTGGGGCAAGGTGAATCAGCCGCTCGCGCCCGAGCATTACGAGCGCCTGCAGCGCGACGTCCTGGCCCACCTCAATGCGCAGGAGCTGTTCGTGCGCGACCTGCACGCCGGGGCCGACGCGACCTATCGCGTGCCGGTGCGCTTCGTCACGCCCAACGCGTGGCAGTCCCTGTTCGTCTCCAACATGTTCCTGCGGCCCAGCGTGGCGGACCTGGCGAGCTTCGTCCCGGGCTTCCTCGTCCTGCACGCGCCGGAAATGCAGGCCGATCCCAAGATCCACGGCACCAAGAGCGGCACGTTCATCGTCCTGAACTTCGCCCGCAAGACGATTCTCATCGGCGGCACGCGCTACGCCGGTGAGCTCAAGAAGGCGATTTTCACGACCCTCAACTACCTGCTCCCCAGCCAGGGTGTGTTGCCGATGCACTGCTCGGCGAACCTGGGCGAGAGCGGCGACGTGGCGCTGTTCTTCGGCCTCTCCGGCACGGGCAAGACGACGCTCTCAGCCGATCCCGAGCGCGGTCTCATAGGCGACGACGAGCACGGCTGGTCCGATCAGGGGGTGTTCAATTTCGAGGGCGGCTGCTACGCGAAGGTGATCCGGCTATCGCGCGAGGGGGAGCCCGAGATCTACGAGACCACGCGCATGTTCGGCACCGTGCTCGAGAACGTGATCGTGGACCCGGACTCGCGGGCGGTCGATCTCGATTCCGCCGAGCTCACCGAAAACACGCGCGCGTGCTACCCCATTCATTTCATCCCGAACCACGTGCCGGGCGGCATGGGCGGCCATCCCTCGCACATCATCTTCCTCACCTGCGACGCCTACGGCGTGATGCCCCCGGTGGCGCGGCTGACGCCCGCGCAGGCGATGTATCACTTCCTCTCGGGGTACACGGCGAAGGTCGCGGGCACCGAGCGCGGGGTCACCGAACCAACCGCGACGTTCTCGGCCTGCTTCGGCGCGCCGTTCCTGCCGCTGCATCCCAACGCCTACGCCGAACTGCTGGGGGCGCGCATCGCGCGGCACGGCGTGCAGTGCTGGCTCGTCAACACCGGCTGGACCGGCGGGCCCTACGGGACGGGCCAGCGCATGCACCTGCCGCTCACGCGCGCGATGGTCCGCGCCGCGCTGGCGGGCAAGCTCGACCGCGTTGCGACCGCCACCGAGCCGGTGTTCGGCCTCGCCGTGCCGCAGCACGTGCCCGGCGTGCCCGACGATGTCCTCCTGCCCCGCGCCACCTGGCGCGATGCCGCGGCGTACGACGCGCAGGCCAAGAAGTTGGCCGAGATGTTCCGCAAGAATTTCGCGCAGTTCGCCGACACAGCGCACGCCGCGGTGGCGGAGGCCGGCCCGGTCCTTTGAGCTCGCTCGAAGTCGTCCGCGACCTCCTGTGGAACAACATCCGGGTCGAGCGCGACGCGTTGGAGCTGGTCGATACGCCCGCCGTCCAGCGCCTGCGTTACGTGCGCCAGTTGGGCCACGCCTTCCTCGTCTATCCCGGCGCCACGCATACTCGCTTCGAGCACGCGCTCGGCGCCTACCACCTGGCGCGACGGGCGTTGGCGCAGCTGGAGGAATCGGGTGTTGCCGCGGCGGTGGACGCGGGCGCGCGGCGCCATCTTCCCCTCGCCGCCCTGCTGCACGACATCGGCCACTACCCGTTCTCGCACGCCCTCGAGGAAGCGGGCCTGCCCGGCCACGAAACGCTGGCCGCGCACCACCTGGGTCGCGCGCCGCTGGCGGAGACGCTGGACCGCCTCGGCGTGCCCGCGCAGGATCTGCTGGCGCTAATCCAGGGATCGAGCGCGGCGCCGCTCGGCGGCCTGATCGCGGGCTCGCTCGACGTCGACAAGCTCGACTACCTCTCGCGCGACGCCGCGATGTGCGGCGTACCCTACGGCGTGATCGACGTGGAGCGCCTGCTGGCGTCGCTCACCGTGGCGAACGGGCCATCCGGAAAGCCCGCACTGGCGTTGCACGAAAAGGGACTGGCGGCGCTGGAGTCGTTGCTGTTCGCCAAGTACCAGATGTACCGCAACGTGTACTGGCACCACGCCGTCCGCAGCGCCACGGCGATGTTCAAGCGGCTGGTGCGGCGTGCCATCGCGGCGGGATTGCTGACGCCCGCCGCCGTCGCCGACGAAACCGACGACGGTCTGATCCGTGGGTTGCTGGAGCGCGACACGACGGGTCTCGCCCGCGCCTTGCGCGAGCGCCGGCTGGCCAAGCGCGCGCTCGACGTGCCCGCGACAGAGTTGCCCGAGGGCACCGCCAACTGGCCCTCGGCTGATCCCGATCTGTGCGAGCGCGTGGAAGACCGGCTCGCCCGGGAAGTAGGGCTCGCGCCGGGCGAGCTGTTCCTCGACTTCCCCGCCAAGGCCAACATGCTGGAGCTGGACTTGCCGTTGGTGCGGCGCGGCGGCCAAGTGACGCACCTCGGCGGCGCCCGGGCGGCCCTCGGTCTGCCGCGCGTCGCCGCCGAGCTGTACCGCTCGGCGCGGCACCTGCGCGTATTCGTGTTGCGGCCGGCGACGCTGCCGCTGAGAGGGGTGATCGATCTGGTGACGTGGCCGCGCGATGAAGTCGCCGCGCGCGTCGGTGGAGAGCGGAGCCTGCTTAACGCGCCTTGATCGGTTGCGTTGCCGTCGTGTGCTCGGGCGGCGGCGCGTCTACGGAGTCGACCCGTACCAAAATCGCCGTGATGTTGTCCAACCCGCCGTGGCGGTTCGCTTCCTCAATGAGATGGTCGACCTGCTGCTGGGGCATCTGACCCGGCGCCAGTGACTCCGCCAGCTGATGGTCTTCCAGCATCCCGGTGAGGCCGTCGGACGCGAGCAGAAACAGGTCGCCCGGCTTTACGGTCCCGACGTAGACGTCGGGGATCACGTCGCTGTTCGCGCCGACGCAGCGCGTGATCACGTTGCTGTAGGGGTGGGTGCGCGCCTGTTCGGGGGTGAGGTAGCCGGCGTCCACTTGCTCCTGGACGTAGGAGTGGTCTTTGGTGACCTGCGTGAGCCGCGCATCGCGCTGCAGGTAGGCACGGCTGTCGCCCACTTGGCCGATGAGGAAGCGCGTCTCGAACAACACGAGCGCGGTGACCGTGGTCCCCATGCCGCGCTTGTCGTGCTCGGTGAGCGTGCGCTGGAAGATGGCCGCGTTGGCCGAGCGGATCGCGTTGCGCATGCGGTCGGCGACTTGCTCGTCGTTGAGGCCGCGCAGCGAGCCCAGCTCCCGCGAGATCAACCGTACCGCCATCTCGCTCGCCACTTCACCTGCCGCGTGGCCACCCATGCCGTCGGCGACGAGAAAGATCCCCCGCTCGGGGACCATGAGGTAGCTATCCTCGTTCCCCGACCGAATGATGCCGACATCGGTCCGACCTGCGCTGGTGATATGCACGATCGCTACGTCAGAATCCAATACGCCGCAGCCACGCAGCCCAGCACCACCATCGCCGCGCTGGCTCCACATCCCTTCCCTTTCTTCTCTGCCACCGGGGGCGGCACGGGCCGCTTCGGCGCCGCCTTCGCGGGCGCCGCGGCGGCCGCGGGCGGGGCGGCCTTGGGCGCGGGCGCCGGCGCCGGCGCTGCCGGTTTGGGAGCAGGCGCCGGAGCTTTAAATGCTTCGATCATCTTGGTGCCGCCGCCCTTGGCCACCCCCATCGCGTCATCGGTCGGCTCGAACACGAGCTGTACGTCGCCGAAGCGCACCATGGCTCCCGGTGCCAACGGCGCGTCGCCTTGCACGCGCTCCCCGTCCACGAACGTCCCGTTGGTGGACTCGAGGTCTGTGAGGATCCAGACACCCTCGCGGCGCTGCAGTTTGGCGTGCGACGTGGAGACCGATTCATCCGGCAGCACCGCGTCGTTGTAATCGGCGCGGCCGATGTTGACCACCGGCGTGCGCAACTGGATGCGTTGGCCTTTGAGGGCGCCGGAGCGCACCAGCATGTTCGCCAGCGGGCCTGCCTGGCTGGCGCGGCCCGCCGGGGGCGGCGTCGCCGGCATGCCGAAGGACGTGTTCTTGAGCCGCTCGCCCGAGCTGCCCACGGAGGGCGCCGGACTGGGCTGGGGCGCGGCTGGCGGCTGGCTAGCGGCCGGCCCCGGCGGAGGGGGGCTTGGAGCGGCGGGGGCGACGTCGGCGTAGAATCGGAAGCTGTCTTCGCCCAACTTGATGACGTCGCCACGGGCCAGCACTCGCTGGCCTTGCACCCGCTCGTCGTTCACCCACGTTCCGTTGGTGCTCGAATCGACGATGGCGTAACCCTTGGGCGTCACCATGATCTCGGCGTGCCGGCGCGATATGTCCTTGCCGGTGACGACCACATCGCACGTCGCTTCGCGCCCGAACACCAGGGAGGCGCCCGCGACCGCGTACTCGCGGCCGTCGGTCAAACTCACCACGCGGCCGCCGGTGTTGCCGGTCTTGCCCCCTTTTCCCTTCGCGGCCTGCGCCATCATCTGCGGCAGGTTCACCGCTTCCACATATTGCGTGCTGCCGGAGCGGCGCTCATCGACGAACGTCAACTCGTTCGGACCCACCTGTACCTTGTCGCCGTGCAGGAGCGGCGTCGGTTCCGCTCCCAGGCGTACGCCGTTGATGAGGACTTCGGCCTCCGGGACGGCCTTGCGGATCACCACCTGGCCGTCGGGTGTGCCCTCGAACAGCGCGTGTCTGGGAAGCACATCGGCGCCGCCAACCTGTATGGCGCAACCCGCGTCGCTTCCCAACGCGACGGTGCCGGGCGGGATAGTGAATTTTTTGCCACCGAGTTCGAGCAACGCCATCGGGAGCGTCCTCCGGGGGAAAGCCGAGCAGGAAACTACTCCCGGTCGCGTAACCACGCAACCGACCGGGGGTTACGTGCTCTCCACGTCCTCCTCCATGCCGATCAGGCCGCGGCGCAACCAACGCCAAAATAGCACCGACCCCAAGATCACCGTCGCGTAACTGTTGATGAATCGCCAGATCAGCGTGTAGCTCGGCACCAGCGGGCGCGGTACGTACAGCGACATCACCGCGGCCGACAACAGCTCAGCGAGCCCCGACGCCCCGGGCGTGGGCGCGAAGTACAACAGAAACGTGATCAAGGTCTGCAACAGCAGAATGTCCACGAAATTCGCGTGGATTCCCAGACAGCGCAGCGCGATGTAGCCGGCCAACAGCTTGTTGGCGTGGGACGGCCCCGACAGCACTATGGCCCACGCCAGGGCCAGGAAACCGCGCGGCGAGGAGAAGGCGACCATGCATTCGTGCGCCCGGTCGATCCCCGCGCGCAGGCCGGCGATGCGGCCGGCGATGCGCTGGTTGCGGCGCTCGAGGCGCGACGCCAGGCGGTGCACCAGGTCGCGCAGCAGTCGCGGGAACACCATCGCGAACGCCATCAACAGGCCCAACAGCGCGAAGATCCCGAGGCTCGTCTTGAAGAGCCCGTACAGCGTGATGCCGAGCGGCAGGCCGAATCGTGCGAGAGCGTGGCCCGCACCGAGGGCGATCGCCACGGGGCCGGCGATCGCGAAGAACGCTACGGTGGCGACGAACGTCATGAAGGTGGACGTCATCGCCTCGGGCAGGCTCACGCCGGCCCGCCGCATGGTCCACATCATCATCGGTCCGGCGCCGGTCTGGAACGGAGTCAGGTAGGCGGCCCACGCACTCATGCCGCCGGACACGATCAGGTCGCGCCAGCGCACGCCGGGGTGGACGTGGCGGGCCACGACCCAGAGCCGCGTGCCGCCTCCCAACCAGTCCATCGACGCGAGCCCCAAGCCGACGATGAACCAGCCCCAGTGCAGGCCCACCAGGGCGGACAGGAAGGCCTGGAAGTTGTGGCCATAGAACAGCAGGCCGACCACGCCGGCGAGCGAGATGAGAGCGAACAGCTCCAGGCCGCGGCGGAGCAGGCGGGGTGTGAGGTGGAGCGCCATGCCGGGGCCAAACTAAGGGACAATCGGTTAAGTTTCCAGGTTATGCGCGCCGCACCTGACCGCATCGTTCTTCGCAACGCACGCCAGCACAACCTGAAAGGGATCACGGTCGAGTTCCCGCGCCGGGCGCTCACCGTGATCACGGGTCCGTCCGGGTCGGGGAAGAGCTCGCTCGCCTTCGACACGCTCTATGCCGAGGGGCAACGGCGCTACGTCGAGTCCCTGTCGACCTATGCCAAGCAGTTCCTCGAGCGGATGCCCAAGCCCCTGCTCGATTCCCTCGAGGGCATCTCGCCGGCCGTGGCGATCGAGCAGAAGAACCCCACCACGTCGAGCCGCTCCACGGTCGGGACGGCGACGGAGATCTACGACTATTTGCGCCTGCTCTGGGCCCGTTGCGGCACGACCTATTGCCGTAATTGCGGGGCGATCGTGAAGAGCGACACCGTGCAAGGCGTGGTGGACGCGCTCCTGAGCGGTGGGCAACACGTCGACGCCGTTCTGGTCACGTTCCCGTTGCCCGCCTCTGCGCACCGGTCTGACGTCGACATCGCGGCGCAGCTCCGCGCCGCCGGGTTCGTTCGAGCCCAAGTGGATGGCGCGCCGGCGCGGCTGGATGAGCCAGGGATCGAGCAGCGCGTCCGGGAAGGGCAGGATGTCTTGGTCGTCGTGGACCGGATCGTGGCGAGCGATGACAATCGGGGCCGGTTCGCCGATGCGGTGGCGACGGCGTTCAATGAAGGCGAGGGTGTCGCACTCGCGCTGTCGAACGGCTCGCGACGGCGCTTCTCCGAGCACCCCACGTGCTCCAACTGCGGCACCCCCGCCCCGGCGCCCACGCCGGCGCTCTTTTCCTTTAATAACCCGCGCGGCGCCTGTCCCGGCTGCAACGGCTTCGGTGCCGTGCTGGAGTACGACGAATCGTTGATCGTGCCGGACCGCCGGCGGTCGGTCGCCGACGGCGCGCTCGATCCGTGGACCAAGCCGCGTTACGAGGGCCGCCGCCGCCTGCTGCGCGAAACCGCCCGGTCCAAGGGCATCTCCGTGGACGTGCCGTGGCGCGATCTCACGGCGAAGCAGCGGGACTTCCTGCTGCACGGCGTGGCCGGGCGCTACATCGGCATGTTTCCCTTCCTCCAGCGCCTCGAGGAAAAGCGGTACAAGCAGTACATCCGTGTCTTCCTGCGGCAATACCAGCTCGCCAAGCGCTGCCCCGCCTGCGGCGGCACTCGCCTGAAACCCGAAGCCCTGGCCGTGAAGGTGGCGGGCGAAACGATCGCAGCCGCCGCCGCCCGCACCGCGGCCGACCTCGCGGCCTGGATCGCGGGTCTCGAGCTACCGCCGTTCGAGCGGCAGGTGGCCGAGCACATCCTGCGCGAGCTCACGGCGCGCGTCGGCTTCGTGAATGACGTGGGCTTGGGTTACCTCACGCTCGACCGTCTGACGCGCACCCTGTCCGGCGGTGAAGCGCAGCGCATCGCACTCTCCAACGCACTCGGCTCACGTCTGGTGGACACGCTGTACGTCTTGGACGAACCCTCGATCGGCCTGCACCCGCACGACATCGACCGGCTGCTCGGCCTGCTGCGCCGCCTCGCCACCGCGGGCAACACCGTCGTCGTGGTGGAGCACGACCCCGCCGCGATGGCTGCGGCCGACTGGATGGTCGAGCTCGGCCCGGGCAGCGGCGAAACCGGCGGGCAGCTCGTCTATCAGGGGCCGGCCGCGGGCGTGCGCGCCGCCAACACGCTCACTGGCCAGTACCTCTCGGGAGAAAAGCGGATCGGCGTGCCGTCCGCCCGCCGGCCGCCGGGCGGCTGGCTCAAGCTCCGCGGCGCGCGGCTGCACAACCTGCAGGGCGTGGACGTGGACCTGCCGTTGCGGGTGCTCACCGTCGTGACGGGCGTATCGGGCTCGGGCAAGTCGACGCTCGTGCACGACGTCCTGTACCGGCAGCTCGAGTCCAGATTGAAGGGCGGCCACAGCGCCAAGGAGCATCTCGGCGAGGCCGTCGGCGACGTCGCGGCCCTCCAAGGCTGGGAGCGGCTGGGCGACGTCGTGCTGATCGACCAGCAACCCATCGGCCGCACGCCGCGCTCCAATCCCATCACGTACGTCAAGGCGTTCGACGAGCTGCGGGAGCTGTTCGCCGCCGAGCCGTTGGCGCGCGCGCGTGGCTGGGCGCCCAGCACGTTCTCGTTCAACGTGCCGGGCGGCCGCTGCGAGACCTGCGAGGGCGCGGGCTACGTCCTGGTGGAGATGGTGTTCCTCGCCAACGTCTTCGTGCCCTGCGAGATCTGCGGCGGCACGCGCTTCAAACGCGAGGTTCTGGACGTGAAGGTCCAGGGCGCGTCGATTCACGACGTGCTCAACTGGACCGTGGACCAGGCGCTGCCGCGCTTCCACCGCCAACCGCGGCTGGCGCGCGCGCTGTGGCACCTCCAGCAGGTCGGCCTCGGCTACCTGCGGCTGGGCCAGCCCGCCACGACGCTGTCGGGCGGCGAGGCGCAACGCTTGAAGATCGCGCGCGAGCTGGCGCAGGCCAGCGGCTCGCGCCGTGGCGCGCACAAGCTGTACATCCTGGATGAGCCCACGACCGGCCTGCACCTCGACGACGTGCGGACGCTGTGCCGCGTGCTCGACCGCCTGGTGGACGCCGGCCACTCGGTGCTCGTCATCGAGCATCACCTCGACGTCATCAAACGCGCCGACTGGATCGTGGACCTGGGGCCGGGCGCGGGGGCCGAAGGCGGGCGCGTCGTTGCCGCCGGCACGCCGGAGGACCTGGCGCGCGCGCCCGCGTCGGTCACCGGTCGCTACCTGCACGATCTCGCGTGACCCGCCGCCGCGCCGATCTCCTCCTCGTGGCCGCCACACTCCTGTGGGGCTCGAGCTTCGTGGTGGTGAAGGGCGCGCTCGCGCACAGCAGCCCGCTCGCTTTTCTGGCGCTGCGCTTCGGCGTGGCGACGCTGCTGTTGGCGCCCTTCGTGCGGTGGCGTCCTTTCCCCAGCGCCCGCGAGCTCGCCGCCGGCGCCGTGTTGGGCACGCTGCTCGCGACCGGATTCGCCGCCAACACGGTCGGGCTCGTCTACACCACGCCGTCCCGCTCGGCGTTCATCGTCGCCAGCTCGTCGGTGCTCGCCCCCTTGGTCGCGTTCCTGGTCGTGCGCGAGCGCCCGCGTTGGACCGCCCTGGCGGCGCTCGCCGTCGCCACCGTCGGGATGTACTTCCTCACTGATCCCAGCGCCGGCGGCCTGAACCGCGGCGATCTCTGGACGCTCGTCACGGCCGTCGCGTTCGGTGGACAGATCGTCGCCGTCGGCGAGCTGGGCCGGCGCTTCGACGTCGGACGGCTCGTGTGGATGCAGACGGCCATCACGGCCGCCGTTGCGGGGCTCCTGGCGGGCGTCGCCGAGCACGTGAGGGTCGACTGGGTGCCGGCATTCCTCGGCGCGGTCGGCTACTGTGCCGTGTTCGCCACCGCCGTCGCCCTGCTGTGGCAAATGCGCGCGCAGCGCGAGATGTCGTCCACGCGCGCGGCGTTGCTGTTCTGCTTCGAGCCGGTGTTCGCCGCCGCCGCGTCGTGGCTGGTCTGGGGCGAGCGGCTGTCGGGCGCGCAATGGCTCGGCGGCGCCCTGATCCTCGGCGGAATGATCCTCGCGGACTTGCCGCAGCGGCCAGCCGCGGCGGCGCCGTCTTGCTGATCGGGGCTCCGCAGTGGAACATATGAGCATGCGCGCCGCCCCGAAGCCCGACGTCACGCTCGCGCAGCCGCGCCCCCAGTCCGAGCACTGGTGGAACAGTCTCTTCGAGCATGTTCCCGAATACATCTACGTGATCGACCCGGACGGGGTGCTCCTCTACTTCAACCGCACCCTGCCCTCCGAAACGCCGCAGAGCGTCCTCGGTACCTCCCTGTATAAATGGTTGCCGCAGCCAGTCGGCGTGGCGGTACGGCACGCGGTCGCGGAGGTCGTGCGCACGCGCGTACCCGGGCTGGTGGAGATGCCCACGGGCCCGCAGCTGGGCGAGCGCTGGTTCGCGCGGCGCATCGCGCCCGTGCTGGAGGGCGATGCCGTCGTGGCGCTCATCGTGATCGCCACCGACATCACCGACAAACGCCGGGCCGAAGAGGGGTTGCGCGAGACCCGCGATGAAATGGAAGCGCGGGTGCGGCGGCGCACCGCTGAGCTGGAGCGCGCGATCACAGAGCTGCGCCGCAGCGAGTTACGGCTCTCCGAGGCGCAACAGCTCGCGCACACCGGCAGCTGGGAGTGGGACCCCGCTAGCGACCAACAGGTTTGGTCGGACGAGTTGTATCGCATCTACGGACTCGTGCCGGGAACCGCGACTCCCACCCTGCCCCTCTTTCTCAGTATCGTGCACCCCGACGACCGCGCTCGGGCAGAAGAGTCGGTGGTCGTCCTGCGGCGTGACGGCGGACCGGTCGATCTCGAGCTCCGCATCGTGCGCCCCGACGGCACCCAGCGGTTGATCCATTCGCGCGGGGCCGCTGTGCGGCTGCGCAGTGTTGCCGGCCCGCGGGTGTTCGGCGTGGTACAGGACGTCACCGACAGCCGCCAGGCCGAGCAGGCCCTGCGCCGCGAGAAAGCGTTCGTCGAGGCCTTGGAAGCAGTCGCCGTGGCGGCCAACCAGGCCCGTTCGGTGGACGAAGCGCTGCGCGCCAGCCTGGAGCAAGTGTGCGAGCTGACGGGATGGCCGGTCGGCCACGCGCTGCTGGTGCAGCGCGACGGGCGCCTGTTGTCGAGCGGCGTCTGGGAGCTCCGCGATCCGGATCGGTTCGCGGAGCTGCGCCGCGTGTCCCAAACTCTGAGCTTGCACGACACGGCAGGCGCGCCCGCCCTGGTCCTCGAGCGGGCCACGCCCGTGTGGCTGCGCGAGCTGCCGCTCAACATCGACTTTCGCCGCGCCGCGGCGGCGCAGGAATCCGGGCTGCGCGCAGCGGTGGCCTTCCCCGTTTGGGTGGGGCGCGAAATCGCGGCGGTGCTCGAGTTCTTCACGAGCGAAGATGCGGTCCCCGACCCCGCTCTGCTCGAGGTGATGGCGCATCTCGGCACCCAGTTGGGGCGCGTGATCGAGCGGCGCCGCGCTGAGGAGCGGCTCGCCAACTCCGAATCGCAGTTGCGCGAGCTGGCCTCCCGCCTCGTCTCGGTGCGGGAGGAAGAGCGCAAGCACATGGCCCGCGAGCTGCACGACGAGTTGGGCCAATCGCTCACCGCGTTGAAGATCGATCTGCGCACGCTGCAGCGGCGCTTGCCCAACCCGGTGGATCTGCCGGCGCGGCTCGACGCCATGCTCGCATTGGTCGACGGAACGATCGCGGCCACGCAGCGCCTGGCCACCGAGCTGCGGCCGGGCATTCTCGACGACCTGGGACTCGTCCCGGCGATCCAATGGCAGGTGGAAGACTTCGGGCGGCGCACCGGCGTGCCCGCCACGCTGCGCATCGACGGCGAGCCCGTGCCGTTGGACGACGGCATCGCAACCGCGGCGTTCCGCGTGCTGCAGGAGTCGCTCACCAACATCGCCCGCCATGCGCGCGCCACCGCGGTGGCGGTCACGCTGCAGCTCGACGCCCGCGGCCTGGCGCTCGAGGTGCACGACGACGGCGTCGGGATCGAGCCCGCGCGCCGCGACGATCCCCACGCGCTCGGGCTGCTCGGCATGCGCGAGCGGGCCATGCGCTGGGGCGGCCAGTTCACGATCGCGCCGCGTGACGGCGGCGGCACCACCGTCCGCCTCCACGTGCCGCTGCCGCAGGCATCCGCGTGATTCGCATCGTCATCGCCGACGATCACCCGATCGTGCGCGCGGGCTTCCGGCAGCTCGTGGCGGAAGATCCGCAGCTGCGCGTCGTCGCCGAAGCGGGCGACACCGTCGAGCTCCTCGCCGTGCTGGCGCACCACGAAGCCGACGTCGTCCTGCTCGATATCGGGATGCCGGGCATCGCGTTCCTCGATCTGGTCCAGCGCATCCGCGCGACGCGGCCCCACGCCCGCATCCTCGTCGTGAGCATGCATCCCGAAGATCAGGTCGCCGTCCGGGCCATCGAAGCGGGCGCGGACGGCTACGTCATGAAGACGCAGTCGGCCGACGAGCTGGTCGGCGCAATTCGCAAAGTGCACGCCGGCGGCAAGCACGTCGGGCCGGCCCTGGCCGAGCGGCTCGCCGCCGAGCTGGCGGCCCGCCGCAACGGTCGCGCCCGTCGCGACCTGTCTGCCCGGGAGCGCGAGATCCTGATGCTCCTCGGCTCCGGCAAGAGCCTCAAAGAAATCGGCGCCCGGCTCACCCTCAGCCCTAAGACGGTGAGCACCTACCGCAGTCGCATCCTCACCAAACTGGCGCTCAAGACCAACGCCGACTTGGTCCGCTACGTCATCGAGCAAGGTCTGACGGCCTAAACCCCGGCGTCAGGAAAATCCCACACGGTGGTCAGGCCCCGGCTTATGGCCGGGCGTGGCATCCGGCGCCACCCTAAGGCACCTGGGGGGTGGCGCCGTGCTCACGGTTTTACTGGTGGACGATTCGCCGCTGTTGCTGTCGCGCGTGGCCGAAGCGCTGGCGGACGTGCCCGACGTGTGCGTGGTGGGCGAAGCGACCACGCTGGCGCAATCGCTGCAGCTCATTTCGGCGCTGCATCCCGACGTGGTCGTGGCAGACCTCCACCTGCCCGACGGCGACGGCCGCCAGGTTCTGGCCGCCGCCAAACGCGAGCTGCCGTCCAGCCACGTGCTCATCCTCACCAACTACACGTATCCGCCGCTGCGGCAGAGCTGTCTCGCGCTCGGTGCGGACGCGTTCGTCGACAAGTCCAGCGAGTTCGAGCAAGTCTCCGCCATTGTCGGCCGCTGGAGTCACGCCGCATGAGCCCCCTCCACGTCCTGCATCTGGAAGACAGCGAGCCGGACGGCGAGCTGGTCGCACGGCGGCTGACCACCGACGGAGTCGCGGCGCAGATCGTGCGCGTGACCACGCTGCCGGCGTTTCGCAGCGCGTTGGCCGCCGGCGGGTTCGATCTGATCATTTCCGATTACTCGTTGCCGGGCGCCGACGGACTGCAGGCGTTGGCCGTGGCCATCGAACTGGCCCCGCACATCCCGTTCCTCATGGTGACCGGCACCATCGGTGAGGAGAAGGCCGCCGCCGCGCTCAAAGCCGGCGCCACGGACTTCATTCTCAAAGATCGA
>WNFJ01027690.1_pt1 | contig 14660 bp, 13 predicted proteins | sample 5400461 | NCBI WGS metagenome assembly WNFJ01 (sample SAMN13153349, study PRJNA577476) | soil metagenome | isolation source: 115 cm saprolite on Douglas fir-dominated hillslope | place: USA:California | collected 2013-09-17 | reverse complement strand
CTGACGATGCAGCGCAACTGGATTGGGCGCTCTGCGGGCACGGAGGTCGATTTCGGGGACCCTGCCGGCGGGAAAACAATTCGCGTGTTCACCACGCGCGTCGACACCATCTTCGGCGCCACATGCGTGATTCTCGCGCCGGAACATCCGTTATCCGCCGAGTTGCTCGACGAAGCCGGGCGGGCTGCAGCCAAGGCGATGGTCGATGCCCGCGCCAACAAGGGTCCTGGCGACATCGAGAAGGAAGGCTTTTTCACGGGCTCGTACACCGTCAATCCGTACAGCGGCGAGAAGGTTCCGGTCTGGATTGGCAACTTCGTCCTGATGGGATACGGGACCGGCGCGATCATGGCCGTTCCCGCGCACGACGAGCGCGATTTCGAATTCTGCACGAAGTATGGTATTCCCATTCGGCCGGTGATCCGGCCCGTGACTGGCGCAGCGCCTGCCGGCGCCTTCACCGATGACGGCATCGTCGAGAACTCCGGCGAGTGGAGCGGACTTTCGAGCGAGGAGGCGCGCCGCCGCATGACAGCGAAGGCAGTCGCGGAAGGATTCGGGAAGGGAGCGATCACTTACCGCATCAAGGACTGGGGCGTATCCCGCCAGCGTTACTGGGGCACGCCGATCCCGGTCATTCACTGCGAGAAGTGCGGCATCGTCGCGGTGCCGGAGAGCGATCTCCCGGTGCTGCTGCCACTGAATGTCGAAATCACCGGCAAAGGCCGCTCGCCGCTGGCCGAGGTTCCGGAGTTCGTCAACGTGAAGTGTCCGACGTGCGGTGGGCCAGCACGCCGCGAGTCCGATACCATGGACACGTTTGTCGATTCCTCCTGGTACTTTTACCGCTACACCGATCCTAAGAACGACAAGCTGCCCTTCGATGCTGCCAAGGCTGGCTACTGGTTTCCGATCGATCAATACATCGGCGGAGTGGAGCATGCCATCCTGCACCTGATCTACTCGCGCTTTTTCACGAAGGTGATGCGGGACATCGGCCTCACCACGCATGATGAGCCGGTGACCAAGTTGTTCACGCAGGGCATGGTGATTCGAAATGGCGCGAAGATGTCCAAGTCCAAAGGCAACGTGGTGGCCGCCGATGATGTTGCCACCAAGTACGGAGTCGACACCGCGCGCCTGTTCGCGCTGTTCGCCGCGCCGCCTGAGAAAGACGTCGATTGGCTGGACGCCGGCGTGGAAGGGCAATCCCGCTTTCTTGGCCGCGTCTATCGCTTCGCCACCCGGAACGCGGGTCGCGCTGCGGATGGTCCGCCAACCGCTGCGGACAAGAAAGCTCTCCGCAAGCTGCACCAGACGGTTCAGAAAGTGACGTCGGATTTCGAAACCCGCTGGCATTTCAATACCTCGATCGCGTCCATCATGGAACTGGTGAATGAGTTGTATACGCTCGAAGCCGAGCTGTCCGGGGTCGCGCTGCGGGAAATTCTGGAGAAGCTGACGCTGTTGCTCGGGCCGTTTGCGCCATACCTCGCGCAAGAGCTTTGGGAAGAGCAAGGGCGTGAAGGCCCCGTGTTCCGGCAGACCTGGCCGTCGTTCGATCCGGAGCTGGCGCGCGAAGACGAGGCCGAGCTTCCCGTGCAGGTGAACGGAAAACTGCGCGGCCGCATTCGCGTACCGTTCGGCGCGTCAAAGGAGCTGATCGAGCAGAGAGCGCTGGCAGATGATAAAATTCAGCCGTTCCTGCAAGGTAAGCAGATCGTGAAGATCATCGTGATTCCCGACAAGCTCGTGAACATCGTGGTCAAAGGATAAGACACATGACAGAGAGACGAGACTTCATTAAGACCGCTGGCGCGGCGTTGACGACTCAGATTTTTACCGGAGCCGTCAAGGGCGCGAACGACCGGGTGTCGGCAGCCTTCATCGGCATGGGCCGCATGGGAACCTCCAATCTCGAAGTTGCCATGAGACAGCCGAACGTCGAGGTAGTCGCCGTCTGCGACGTCTACCAACCGCATCTGGAGAAGGCCATTGCCGCCACCGGCCGCGGCCCTAATCGCGAACCGGGGGCGCGTACACCCGCCCGCGGGGTCACCGATTTCCGGGAGATTCTTCACGACAAAAGCATCGACGTCGTCTGCATCGCCACGCCCGATCACTGGCACGCCTACATGACCGTCGAGGCCTGCAAGAACGGGAAGGATGTCTACGTCGAAAAGCCGATTTGCGTGGTTGTGGAAGAGGGTCGCAAGATGGTTCAGGCTGCGCGCAAGTACAATCGGGTGGTTCAGGCGGGCACCATGCAGCGATCGGGAAAGCACTTCCAGCAGGCATGCGAGATCGTGCGCAGCGGCCAGCTCGGCAGAGTCACATTCGTGCGCACCTGGAATTACAGCAACGAGAACGGCATCGGCAATCCGCCGGACGGCGCGCCGGTTCCTGGCTTGGACTGGGAAATGTGGCTGGGGCCCGCGCCGGAGCATGCGTTCAACGCCAATCGCTTCGGAGTCGACCCGAAGAAGTTCTCCCACTTCCGCTGGTTTTGGGATTACGCCGGCGGCATGATGACCGACTGGGGCATTCATTTGCTCGACATCGTGCAGATGGCCTTCGATGAAGCCACGCCCACGGCCATCACAGCGCTAGGCGAAAAGTTTTTCATCCAGGACAATACCGATACGCCGGACACCCTGCAGGTGACCTACGAATACCCCGGGTTCATCACCACCTATGAGAACCGCCTGGGCAACGCGAATTCAATGTTCAAACAAGGTTATGGGATTTTGTTTCACGGAACCAAGGGAACCATGTTTGTCGATCGCAGCCGCTATGAAGTCTTTCCCGAAAAAAACTCGGACCTGCAGGCGGTCGAAGTAAAGAGCAGCAACAACAGCAATATGGCGCATTGGGCGAACTTCCTCGATTGCGTGAAGACGCGCCAGAGGCCGATTAGCGACATCGAGATCGGACACCGCTCCACCACAACCGCGCTGCTCGGCAACGTAGCGCTGCGCAGCAAGATGCGCATCGACTGGGACGCGAAGACGGAAACCACGGCCCAACCGGCCGCCCGCAAATACCTGCATCGGGAATACAGGAAACCATGGAAGCTCGAAGTCTGATACTCGGCCCGGAGCAGTACGCACAGGTTCCCACTTACGATCTGCTTCGCGCCGCGGAGCAGGGCTTCGTCGGGCTCGACCACCGTTTCCTGCACGCCATTGTCGATGACCCGGAGAAGTCGATACCGGACCTGCTGCGCTTCGGGCTAGAACTGGAGGAGCACGTGGACGCCCGCGAAGATTTGAGCGAGGATCTCGTCCAGATTTTCCGCCACCTGCGAACGCCGAGGGCGATCCCATATCTGCTCGAGTACCTGCGGTGGAACCACCTGGACGCAACTGTCCCGCTGATCTGCGCATTTCAGGAGATCGGCGCGCCGGCTGTCGAACCGCTGCTGGAGTTCTACCGGGAAGCTGGAGACGAAGAGGACTCCGACGCCGGATTTCTGCTCGGCTCACTCGGCGTTCGCGATCCGCGCATCCTGGAAGTTCCGATCGAGGGCGCCCACTGTCTTTCGGCGTACGGCGATCCGGCGGCGATTCCGGCCATACGGGAAGCGATGACGGGCGCGAAAGACTGGCTGGCGCAGTCGCTTCAATTCTGTGTGGAAGAACTGGAGCGACAGGTTCCCCGCGTCGAGGATGAGCCGTTCGACTTATGGGCGCTTTATCCCGTGGAGACCGATCCCCGTTTCGACCTGCTGTCGAGGGAAGAGACCGAGCAGTTCCTGGACAGCCGGGATGCGGATACCAGGTTCGCCGCAGTGTCGGTGATCTCCGAGGAGCCGGTTCCGAAGCGGTTGTGGAGCCGGCTCCTGAACATGGCCCGTACGGACCCGGACGTGCGGGTTCGATCCGAGTGTTGGCAGGCGCTGATGGATGGCTGGGAACGTGCCGACATCCGGAAGGCCATGCGGTCGTGCTTGGCGGACGAATCAGCCTCAGACGTGGAACGATGTGGCGCCCTCGCGGCCCTCGCCGGCCGGGAGGGAGGCGACGCTGCAGTGCAGCGCGCCATGGCGACCTTCTACGAGCGGCCAGAGACTCGCGCCGAAGCGCTCCGTGCGATGGCCGTAACCCTGGACGAGCGCTTTGCCACGTACTTCAAGCAGCACTTGGGCGATCCGGACAAGACCGTCTCTCTCCAGGCGATGCTCGGGATCGGGCTGCTGCAGCTCGAGTCCGAGGCGCCGCGTCTGCTCCCTTACTTCAAGGACGACGACCTGCGTTCGGAAGCGCTATATTGCTATTCGGCGTGCGCAACGTGCGAGCCGACGCGCGCTGGAGTCCGGCGCTTGTTTGCGGAGATTGAGAGGCTGTCGGGCGGGCTCTCGGACGAAGAGGAGTCCGCTGTCAAAGATGGGCTCAATACTCGGGCGGACCGCTACGGGCTTGATCCGATCTTCGGACCCGACGGGGAGGAGTTCGCGGACGACCCCGTTGTGGTCTCGGCCAAAGTGGGCCGCAACGATCCGTGCCCGTGTGGCAGCGGCAAGAAGTATAAGAAGTGCTGCGGCGGTTAGAGATTTACGGGAGTTCCTCAAGATCGGCCAAGTCCTTCGTTCGGCCTGCGGCGCGTTTGTTTCTCTTTAGATCGGCCAGGCTAATAACGCCTAACTTCCTGCGAGTTCAGCAATCTCAAGAATTCTTTGAAGTCGGGCGGTAGCTGGATCGTAGCCATATAGAGATTGGCGGAGAAGCTCCATTGCCTCAACCCGTTCTTGAGGTGATTTGGTTAGCCAATAGGCCTTGGCATCATCGGCTTCGTCCAAACCTGCGACGCTGAGCTGGGAACGGTCGAGACGGAATTTATCTTGTGGCATCTTTTCACGCTAACGTATTGATAGACCCTTCCCGCCTGGTTTCAAACGCGGCGATGGCCGCCTCGTTCTGCTGAATGTAGCCTAGCTCGTCGACTCCATTCACCAGGCAGTGCTTCGAAAATTCATCCACCGCGAATTCCACCGAGCGGCCGCTGGGCAGCTTCAGCTTCTGGGCGGGTAGGTCGATCGATACCTTGGCGTTCTCATCCAGCGCGAGCAGCTCTGCGTGGACTTCAGGCGAGACCGCGATCGGCAATAGCGAATTCTTCAGAGCGTTCTGCTTGAAAATGTCGGCGAAACTGGTGCTGATGACGGCGCGGAAACCGAACTGCGTCAGGGCCCACGGAGCGTGCTCGCGCGAGCTGCCGCATCCGAAGTTGTCGCCGGCCAGCAGCACTTCGGCTCCCTTGGCGCGCGGCTGGTTGAGGATGAAATCGGGCTTGGGATTGCCGCGATCGTCATAGCGCCAGTCGCAGAAGAGCTGCTTGTCGAGACCCTCCTTCGAGGTGGTCTTGAGGAAGCGCGCTGGAATAATCTGGTCGGTGTCGATATTGTTATTCGGCAGCGGGACCAGGCGGCTTTCAAAATTGGTGAAGGGCTTCATAACATTGTCCTGACATCGGCGACCACGCCGGCGACGGCGGTGGCGGCTGCGGTGAGCGGGCTGACCAGGAATGTACGGCCGCCTTTACCTTGCCGGCCTTCGAAGTTGCGATTGCTGGTGGAGACGCCGTATTGCCCGGGCTCTAGTTGATCCCCATTCATGGCGATGCACATGGAGCAGCCCGGTTCGCGATAGTCGCATCCGGCGTCGCGGAAGATCTTCGGCAGACCTTCGGCTTCGGCCTGCGCTTTGACGGCTTGCGATCCGGGCACCACCATCACACGCACCTTGGGGCTTACTTTGCGCCCTTTCAGCAGCGATGCGGCGCTGCGCAGATCGGAGATGCGGGAGTTGGTGCAGCTTCCGATGAAGACCACGTCGACGGCGTGGCCCACCAGCGACTTGCCGGATTCAAGGCCCATGTAACGGAGCGCCTTAGTGACCGAATCGCGCTCGAGCGGATCGGCGATCTTCGATGGATCGGGCACCGGGTCATTGATGCGCATGCCCATGCCGGGGTTGGTGCCGTAGGTGATCATCGGCTCGAGCGTGTCGGCGTCGATGAAGATAGATTTATCGTAGCGGGCGCCCTCGTCCGTCGGAAGTTTTTTCCAGCGTGCGAGCGCCTCATCCCAGGCTGCGCCTTTCGGCGCATAGGTGCGGCCGTTGAGATACTGATATGTGGTTTCGTCCGGCGCCACCAGGCCTGCGCGCGCGCCACCTTCAATCGACATGTTGCAGACTGTCATACGCTGCTCCATGGAGAGCGCGCGGATCGCCGATCCACGGTATTCGAAAACGCACCCAGTGCCGCCGCCGACCCCGATGCGGGAAAGCAGCGACAGAATAATGTCCTTGGCGCTGACGCCAGGTTTGAGCGTTCCATCCACGCGGACTTCGAATGTTTTCGAGCGGCGCTGCAGCAGGCACTGTGTCGCCAGCACGTGCTCGACTTCGCTCGTGCCGATCCCGAAGGCCAGCGCGCCGCATGCTCCGTGCGTGGCTGTGTGGCTGTCGCCGCAGACTACCGTCATGCCGGGCTGGGTGAGGCCGAGTTCCGGGCCGATGACGTGCACGATCCCTTGGCGCGCGCCGTGCATTCCCTCCAGGGGGATGCCGAATTCGCGACAGTTGATCTCGAGCTGGTTGACCTGCTTAGCCGCGATCGGGTCGAGAATCGGTAGTGAGCGGTCGGTGGTAGGAATGCTGTGGTCGGTGGTGGCGAACGTGAGATCGGGCCGGCGGACTTTCAGTCCACGCTGGCGCAGGCCTTCGAAGGCTTGCGGGGAAGTCACTTCGTGGACCAGGTGCAGGTCGATATAGAGCAGCGCCGGAGCGCCGGGCTGTTCGTGGACTACGTGGTTTTGCCAGAGTTTTTCGATGATAGTTTGGGGAGTCATGGATTCTCTACACTGCTTCGCATACGAATGCGCCTACTTGTTCGGTGGTGGCGGGCGGACCCGCGGGCCGAAGGTCCGCGGTCACTTTACCGCCATTCAGGACCGCTTCAACGGCGGCGTTGACGGCGGCGGCTTCCGCAGCCAGGCCGAAACTGTATTCCAGCATGGCCGCCACCGAGCCGATTGCGCCTAGCGGATTGGCTTTGTTTTGGCCCGCGATGTCGGGGGCTGAGCCGTGCACCGGCTCGTATAATCCTACCCACGCGCCGGATGCCTTCTTAGCTCCAATCGACGCCGAGGGCAACATGCCGATCGATCCGGCCAGCACCGCGCCCTCATCGCTTAAGATGTCGCCAAACATGTTTTCGGTTACCACCACGTCGAATCGCTTGGGGTTGAGCACCAGCTGCATGGCGCAGTTGTCCACCAGCAGATGATCGAGCGCTACGTCGGGAAAATCCTTTGCAACCTCCGTGACCACGCGCCGCCATAGCTGCGAGTTTTCAAGGACATTGGACTTATCGACCGAGGTCAGCTTCTTGCGCCGGCCGCGGGCAAGATGGAAAGCCATGCGAGCCACACGCTCGATTTCGGCCCGCGTGTAGACCATCGTGTTGACGGCGCGTTCTTCCGGACCTGCGCCGGAAATGCCGCGCGGCGTGCCGTAATATATGCCGCCGGTCAGCTCACGCACGATGATCATGTCCGTGCCATCCACCAGGTGGTTCTTCAGCGGAGAGGAATCGAGCAGCGATTTGTACGAGCGCACAGGCCGCAGATTCGCGTACACGCCCAGCGTTTTTCGGATACCGAGCAATCCCTTTTCGGGACGCTTCTCAGGGGGCGCATCGTCAAATTCCGGAAGCCCGACCGCGCCCATCAAGGTTGCGTCGGCGGTCAGCGCCAGTTTCGCAGTCTCGTCGGGCATCGGGCTGCCAGTCTTATGGATGGCGATTCCCCCGAGCAGCCCTTCGCTCAGGCTCAGCGTGTGCTTCCATTTATCGGCGACGCGCCGCAGGACACGCACGGCCTGGCAGGTTACCTCCGTGCCGATCCCGTCTCCGGGTAATACGAGAATGTTGAGATTCATTTTCCGACGAACGTTGTCCGGGCATTACCGGCTCCTGCGATGATGCCGGCGATCTCCTCGTCCAGGATGCCCTTTTTCCGGTCGGCCAGCGCCGTGAACTGAATATAGACATGGTCCAGCTCGTCTTTCGTGAGCGTGAAACCAAGATGTTCGCAGCGCTGCTTCAAGGCGTGGCGGCCGCTGTGTTTGCCTAACACCAGCTTGCCTTCGGGCACTCCTACAGACTTGGGATCGATGATCTCGTAGGTGCTTCTCTCTTTCAAATATCCGTCCTGATGAATCCCGGCTTCGTGGGCGAATGCGTTGCGGCCGACGATGGCCTTGTTGGGCTGCGGCCCAAAAGTAATGATCGAGCTGAGGATCTGGCTGGCCGAGTAGAGATGCTCGGCGTGGATGTTGGTATGAAAGGGGTAGCGATCCTGACGGGTCTTCATCGCCATGACGACTTCTTCGAGCGAGCAGTTTCCGGCGCGCTCGCCGATGCCGTTGATGGTGCATTCGATCTGCCTTGCGCCGGCTTGCACGGCGGCAATCGAATTCGCGACAGCCAGGCCGAGGTCGTCATGACAATGCACGCTCACGATGGCGCAATCGCCCAGAGCTTTCACGATATTGCCGATCAGGGCGCCATACTCCTCCGGCACCGAATAGCCCACGGTATCCGGAATGTTCACCGTGCGCGCGCCCGCGGCAACGACGGCTTTCGAAATCTTCTCCAGAAACTCGGGACTGGTGCGCGCCCCGTCTTCGGCGGAAAACTCGACATCGTCCACGTAACGCCGGGCCAGTTCGACCGCGGCTACCGCATCGTCGAGCACCTGCTGCTGGGTCTTCTTGAGCTTATACTTCAGGTGAATGTCGCTGGTGGCGAGGAACGTATGAATGCGCGGTCGCTTGGCGTGCTGCAGAGCTGCCGCGGCGCGTTCCACATCAAGCGTGCAGGAACGCGCGAGCGCGGCCACCTGCACCCAAGGGTATTCGCGGCTAATCGCATCTACCGCCTCGTAATCGCCTTCAGAGGCGATCGGGAATCCGGCTTCGAGGACATCGACGCCGAGTTCCACCAGTTTGCGCGCCATCAGCAGTTTTTCGGGTACCGTCATGCTGCATCCGGGCGATTGTTCGCCATCCCGGAGCGTCGTATCGAAAATATAGACCCGATTGCTCATTAGTGGTCCTCCGCTAGTTCTCTAAGTATGCCCCAGGCCTATGGATTTAGCAAATTTATAATTTTGACTACTTATATAATAAACGATTATAGCATGAGGGATCTTACCTACTACTTCTTTACGTCTTTATAGGGCTGAACTTGACGGATCTACGGGAGAAGACCATACTCTAACTAGGGAGTTGCCCAGGAAGCGGCGGTGCAAAATGGATTCGAGCCCGCATGAACTAGGAACAATTCTAGTAGTCGATGACGAGAGCGTGGTTCGCAATCTCTGCGCCACGATTCTAACGAGCGCTGGATACAAAGTTCTCTCGGCCGAAGATGGATTCAGGGCGCTCGGCTTATGTAAGGCTGAGCAAACTCCAGTTGACCTGGCTCTGGTCGATATCCGTATGCCGAAGATGAGCGGACCCGAGCTAATCGACCTCCTCGATTGCGTGGTGCCGCTAAACTTGGGTATCCGATTCATTCTGATGTCCGGCTATACCGACCCCGAGGCCCTCGATCAGGCAAATGGCAACCAACGACGCTGTTCATTTCTGCAAAAGCCATTTAAGCCGTCCGATCTCTTAGAAGCAGTGAGACGCGAACTCGATACGGCGGAACGCCAGGCCGGAATGAGCTGAAGAGCCGACCAAAGTTCAATCCTGCAGTTTATAAATCGTGAGGCCGGATAGCAGTTTGGGGTAGAAATCCGTCGACTTCTGGGGCATGACGCCGCCACTGAAGGATATGTCGGCGGATATGTCGGCCACCTGCTGGACCGACGTAGGCTTCAGCAGGCAGGCGATCTGAGCCGATCCGCTGCGCACTTCTTCGATCGCCGAATCAAGGCCCCGTATGTATCGCAGGTGCTTGCCTTCCCGCACCTGGTCTTCGGTGATGCCGAGTACGCCGCCGATCAATGCCTGGTGTAGGACCGGCACGTCGAGCTGGCCTGCCGCGTTCTTCGCTTCAAACGTGTACATTCCGCCCGATAGGACTATTCCAAAGACGGTGGTCTTTTCTTCAGCCCACCGCTTCGTCAGCGCTTCGAGCGAATCGATCCGCGTCACATTAAACGCCTGTTCGGCGCGGCGCAGGAAATCCGTCTCGTCGAAATTTTCGATATCGGAAATCAGGCGGTGCGTCGCCAGAATCTTCAGGCCCGCGGAATGCATGTTGAAAAACGTCATCACTACCTTCGAGGCTTCCTCGCTTCCGGAGTTCTCCTTGCTGAAAGCGAGCGCGGTCTCGTAGCGATGATGCCCGTCGGCGATAAGCAGCTTCTTGTCCGACATCAATTCCTGAATCCGGGTAATCACCGCGGGATCCGCGATGCGCCAAAGCCGGTGCGCGGCGCCGTACTCGTCGGCCACCTCAGCGGTAGGCTCGACCGATCGATTTCACCCTGCTGATCGGGATAAAGCATGAAAAGCTGTTCGCAATGCGCCCGCGTGCGGCGGAGCAACTCCAGACGATCCTTCTTAGGGCCGGACAAGGTCTGCTCATGGCGGTATACGACGTTGGCCGAATAATCCACGACCTGGCCGAGGCCGATAAATCCCTTGCGCACCAGATACTCGCCAGTGTCGGGGACGCGGAACTCCTGAAAGTAGGCGAACAGGCCGGGCTCTTTATCCCGGACCAGAATTCCGGCTTCGATCCACTCTTTGAGAAGCCGGGCGGCTTCGGAATATTCCCCCAGGATGATGCGCACGAGGTTATAAGGGCTCTGCGACAAATATATTTCGCGCATGCTGGGGGTTATCTTGTCATAGGGCTGCGTAACCAGGGAAACCAGTGGTCCGGCAATCTCGCTGTAGTGATAAGGGGTGAAAGGGTAGACTTTAGCCATCGACCTTCAGGTTAGCAGATGGCTTCCAATTGCTGGCGCAGTTCGGCCGGGTACAGAGATTTCAGCTCCGGGTATGACTCCGCCAGACGAATCAGATCGAGTTCATCCTTCTTGCGCTTGCTCAGACGACATCGGGGGTCGCCATACGCCCAGAGTTTCCCGCGTGTGATGTCCTCCAAACAAGCGACTCTCACAGGAACGCCCAGAATCTCGGCCTCCACGGAACGCTCCAGGAATGCCTGGTATCTTTCGTCCGTCGTGAATTGAATCCGAAGCCGGCTTTCCGGCGCCAACGCATTCACGGAGTGCGGATGTTCTTCGGTCTTGAAGCCCTGTCTCCGGAGGTGTGCCGAGAGCTCAGGAAGACTGGAAGCGATCACGACGATATCCGCATCGAGCGTGTACACAGGCTCAACGTAGCAATTGACGGCTAGACCGCCGATCACGCAGTAGGGTCCGAAGGATTCGCATGCCGCGACCAGCCGCTGAAAATCCGTGGCGCCTCCGCCGGTTATCAAATCGTAGGCCTCCGCCGCTGTCACAGCTTCACTCTAGCTAACCGGCGTGTCCCTCGCAAGGGCGCTCTTGCACTCCCATCTCGCCTTATCGAGGCGGAGGGAGCCGGTGAACGGGGCCGAACAGGATCGGCAGCGGCGCTACCCTCCTCAGCGGAGGTGTCTGCGGATCGGCTTTGAGGGCCGCTTTGTAGTTCTCGATTGATTTGTCCTCGTACTAGCGGTACTCGCGGTTATGGCCTTTTGCGTCGGCGGCTTTTTGGGCATACAGATTCGCCAGTGTGTAATGGTAGTAGGCGGTTGCTCGATCAACCCTGGTGGTATCGTTTGGCGCTTGGGCCCGGGCGGCGATGACCGCGATCGCGAAGATCGACAAAGTGTATCGCATTTGCAATCCTTAACTTACAGCGTACTCCAATATTTCCTGATTCTCCAGGGCTGCTCGGTCACAGATGAAAAAAATAATCTTAATCCCAACCCCTTCTATAACTTCGAGTTGAAACCTCCCCGCCCAGAGCATGTTTTCTTGACTTCATGTGTCACCATAAAACTATAAGAGGGTTTCAGTTTTCAGGAAATACCATCCGAACCGTACATGCATGTTCGGTTCAAAACGGGCAACTCCTTCCCTCTCAACAAGCCGTATGAGAAAAACCGAACATGCATGTTCGGTTCTCTCTGTTATTTGCTCGACGCTACGCTCGGGAATAGCACTCGATCGCCCTCGATACTACAGGTCACCAAGGTTTCGTCCGCTGGATTCTTCAATTGCAGGTTCCAGCCTTGGGGAGTTTTGTTCAGCAACGTGTAGCCGAATTCGTGTTTGGATTCGCTCGCCGATACAGAGAGGCCGCGGATGGTTACGCCGTTCATCGAAATGGGAATGGCGGTCGCAAGGCCGGTGCCGCCGTCGCCCGCAACGATTTGGGGCGGGCGGCCATGCTCGAAACTGAGAATCTCGAATAGGTGCGTGTGACCCGACAGCACAAGTTCGATGCCATGCGGATTCGCTTTCTCCCACGCCGCTTCGAGGGGCGCTGTTAGCGGCGTAGGCGCGGTTGCGCCATAGACCACAGCCATGGCCCAAAAAGGGTGATGGTCGACCAACCATGCTTTGCGAACCTTCAGCGAAGCGAGCTCGGCCGCGTATTTATGGACCTGCCGCCCGGTCAGCTTCGTATCGGAAGCGGAGGCTGTATCCAGCACGGCGATTTCGAAGGCGCCCAGCTTCGCGACATAGGGACGCGAGTAGGCGCGGCAGGTTTTGGTAACGGGTCGCGGATCGAGATAGTAGAACCATCCGCGCCAGGCCCGCGCACAATCTTCATGATTGCCGCGCGCAAAGATCCAAGGCGCGGATGACAGCAGCTTGGCCGCGGGATTGAAAAAATCGGCGGCCCAGGTTTCCCAGCGATCGCCGGAGGGACTGGCGCCGCATAGCTTGACGGAAGCTTCGGGGCACTGATCTTCGCGATACAGATAATCGCCGACGTGGATCACGAGCTGCGGCTTGGCTGCGGAGGCGCGCCCGGCGACGATTTCAAATGGCCACTTGGCGGGATCGTTGCAATCCTGAACGCGAGCGCCATTAATGCGGCAGCCCGTATCGCCGATGACCACAATGCGGGATGGGTCCGGTTGGGGCAGCGCAAGCGATTGGCCGCCGTTGGCTCCGGCCGGAATGACAGCTTCGCAAGCAGGCCGCAGGCCGGCGGGCACGGGTCGGCGCAGCGACATCGGCAAGGCAGAACCGTCCACGCGCAAGACGGGGCAATCGGACGCGGCAGTCACCACCACCCGGGCGACGATCTTGCCGCCTTCGCCGACTTCGATCCAAACAGGAGTCAGCACCTGGCCCCACAAAATTGCGGGCGCGGCGGCCAGCAGCAGCATTTTGAACATGGCTCAGTCTAACATCGAAGTTATGGAAGGGCAGGCCTCTTAGCATCGGCGACGAACCATAAGTTTGGTTGCGCCGATGCTACCCTGTACTACTAGACCTTGATTCCTTCGCTCGCCACGACGATTGTGTGAGCCGGGCCTTGGTGGGGCAGGCGCTTTCGCCTGCCCAGTACAAGCGCACACTATTGTTTGGTTGCGGCTATGCTGCTCTGTGGGGCGGACGGTCTTGCCGTCTGCCCAGCGCCGACGGCGCTTTCTTTGGTGCGGGCAGACGGCAAAAATACCAAAAAAAAGCCGCGCCCCTTGTGAGAGCGCGGCTCGAGTTTGCTACTTGAGGGAAAGCTTAGTAGTCCATTCCCTCGGGGCCATGGCCGGCAGGCGGACCCGCTTGTTTCTTCTCGGGGATGTCGGCGATCATCGCTTCGGTGGTCAACATCAGCGATGCGATCGACGCCGCATTCTGTAGCGCGGTGCGCGTGACCTTGGTCGGGTCGATGACTCCCGCCTTCACCAGGTCCTCATACTGATCGGTGGAAGCGTTGTAGCCGTAGTTGTGATCGCTGTTGGTCTTGATCTTCTCTACGACAATCGCGCCTTCGGTTCCGGAGTTGAGAACGATCTGCCGCAGGGGCTCTTCGCAGGAGCGGCGCACAATGTCCACGCCGAACTGCTCGTCGCCGCCCAGCTTCAGAGTGGCGAGCACGGTGGAAGCGCGCAGCAGAGCTACACCGCCTCCGGGAACGATGCCTTCCTCGACCGCCGCGCGAGTGGCGTGCAGCGCATCCTCGACGCGGGCCTTTTTCTCCTTCATCTCGGTCTCGGTCGCGGCGCCGACTTTGATCACGGCTACGCCACCGGCGAGTTTCGCCAGCCGCTCCTGCAACTTCTCGCGGTCGTAATCGGAGGTGGTTTCCTCGATCTGCGCGCGGAGCTGCTTGATGCGGCCTTCGATGTGCTTCTGAGTGCCGCCGCCATCGATGATGGTGGTGTTGTCCTTGTCCACCGTGACGCGCTTGGCTTTGCCCAGATCCTCGAGCTTGACGCCCTCGAGCTTGATGCCCGTCTCTTCCATGATCGGCTTGCCGCCAGTCAGGATGGAGATGTCTTCCAGCATCGCTTTGCGGCGATCGCCGAAGCCAGGGGCCTTCACGGCGCAGGCGTTGAGCGTGCCGCGCAGCTTGTTGACTACCAGGGTTGCCAGGGCCTCGCCTTCCACTTCCTCGGCGATCACCAGCAGCGGCTTGCCGGAGCGGGCGATCTGCTCGAGCAGCGGGAGCAGGTCCTTCATGTTG
>WNFJ01030463.1_pt1 | contig 14662 bp, 13 predicted proteins | sample 5400461 | NCBI WGS metagenome assembly WNFJ01 (sample SAMN13153349, study PRJNA577476) | soil metagenome | isolation source: 115 cm saprolite on Douglas fir-dominated hillslope | place: USA:California | collected 2013-09-17 | reverse complement strand
CCCGACTCTCCGTAACTATCTCGGATGACAAGTGGTCTGAGCGTCGAAGCGTTGAGAATCCCAGTCGTTCAACGTCGACGCATAGGCGCCGCCATCGCTTCCACGTGAGGCCTTCGTGGCCTTCAATCATGATCCCGAGCCGCGCCACGTTAGATTTGTGCTAAACCGATGGCCTGGACGGTTCCTTGTTCACCGTGTCACCTACTTGGAACGCCGTTTCTGTCGCCCTCTTCCACCTTGCTGCATGGTGCGGCACCATGTCGCGTGAAGTCGAGAGAACGTGGATTTCGATTGGAGACACCCCTTATTATCGGATACGCCAAGGTCGTGTGAACGTCAGTGGGGAACCTATATATATGGGATCGCGGAGGACGAATTTGAATCCGAGGCACGCGGTTAAACACGCAGTTATCGTTGGAGCCAGCGGAGGAATTGGCCAGGCGGTCGCTAAAGCCTTCGCCGGGGAGTCGTGGCGGGTGACCTCCTTGAGCAGAAGTAAGGCAAACCATCGTGGCCGAGATTCAGCGACCCATATTGCGATCGACCTTAAAAGTGTTGACTCGATCCGAGCCGCCGCTGACGAGATTCGCGCGCAGGATGAACTTATTGACTGCCTCGTCAATTGTGCTGGGGTTATGCAGCCAGACGTACCAAGTCATGAGCTATCAGTCACGGATTGGAAGGCAGTTATCGACGTCAACTTGACTGGACCGTTCGTCCTCTTAACTGAGCTCTTTGGACGCCTAACCAAGCCAGGTGCGACCATTATCAACCTAACAGGAGGAATGGGCCGGTTTTCGCTTGGAATGCAAGGGGGCCGGTTCATCGGATATCGAACTGCAAAGGCAGGTCTCAATGCAGTCACGCTGGCCCTCGCACAGGAGTGGGGACCTCTCGGTATACGAGTGATTGCACTAGATCCAGGCTGGGTTCGGACGCCAATGGGCGGCTCAGACGCTCCAAGAGACCCAGGTGAGATTGCCAGGGAAGTGTTCACAATAGCCGACGACGGTCTAGGCGACAATGGATGCCTACTATCCAATCTCCGGCCTGTGATGTGGTAGCTGGCGCGCCTTCCGAGGCATGGCTAGCAGCAGCCAGGGCGCTTGCCGCTGTTGGTGAGAGTGCGGATCCCCGGCCGCTGGTCGGACTCGATCCGAACTCCACCGTACTAAGGGCTGGAAACCACGTTGGCAAGGTGTCTGGCGTGGTGGGGCTCGAGGCCCAGTTTCTTACTAAGGCACTTGCGGCGATTCACGCTCGCCTTGCTCCCTTCGGTTTGGCGCCGCACCTTTCCGTCTTGCAGGTACTCCCGTGCGGCGTGCTTCAGGTCTATCAATACATCGCACCTTCTGGCGACCACGTCTGGTTTGGTAGTGGCCGTGCCCTTGCCCAGGCCCATCGCCTGCTGGCAGGCATTCGACCGTCGACTGGTTGGCCATGGGTCGGCTTTTATGGCGAGTCATTTGAATTCCGCGCGATTGTGCCAGCAATTACTGATGCTGACACACGGGAAGCGTGTCTTAGGCTACTTCCGTTCTGTGCACGAAGCCCTTCGCCAGATCCGGCACAATACGTCCACCGTGACGCAAGTCCGGCTAACACCATACCTCTGCCAGGTGGCAGGGCGTGCCTAATCGATTGGGACATGGCCCATCCAGGCTTGCCGGTAGACGATCTTGCGATGGCAGTCTGCATGATTTCTGACCGGGAGTCGGCATCTTTGGAGGAGGCGAGCGAACAGTTCGTAGCTGGATACCGAGCAGAGGTGCCATATGACTGGGCTGACCTCGAACATCCTTCATTTCGAGCCGCCTTGGCGTTGGCAGGCTTGCGGCAAGCGGGTGCGGGGTGGTTCAGTGACCTAGGAGACAGCGGCGCCCCTTACTGGGAGCACGTACGTCGCCGAACACAAGCCGCTCTCCAACTCATAACGTTATAGATATGGCAAACAGCCAGATACGTAATAAGGACATTGGTCGTGTGAGATGTCCTAGACGTCCGAAGTCCAAGTTGCATGAAATCGGATAAGTTGGTTTAGTTGCTGATCCTTGGAATTGTAGAGGGGCACGATGCAAACTGGGCCGTCGTCCGCGATGGACAGTTGCTGGCAGCCTTCGAAAAGGAACGCTTTTCAAAGACGAAGCATGATGGCGGCGACGTGTCGGACTTTGTCCCCAAAACTCTGGATTTCTTAGGAATTAACATTGAAGAGGTTGATCTGATTGCAACTAGCGAACCGGTGTTCCGGGGGCTCGGCACGGGCATCACAATGGTTACTGGACGTCGCTATACAGAAATACACGATGCAGTCGGCCAAACAGTCCGGTACCTCGGGCGCACAATACCCTGTATTTCGGTACCTCATCACCTAGCTCATGCGAGTTACGCCCGATACACATCACCATTTTCGGACGTGGCAGTTTTGACTTGGGACGGAGGAGGCGATGCCTACACAGAAGCGGCTTATTCGTGCGCAACCATGTCGGTGTGGGGAGACCGATTGAAGTCCATTGTTTCAATCACGAATTGCGGCATCGGCTCGCTCTGGCACATAGTATCGAAAGCCATATTCGACGATGGCAACGCCGCAGGCAAATTAATGGCACTGGCTGCTCTGGGTAGGCCGCACTTGATTGGTGATTTGGCTGATCGCGTTCTCGCTCCAATGCGAACCCCTCTGCAGGGCATCTGGTCGATCAAGGACTGCTGGCCCGATGAGGACCGGCCACCCCTGCTTCATGGCTCGAGCCGATGGCAGGAACCGATGGCTCAGGATGTCGCGTACGCCGTCCAGTTCCTCACAACACAAACGTGCCTTGCTCTAGCGCAAGGCGCAATCGAACTTGCTTCCGTGAATCATATTGCGACTTCAGGTGGGGTCGCCCTCAATGGATACGTCAATTCGGCGCTTCGAGAACTTGAAGGGGTTGACGATGCTCATGTACCGCCGGCAGTGCATGACGGTGGCTTGGCTGCGGGCGCGGCATTGTTCGCTTGGCACGAGGCGCTAGGCAATGAGTACCGACCCTCGCCAAGCCGCGAGTTAGCAGCTCTGGGACTTTCGTACACTCCGGACGATGTGGTCGAAGCAGCGCGTGGGGCAAAGTTAGTTTCACGATACCTCGGGCAGGAGGAAGCTGTGGCTGAAGCCGTCGATCGAATTGCCTCGGGGCAAGTTATCGGCTGGTACGAGGGTCGCTCAGAGCACGGTCCAAGGGCTCTCGGCCAGCGCAGTATTCTTGCGAGAGCAGATTCTGTCACGGTCAGGGATCGGATCAATCAAACAATTAAACGGCGTGAAGTCTTCCGGCCTTTAGCGCCTGCTGTGCTCGCGAGTAGGGCTCACGAGTATTTCGACATTAAATTCAACAGTCCATTCATGCTTTACATTGTCGATGTCCTCCGCGAAGGTAGGCAGCTCCTGCCCGGAATCGTTCACCGAGATGGAACGGCCCGCGTACAAACAGTTGACCCGGCTACATCGTTAGGACGCATTTGCGCCGGTGTTGGTATGGCCACGGGACAGCCCGTTGTAATCAATACCTCTCTCAACGTCCAAGCCCCGATCGCCGAGACCCCAGCAGATGCCATGCAAGTGCTCTCAGGTTCCGGCTTGGATGCGCTAATTGCGAATGAGCATCTGATTCTTAGGAGGTAATTTACATGTGGGAGCCAACTGAGTCGGATCTCGCTAACTACGCTCGCGATGGCTTCATTGTCGTACGGCGGCTGCTTTCGGAAGGTGAGGTGCATGACTATCAGAACGCTATCGATATCGCCATTGGGACGATAATGCCCCGGGGTGAGCTCACTGATCCTTTTCAGAGGGTTTTCATTCAGATGCATCAGGTTTGGCAGACTGAGCCTGCCCTCCGATCATTGAGCCTAAGCGATGGAATTGCCCGAGCGGCGAGCCAATTAATGGGCACTCGGCCCGTACGGCTTTTCCTCGACCAGGTCATCTATAAGCAGCCTGGTGCGCTCCCGACTGCGGCCCACCAAGATGCGCCCTTCCTTTCATTTGACGATGTTCGCTCTGTTAACTGCTGGATTGCATTTGATAAAACTACGGAACAGAACGGAGCGCTAGAGTATTACCGTGGAAGTCACGCGCTCGGTCGCTTGCGTCTCGTCGAACTAGATCGCTCGGCAAGTCTCGCCGACGAGGTAGAAGAATTGCAGAGCTTTCCGCTTGAAAAGGCGTTCGCGGAGCCTGGCGACGCTGTATTCCACAATTGCCTCGTTGTTCATCAGGCATTTGGAAACAGTACCAACAGGCCCCGGCGTGCGTTCAGCATTCAGTACATGCCATTGGAAGCACACTTTAATGGATGGATGCATCCGTTCATGCAGACTTTCGAGCCACGAATAGGTGATGTACTTGCCCTTCCATGCTTTCCAATCCTGGCGGCCTGACGGGTGAACCATCCCTCGGCTGATTCGTGCGTGCGCGCGTGTTCTTCTTGGGCCGTGATTTGATGACAGGTAGCAGCGAGGCTCTGGCCCAGGTGAGTTGCGGTCCGACGGCCGTTTTCATCATTCCGACGTATAACTCGGAGTCGACTTTGCGGCGCTGTGCGATTTCGGCACTGCGCCAACAGGGTGTGGATATTCGGCTGATTGTCGTGGACCACGGATCAGAGGACTCTACCGTCTCGATCGCGCGAATGCTTGCTGCCGACGATGCTCGCGTCAGCGTGATCAGGCTCATGCGTCTTCCAGACGATCATCGCAATCCCGCAAGGCCGCTTAACGTAGGCCTCCGCGCGGCCATCGCGCTGAGCCTTGGGTCCGAACGTTGGTGGGCGTTTCGGTTGGACGCGGACGATGTAGTTGCCGGAGACCACGTTGTTGCCAAACAACTCCGAGTTGGCTACTATCGTGCGTTGATCGGAGCGACCTTGGTCTTCTTCAACCAGCGTCATCATTATGCGTATGAATACGGGCCATGGCCCGGTCATCGGAACCTTAACGAGTTGCGATGTCGAAGCGTGTATACCGCAGCCCACCATGCAAGTGCGATGCGGTGTGATCTGCTCTCCCGAGTCGCCAGGAACGGCCGAGCATATATGGACGAAGACCTCGACTACGGTGAAGATCTTGGCCTTACATGCCTTCTGCTAAGGGCTATCACGCATCAGCAATGGGCGTTTGTTGACTCTCCATATTGCTTCAAATTGGCGGGGTCCCTGACGTTGAGCGACACTACCTCTCTCCGCCGCATCTGGTCATCGCACCTACGTCTATTGCGGCTTAATCCAGAGCTCAGCAAGTTCATGATCGTCCGCGGGTTTACTGAGTTGGCTTTGGCTCGCGTTATTGGGGAGTGGAGGTCTCGTCGGTTGTTTCGATTCGTCGGCGGTCCCAACGGCATCTATCGTCTTTTTGACCTGACGGCCGTTGAAGCGAGGCTGCACGAACTCACGCAACCGATTGAGGGACCGATGCCCTAAGCATCACCAATTGAGCTTAAACCCCAGTTTGCATAACACTCCAGCCAGGCGCGTGCTTTCCGGATGGACATGCCCGCGTAAGGGAAACAAGATGGCCGCTTTGCAGTGGATGTAACTTCGGGTGGACCGCCGGTCCAGGTGATCGGCGTTTCTCATCGCCGAATCGAGGGGCGCTTGAAAGTGACAGGCGCAAGCGCTTATGCGGCGGACATGACACTACCTGGTCTTCTCTTTAGTCGTCTAGTCGTGTCTCCGCTGCCCTGCGCGGTCATACGTTCGGTTGATCGGCAGCGGGCCCTTGAGGCACCAGGGGTTGTGGCCGTTCTCATAGGAGAGGACCTATCAAAGGGGGGTCGGGTCGGTGACATGCTGCTGGCACAACGATACGTTGAGTACTCGGGCCAGCCTGTAGCAGTCGTAATTGCAACTAATGAAGCGTTGGCTGCTGACGCTGCCGCGTATGTCGCAGTCGACTATGATCCGATGCCCGCGATTTTCGACACAACAGCGGCGCTACAACTGGGGGCCAGAGATCTGCTCCGAAACGAGCGCAACATTGCAGCGGAGAAATCGTCGATGCACGACTCAACAGTCGGTTTGGAGGCAGATGACGATCAGCAACCTAATGTCGCCAGCCGGCTTCACTATGCCGCAGGTGATATTGCGGCTGGGTTCGAAGGTTCCAAAGCAATTGTCCGACGGCGATACCGAATACCCGCGGTCAATCAAGGCTTCCTAGAGCCACATGTCTCTGTGGCCCGTACAGAATCGGATGGAGGACTCACGATCTGGAGCTCCGTTCAGGGCATTTTTGAATTGCGGAGTCTAGTTGCCCGAGCTTTTTCTATGCCGGAGGCGGGTGTTCGAGTCATTCCAATGACAGTCGGGGGCGGATTCGGTGGTAAGTTTTCGCGGCACACCGGTCGACCAATAATGCTTTCGCTGACGCGAACCGAGGAGTTCTTGCTCGGTCGTGGCTCGCCTGACTGCACAATTGACCTTGAGTTTGGCGCCAGCCATGACGGTAGCCTTCGAGCTCTTCGTGCCACCATAGTTGCGGACAACGGAGCCGGCAGCGGCTTCTACGCCATGCAGGCAACGCCACTACTGGCAGCGTCCTACCGGTTTGGTAGCTACGACGTCCGCTGTTGGGAAGTGGCGACGAACAAGACTCCGATCAGCGCGTATCGGGCTCCAGGGGGACCTCAAGCCTATTTCGCGATAGAGAGCGCCCTAGACGAACTCGCTCAGGATCTTCAGATCGACCCAATCGAGCTCCGGCTGAAGAACTATCCTCGCGAGGGGGATCCGATGCCTGGCGGCGACAGATGGCCTGCCCATGGATTTGCGGAAGTTCTGCGAACCGCCCGAATGCATCCCATGCTTACCGAAGATCTCGACGATAACGAAGGGATAGGCATAGCAACGGGCTGCTGGTTAGGGGGAACTCAGCCTGCCGGCGCCTTGTGCAACATTGGAACGGATGGAACGCTAATTCTGCAACTGGGAAACGTCGATATAAGCGGCACAGATACGGGCCTTGCGATGATCGCCGCCCAAACCTTTGGAACCACGCCGGATCACGTTCGCGTTGAGAAACCAGACTCGGCCTCAGCACCATTTGCCGGAGGCGCAGGAAGCAGCCAGATAACCTATTCTGTCGGTCCGGCAGTCCAGGCCGCTGTGGAGGATGCCCGGCGGCAGTTGCTTGAAATTGGCGCTCAGGAGCTGGAAGTCGATGTCGACGATCTCGTTGTCAACGCTGGCGAGATAACGGTTAAAGGCACTCGACGTTCGAAGTCAATTGGGGAGCTCGTCTTGTTGTCCCAGAGCATCGAAAGCAAGTATCGCCCGATTCAAGGTCAAGGGCGGGTGGCCGTGAATCAACGTGCGCCGGTCTTTGTGGTGCACCTCGCCCGGGTGAATGTCGACCGCGAGACCGGCGCGTTTCGAGTCGTTAAGTTCGCTGTGATACAGGACGTGGGTCGTGCGATTAATCCTGCTGAGATACTTGGGCAAATCCAGGGAGGCACATTGCAAGGCATTGGTCGAGCAATTGGAGAGGAGACAGTACACGTTAATGGTCACCTGCGCACTGCAAGCTTTGCTGATTACCAAGTACCTACCATTGACCTCGCTCCAAGCATTGATGTGATGCTGATCGAGGTGCCATCGGCCCACGGTCCTTTTGGAGCGAAGCATGTAGGCGAGGCCTCGGCTATTCCTGGGGCGGCTGCGGTGGCCAATGCCATCTACGCCGCAGTGGGCATAAGGGTCACCGAGTTGCCGATTGGCATGGACGCTCTCTTGGCGAAGTCCTGATGCCAGCGCCCTGCATGATGGGTTTGACGTGGGTCTCGCCACGCACATGATCGCGGGTGCTTGCCGGCGCGAATCGGAGGTATTCATCGTCATTAGTGGAGACTCCGACTTAGTTGACCCAATCGCTCGGGTTCGCGGCCATGGCATCCTAGTAGTCGTAGTCAATCCAGCTGCTCACCGACCAAACGGAAGGCTGTTGGGGGCCGCCACCTACTATATGACCCTGCCTCCTCACCTTTTGGAACAGAGCCTGTTGCCCTCACGGGTTCGCAATGAACACGGACGCGAATACACTCGACAAGGACGCTGGTAACAGGTCACCCTGCCGTGAAATATCTCAAGAGGGTATGTGAGACTGCGTGTTTCCTCGCCGACTGTGGGAAATCGAGGGCCGCAGGTTGTTGACTGCAATCAGCAGCATTCTGCCGCCGATCCCATGATCGTGACGTTCTACGAAAGCCATGACTCTTACCGACGGGCATGTCTAGATTATGACGGGATGTCGATCCCTCTCTTAGCGCCTGACCTGCCGTCGCGGCGCGTGCGGTGGATGAGGGTCACAGACTGGTATACCGCCAGTACCTTGGAGGTCCAACCGATCCCGGAAGTTGTGAACGAATCTGCAGTTGTCGTGGCGGTGGGGATTTCTCTGGCACCTTCAGCACGCCTGCTTGCGCGAGCAAACGGTGTCGCCGTACAGCAGTTCGATTGCATCGAGGATGGCATCGAATGGATCAAACGAACAACTGTCCGCCTAGTGACCTTCGTCGCTTGTGCCGCTGAGTTGACGACGCAGGTTCTTATCGAACTATCCGATGTGTGCGCAGATCGCCGACTTCGCTGGTCGGTGCTCACTGGCGCGGATGAGGCGGCGATTTCATTCGCGGCGGCTAAGGCATTATTGTTGCAGACATCCGCCCCGTATCCCTCACGCTTAATTGACGCGATTACGCCATCTGTTGATGTGGCCGGCCGCCTAAGCCGATTCGGGAGTGCCATTGTTGGCGATGTCCTATCCGCCGATTCGGGAGTGCTGACCTTGTACGGGTACGGCCAGGGTTCCCATGTTCACTTGCTTCGCTACGTTGTCTGCAGCTTTTGCGACGTGCCTGGAGTAGGGGTCGACGCATGCACGCCCGAAACAGGTTGTAAACACATCGTGCTAGCGGCGCGCAATACAGTGCTCGCGACCGAACTCCGTGCACAAATAGTATGCCTGCCCACCTGCCTCGGCCTTCATGTAAGCAATCAGCGCTATCCGGATGGACTGAGTCTAGCCTTGGCATTGATCGACGGCTACCCGGCCGCAGTTCTTGGTTTCCTGGAGCAGGGATGGGTGTATGCCTCCCAAGTAAGGTTGCTGCACGCCGCGCTGGCAACCGGTGCTCGAGTTGCGGACGCCAGCGGTCTCTTCAATGAAATTAGATCGTTTCAACATTTAGGGAACGCGATGGGGGTAATTGGCGACGTCCAAAGCTCGCTGTCAGGCATGCGCAGATCAATGCCCGTTCACATGCTGGAGGTTGGCAACACCGTTGTTCCCGTTCCAGATACGATCAATGTGATTCGCCTGCCTACGGTAGGCAGAGACGCATTTCTCGACCTCGAAGCAGACGGCTCGACAGTCGAGGGCTATGTGGCGGGCGTCAACTATGGAGCTCTCGTCGGTCCGACCGATACCACGGAGGCAACGCTGCGGAGCTACCGGGAATACTGGCATTGGCTTCGCGCCCTGGCGAATAACCTTGTTTCGGCGAAAGCAATTGCCGTGAGACTCCAAGAGGCGATGACCTATGGTGATTTACCTGGAGAGCGTTCGACGCCTCACATGGACCTGCTGCCTATCCGTTCGGCGACGGCCGCCGCCGAACTTATACTGCACAGAGCACTACGGGAAATGAGTAGTGCTAGCTTGGTAGGGGCCGGTGCTGCAAATGCAGCGCGTCGAGAACCCGAACTCAGATCCGCAATTAATGAGTATTCGCTTTGCTTCGAAAACCTGGTTACCCTCCACATAGACTTCTTCTCGCGAGCGCTGTTTTGGCTTCCTAACGCTGTTTTGGCTTCCTAATAGCTACCTAATTGCAGGGGGCGTTCGCGCGGGCGTCTCTTGCACGACTTGCGGTGTGCGTACCAAGCTTGTGTCCATGGCAAGCGTCAATGGCAAAGTGCCGCAGCGCTTCCGTCTCCTGTGTCCCATCTGCGGTGATCGATCGGAGTGGTGCAAACAAGGGGGGCGCTTGAGTTTGAAATCGCCGCCTACTGTCGCCCGAGGCGACTTTCTGCAGGTCGCCATAAATTTGTCGCGGCCGTCGGGGCAATACGGAAGCCGAGCGGTTGTGGTAACCGAATTCCGAGACATGCTAAATCTGAACAGCGTCGCCGTAGTTGTTAGGAGGCTCGATCGTGACGAAACGACTGGAATGGTCCTCATACACGTACCTGACGATCTGATTCCGGAGATGCACGAGATAACGAGCTTCTATTGCGGTGATATGGCCGTCGCGTCTGCGCGCGTAATGGTCTCGGTACTTTGACGAGGAGTTTGCCATAGGTCCGAATTGCTAAACGTTAGACTTGATGGCATTTGCAGCGCGAAACGGTGACGACGTCAGTAGCCTTTCCGTATACCCAAGTCGAGTTCGATCGACGTGACGACCGCGGCAGCGCATTCGGACATAAGGAAATGTGCGGCATCGAATTCGTGAACACAGAATTCCCCATAGGTCTCGAGTTGCCAGGCGTTGAACTCCTCCGGTTCGAGAGTTCGATCGAGCTTGCCGCGAAAAGCAGAGATTGGGAGATCGAAGGGCGGCGAGCTTCTGTACACATATTCTTCCAGCATTTTGAGGTCTGCACGTAAGGCGGGCTCGATTAGTTCTGTCATTTCACTGCTGTCCAATATGCCAGGCGGTATTCCCTGGAGCTCCTCAACTCGCCGCATGAACTCTTGTCTCGGCAGGTCACTCGTAGACTGGAGCAGACGAGCATACTTCGGCGCGGGACAGGATGCGACAAAGAGACGTTGCGGCTGCGACCTTCCGTCACGAACCAGCGCGCGAGTCACTTCGAATGCGAGTATCGCGCCGGAACAGTCGCCGAACAACGCAAAAGGCATGTCCTCGTAAGTCTGGATTGCAGACACCAGGCATTCAACTGCCTCATGAATGTCGCTTACCGTGGGCTCTGCGATTCGAGTCTCTCTGCCTGGTGCTCTAATGGCACAGACATCGATATAACCTTTGGCGATTCGGCGCAACGGAGCGAATGCAGAGCTTCCGCCTCCAGCATGCGGGAAGCAGAAGAGGCGAAATATAGGACGGCTATTGGATCGAAATCGCGTTATCCAGTTAGCAGAGGATCCAGCCGCCGGGCTCCACATTGCGATTACTCCGCGTGTGTTCGAGAAAACAGCCAGCTCTCCAGACTTTACAGGCCTAGTGTACGATGGTGGAAAGGAGTTCCTCGCTCCGCGAGAATGAATCGTTTCGATGGCTAGTTATTCTGAGCTTCAGCCAAAGTGGGAACCCAGCCTGACGTCGAGGTCGAGATAGTAACTACAGTCGATACTTTGCCACCCGAGATGTGGGCGGCCGAGAATTTGCGTCCGCAGTATTCGCGCCGGCGGCTACGGGACCTGGAGGCGGACCGCAGGTTCGTAACTCGGTATGTAATGGCCTCTCAAGGCAGTCGAGTGTTGGCGATTCTTCCGATATACGATCCTCACCTTGATAGGTGGCCTGACCCAGCTTACGACCCAAGCCGTTATGTTGCCAACAGCTCGAGTTCGCCACGATCATGGACTCTTGCGGGCGGTCGGGCCGATCGTGCGAGCGCAATGCTCGTAAGTCCTCAGCTATCGACTAGCCTTTCAATGAACGTTGCACGCGCCATAATCGTAGCGGCGTGCGGTCATGTTCACAGCAATGGTCGTTGTCTGGCAATCCTGCACTTTGGTGCCGACAGCACTCCCCTGTACGAATCCGTCCGTGACCTGCCGGCGGCCAAGGCGATCCTTATCAGCAATAGGTATGTATTAGATGACATAGGGCGCGATTTGGAGAGTTACCTCGGGTTGCTGCCCCAGCGGCATCGTGGAATCGTTCGGAGAGACCTCATTGCGGTTGCATCAGAGCTCTGCTGGGCTGAGCCGGTGGGGTGGGGAGGCATCATCGAGGAAGCGTCGCCTCTGGTGTGGGAAATACATAAACGTTATGGTCAACCTGATCACCCGCTTCTCATCGCAGATCGGTTGCAGCGCTGGGAGACCGATCCGGACTGTGAGTGCATCGCTTTTGTAATTCGAAGGAATGGCCGCCTGCTAGGCGTTACGTTCGGATGGATTCACGGACAGGTGCTTGAACTCTATGAGATCGGTCTGGCGGAGGAATTGGGCCCACTGAGGCGGCTTGCCTACCTTGAATTGATGTTCTACGCTCCATTGCGGTTCGGCTGGGCGCACAGTATGCGATCACTGGATCTCGCATTTGAATCGTCCAGACCCAAGGTGCTCCGTGGCGCAAGATTGATACCCACCTATGCAGCGGTCCTCCCAGACACTGCCAAGTATGAGGCCTGAGATTGATGGGCACTGATCCGGCCGCCGAAATCCGGCAAATTTGGGCTGATACATTGGCAATTTCAGATTCCGGGGCGGAGGACGATTTTTTTGAGCTCGGAGGTGACTCGCTCAAAGCTGCGGGCATGATTGCTGAAATTCGAAACCGTCTAGGGGTCACAGTGCCTATCCGGGACTTCTTCCTTAAGCCTCACCTGCGCACCCTTCTGAATGCATTAGTGTCGGAGCGCCAGCAGGAGGTTCGAACGACCATTCAGGAGCCAGCTGCTCCGCAGCGCTCCTTGGCATATGAGTTGTCGGACCATACCGCCGCAGCGAGGACCGCGGAAGGGAGGCCGGTTTTCGGAAGAGACGACCTAGTACATCTGATGGCCCGTATGCGTGGAGACGAGAAACATGCAGCCGTTTCGATCTCCGCATTGGACCCAATCAGAATTCTTTACGATCGTGTGTTGCGCGTAGGGCCAGAATCTGTAAGCGATCCTGATCGTGATCGTTTCTTGCTGTCGAAGGGTCATGGCCCAATGGCGTATTACGCAGTTTTGGCCGCCAAAGGCTTTATCGATCCCGCGATGATTGACACTTATGGTGCGTTCCATTCACCTCTCGGCTTCCACCCAGACCGCAATTTGATCACCGGCGTCGAGATCTCCAGCGGTTCGCTGGGCCACGGCCTGGGCATAGCCGTCGGCCTAGCGCTGGGACTTCGCACAACCGGCCGGCTCCAACCTCGGGTGTTCGTGATGGTTGGGGACGGGGAGCTGGATGAGGGAAGTAATCACGAGGCAATTACTTTTGCTGCCGCCAGTGCGCTAGACCGCCTGACGGTCGTGGTTCTGGACAACGGCACTTCGACGTATGGTTGGCGTGGCGGGATTGCCACGCACTTCGCAGTTGCGGGCTGGGACGCTATCACTGTCAGCGTGACTGATTTCGAATCAATGGAACGAGCGTTTAAGGCAGAGCATCCCGGAGCGCCGAAGGCAGTGGTCATCCACATGGAGCGATAACACCATCCAAGCCACCCGAGACAGATTTATTTCGACGGTTGCGGCATTGCTCGAGGAAGATTCGCGTGTTGCCGTCGTGCTGGCGGAGATCTCCGACGCAAGGCTTCGTGCAATTGCTCAGCCTTATGCAGACCGCATTTTCAATGTGGGCATTCGCGAGCAATTGATGATTGGCGTTGCCGCAGGTCTCGCGATGAGTGGCATGATCCCGATCGCTCACAGTTATGCCAGTTTCTTGGTCGATCGAACTTACGAGCAGATCAAACTTGATCTAACCCATCAAAATGTCCCCGCCGTATTGGTGAGCATTGGCGGTTCATATGACGCGTCGCATGAGGGCCGGACGCATCAGTCGCCGGGGGACGTTGCTTTGTTTGACACTATCGGTGGGTGGAGGGTGGACGTACCTGGTCATCCGGACGAGGTCGAACCACTACTGCGGCGTGCCGTCGCGGCAGGGGGAAGGACCTACATTCGGCTTTCCGCACGCAGTAATGCACATCCAACCGCCCTTCAAGAACACTGGCAGATCATCGGGCAAGGAACACGTGCCACTGTGGTTGCGGTCGGTCCACTACTCGACCTAGTTGTCGAGGCAACTAGATCACTTGATGTTACGGTGCTTCACGCCATCACCGTGCGGCCATTTGACCATGGGACTTTGACTGCAACACTCAGGTCGCCATCCATAGTTATCGTCGAGCCCTACCTCGCGGGTACATCGTCGGTCTTCTTAGAGCGTGCGCTAATGAACGCGCCGCATCGCTGCTTGTCACTTGGCGTGGGCAGTCAAGAACTGCGCAGCTACGGAACTGGACTTGACCATGAACGCGTCCATGGCATTGATGCCGAAGGCATCCGCCGCAGCATCATGCAGTTTCTGTCCCTAGCCTAGTAAATGTTCGGAATCCCGCGGGTAGCGCTCTTTACGTCATGATTCGTCGCCTTTTCTAGGGGCTAGATCTGGGCATAATGCGCAGGTCCACACGAAATTCATGAAAGGGTCGAGTCACCGCCAACATTCTGATGGGATGAACTAATTTGCTTGATACCGTGGTGGTAGGGCTTGGTACTTGGGGCAGCGCTTCCCTATACCAATTGGCCCTCAGTGGCAGAAGAGTCCTAGGTATCGACCGATTCGCACCTCCGCATCAATTGGGCTCGTCACATGGAGACTTGCGAGTTCTTTTTGGAGGGCTACCTCTTGGAGGCCCGATGCGCTCCCAAGTTCACCTCGCCGAGGCGGCAGAACCAGCCTGGCGTTCAGTTGAGCGCGACAGCGGAATCGATTTACT
>WNFJ01055893.1_pt1 | contig 14663 bp, 10 predicted proteins | sample 5400461 | NCBI WGS metagenome assembly WNFJ01 (sample SAMN13153349, study PRJNA577476) | soil metagenome | isolation source: 115 cm saprolite on Douglas fir-dominated hillslope | place: USA:California | collected 2013-09-17 | reverse complement strand
AGCACCTCATGCCGCGGCGTGGCCCGCCATGTACCGGCCAATGCGTACCGGATCGGCATCGGCGCGGCCACTCTCGTGCACGATCCCGCCGGCACTTATCACCACGATGCGGTCCGCCAGTTCCATCAACTCGTCCAGGTCTTCGCTGATCAATAGCACCGCCGCTCCACCATTGCGTACCTCCAGCAACCGGTTATGGATGAACCCTACCGCGCCGAAGTCGAGGCCAAAACACGGATTCGCGGCAATCAGCACCTGGATCTCATGCCCCGCCAACTCCCTCGCGAGAATCGCGCGCTGCACATTGCCGCCCGAAAGCGTTTGGATCGGCAGGTCCGGCGCCGGCGGACGAACCGAGAAGCGCTCAATCCACTGCGCCGCAACACGCCGGATTTCGCCAAACTTCAGCAGCCCTCCGCGGGAGTACGGCGGACGATCGAACTCGCGCAAAGCCATATTCTCCGCTACCGTCATCTGTGGAACGGCGGCGTTGCGCAGGGGTTCCTCCGGCAGGATGAACACGCCTAGACGCCGCATGGTCTCACGCGTCGGATAGTATGGTTCGCCCTTGACCGTGACGTGTCCCGCGTGAAACGGGCGCTGCCCCGCGAGTGTCTCCACTAGTTCGCGCTGCCCGTTGCCGGAAACGCCCGCAATGCCCAGAATCTCGCCGGACCGCACCTCAAGCGAAAGATCGTGGAGCACATCGAGTCCTTTATCGCCGCGCGCGCGAATGTGATTCACCGCGAAGACCACCGGTCCCGCCTCAGCGGCCGACCGCTCCACCGCCTCGCCACCCGTCGCTTCACCCATCATCATTACGGCCAGTTGCCCAGGCGTGCTTTCCGCGACGGCGCGCGTTCCGACCCCGCGCCCCTTGCGCAATACGGTCACGCGGTCCACGTAATTCATGACTTCGCGAAACTTATGGGTGATCAGCAGGACGCTGAGCGCGCCGCTCTTCACCATGGCGCGCAAACGCCCCAGGACCTCGTCGGCCTCGGCCGGCGTGAGCACTGAGGTGGGCTCGTCCAGCATGAGGAAGCGCGTGCCCAGGTAGAGTTCCTTGAGAATCTCCACCTTCTGCTTCTCGCCCGCGGCAAGCTCGGAGACCCGCGCCTGCAGGTCCACCAGGAACGGCGCACCGGCGACGAAGGCCCGCAGGCGGTCCATCTCCTCGTTCCAACGGATCACGGCCGGCAGGCCGGGACGAGGCAGAGTCAGATTTTCCGCCACCGTCATGGAGGGCACCAGCGTGAAGTGTTGGAAAACCATCCCGATCCCACTGCGCCGGGCCTGGCGCGGATCGCTTGCGCGCCAGGCGGAACCGTCCACCAGCATCTCGCCTTCATCGATGCCGTTGATTCCCATAACGCACTTGGCGAGCGTGCTTTTGCCTGCGCCGTTTTCTCCGATTAGCGCGTGAAACTCGCCAGGCTCCACCCGGAGATCGACGCCGTCCAACGCCTGCACGCGGCCGAAACGCTTGCGAATGCCGCGCAGCTCCACGGTGGGCGGTGTCATGCATTCCTCCCCAGCGCCCCGGGCGCGCCCGAAATGCCGCCGTAGCGCGAGCAGGTCGCCACCATGAGTGCCAGTGTCAACAGATAAGGCGACGCGTTGAAGAGGTGATAGTAGCCCGATTGTCCCACCGCCTGAAGCGAGGGCCCCAATGCCTGTGCACCGCCGAACAACAGCGCTGCCGCCATGCAACGCAGCGGACTCCAGCGCGCGAAGATGACGAGCGCGACGGCCATCAATCCCTGGCCGCCGGAAATCCCCTCCGACCAGATGCCCGGAAAGTACAGAGTCAAGTGAGCTCCGCCGGCGGCGGCGAGGCTGGCACCCAGGATGGTTGCGGTCATGCGCACAGTGTTTACCGGAATTCCGATGGAGCGCGCCGCCACCGGATCGTCGCCAGAGGCGCGCACCTGTAAACCCCACCGGGTCCTTCGGAAGACGAAGTCAAGTACGAAAGCCAGCGCGATCCCGAAGAAGAACAGAGGGCTGATGCGCAGCGCTGAGTGCAACGCCGGCACGGGACTCCAGAACCCAAGATCAATGAGCGGCAACTGCGGCGCCATGGGTGCGACGAATTTCTTGCCGAAGAAGAACGCGAGGCCGCTGCCGAACAGAATCATGGCAATTCCGGCAGCGATATCGCTCACCTTGGAAAAGCGCGTGAGGCCCGCATGCAGGGCGCCCAGCAAAGCGCCGACTGCCGCTGCCGCCGAAAGGCCGAGCCACGGCGAGCCCGAGCGGTCCGACACGGCGAATGCCGTCATGCCGCCCATCAAGAGGACGCCTTCCATCCCGAGATTGATCTTCCCGCTCTTCTCCGTCAGACACTCGCCAAGGCTGACGAACAGGTAAGGAATGCTTCCGCGTACTGCGCCGGCGGCCACGCCGAGCAGAATTCCCCATGCACCCATCGTGGCTTCAGCTTGCACGCAGCCTCCGTTCCGACCACCGGCCGTAAAGCGTCTCGCTCCACAGGATGACGAGAAAGAGCATGCCCTGCAGCACCAGCACCGCCGCGTCGGGCAGATTCTGCGCGCGTTGCAACATGCCCCCGCTGGCCATCAGGCCGCCGAGCAGTAGCGAGACTACCAACACGCCGGCGGGATTCTGCCGCGCCAGAAACGCCACCAGAATGCCCGCGTAGCCGTAGCCGGCATTTACCGACCCGTTGGCGCGTCCTTGCACGGCCGCCACCTCCACCATTCCAGCCAATCCCGCGCAGGCGCCGCCCAGGAAGCTAAGGGTCAACAGCAGGCGTCCTATTCCCAGCCCACACAACTGCGCCGCCCGCAGGTTGCCGCCCACCACCTTTGCCGCAAAGCCAAACGTGGTCCGCGAGAGCAGAAACCAAGCGGCCAGACAAGCGACTATGCCGAACAGCAGTCCGTCGTTTACCGTGCTTCCAGGAATCATCCCCAGATGCTGCGCGTCCGCCAGCGGCCTCGTGCTGGGATTGTTCAGGCTCGCCGGGTCGCGCATCGGTCCTTCAATCAGATGATTGAGCAGGGCAATCGCGATGTAGTTCAATAGCAAGCTGCTGATCACCGCATTGACCCCGCGATACTGTTGCAGCGCTGCTGCGATGCAAATCCACGATCCACCCGCCAGCATACCTGCCGATGCCATGAGCAGGAGCGATGTCAGGTGGGGCGCATGCGGCACCGCCAGGCCGGCCGCAACGGCGCCGATTGCGCCCACTACCATCGCGCCTTCGTTGCCGATGACGATCAGGCCGGCGCGCGCCGGCAGAGCGGTGCACAGCCCGCACAGCATCAATGGAGCGGCGCGCACCAGCGTGTTTTGCCACGAATACCAGTCCGCGAAAGCAGCGCGGTAAATGGAATAGAACACTGCGAATGGATTAGATCCGAGAGCGGCGCAGAAGATGCCGAACAGCGCGGCGCCAATCGCCAGCGCCGCAACCGGGATCAGCAGAGCTTCCATCAGGCGCGCGGCTGCGTAGCTTCTCATCAGTTCCTCGTCTTTCCGATCACGCCCTCGACCAGCCAGTCCATTGTGTCGAGGTCCGGATCCGTAACGCTCCGCGTAACGCCCGTGGCAATGCGCACCTGGCCGGTGTTGTCGCGGATGGGACCCCGGTAGATGGGCAGGAAGCCATCGATGATCCTGTCTCTTGCCGCTGCGACCATCTGGCGCGTGCGCTCGGTCACCTGTGGGCCGAACGGCGAGAGTCCGCAGAAAGCGTCTTTCAGCGTGCCGGTCAGGCGGCGCGGGATGCCGCCATCCGTTACGGAACGGCCCTCGCGCAGCAATTCCGCATAGCGGCGGTACACCGTACCCCAATGCCATTCCGCTCCGGTCAGGAAGCCGCGCGGCGCCATGGAAGACTGGTCGAACTGATATCCGTTGGCGAAAATGCCGCGGCGTTCCGCCATCTGCACGATCACGCGCGGCGAACCAGTATGGCCGGTCAAGACATCGTTACCCTGGTCCGCCAGGCTGCTGGAAGCCTCCGCCTCGCGAATTGGCAGCACCCAGTCGCCGGTGAACACCACCTGCGTGGAGACCTTCGGATTGACGCTTCGCGCACCCAAGGTGAAGCTGTTAATGTTGCGCAGAACCTGCGGAATCGGCTTCGCGGCGACGAACCCCAGCCGGTTCGTCCGCGTCGTCAAACCGGCCACCATGCCCGAAAGGAACTCCACTTCGTCGATAAAGCCGAAGTAGATTCCGATGTTCTTCGGATGCCGTTCCGCCTGCCAGAACCCGCCGCAGTGGAAGAACTGCACCTGCGGGTTCTTGCGCGCCACGGAGATCGTGAACGGATCGAAAAATCCGAACGAGGTGGCGAACACCGCGGATGCCCGGTCCTGGTGAATCATGTTGCGCATGGATTCTTCGGCAGCGACCGTCTCCGGAACGCTGGCCTCCTCGAGCGCTTTGACCCACGGATAGCGGCGCAGCGTCTGCTTACCTTCCGCATGGGCCTGGTTGTAGCCGAGGTCGTTCTTCGGCCCGTTGTAGAGGAAGCCGAGCACCAGGGGTTCCGGCAGCGAAGCCTGGGCGCAGACCGCCGCGGCTCCGCCTAAGAATGCGCGGCGCGAAAGCGTGTTCATGCCGGATCCTCTCCGGCTTCGTAGCCCTTGGCCACGGGCGCGGATGCCAGGCCCATCTGCTCCAGATAGTGTGCGACCCGCAGCACGGCGGCTTCGTTGTAGGGCGCGCCCACAATCTGCACGCCTACCGGCAGCGAACCCGGCGCGAAGACGGGCGCCGAAACTACCGGCAAGCCGATGAACGAGAGCGGCTGTGTGTACAGGCCGAGATTCGGCCGCGATGGCAACTCGACTCCGTCCAGAATAATAGTGGGCTGCCCGATGCGAATCGCCGGACAAGGCGTCGCCGGCGCCAGAAGCACATCCACGCTTTGAAACAACTCCAGCATTTTCGCCCGGAAGACCGCCCGAAAGCGCTGCGCTTGCTGGTACCAGGCCGCTGGCAGAAGCGTGCCCGCCAGAAAGCGATCCACTACCGCCGGATCGAAATCCTGCGGCCTGCGTTTCAAGTCGTTGAAGTGCAGACGGCTGCCCTCGCACGCCGTAATCACGTACGCCGAAGCGCGCGCCACTTCTGCATCCGGGACGGTGACTGTCCGCGTGACTCCCAGCGCACGCGCGGCCGCCGTCACTGGGGCCAAGGCTTCCGGCATTCCCATGCGCGCGAAGTATCCGCCGGCGATGGCGATGCGTAATCCGTCGATGCCGCGCTCCACTTGCTGCAGCACGGGTTCGGGCGCTCGGGCGCTGCAAACCGGATCGCGCGGGTCGGGTCCGTGCAATACGTCGAAGGCCAGCGCCAGGTCCGCCACCGACCTTGCGAACGGCCCCACGTGATCGAAACTCTCGCAAAACAGTAATGCGCCCGCGCGGGAAATCCGGCCGTAGGTGGGCTTCAATCCGAAGATGCCGCAGAATGCCGCCGGCACGCGGATCGACCCGTTGGTGTCCGACCCCATTGCCAGCGGCACCAAGCCCGCGGACACCGCGGCAGCCGATCCACCCGACGATCCGCCCGCCACCCGCTCGGGATCGTGCGGATTGCGGGTGGGCCCGAAGTGCGAGTTCTCAGTGGTAAACCCGTAGGCGTACTCGTCCATGTTGAGTGCGCCGATGGCAACCGCGCCGGCACCCTTCAAGCGCTTCACAACCGTGGCGTCGCGCGTTGCCGGAGGACGTTCGGCGTGGATCTTCGACCCCGCCGCGGTAGTGAGGCCCGCAATGTCGAACAGGTTCTTCACCGCGAACGGAACGCCGCACAGCGGTCCCGGATCTTCGCCCGCCGCCAGGCGGCGATCGACTTCCGCCGCCTGTGCGAGCGCCGAATCATGCAGCACCGCGGTGAAGCAATTCAGCAGACCGTCGTGTCGATCGATCCTGCACAACGCATCCGTCGTGACCTTCAGCGCGCTAGTCTGGCCCGCGCGAACGGCCTGCGCCAGACTCGCGGCTCCCGGGAAGGAAGTTTGTGTGGGCGTCATGGCACGAATACCGGCGCGGACTCAACGGACTCGTCAATCGGAAATTCGAGCAGGGGACGTGCAATCACGGCCACCCGCTCCAGGTTGATGCGGACCGCTTCGCGATTCGCGGCCGGAATCGGCATCCCCACCAGCGCGGACGCCTGATCCATGTAAGGGACCGGCACGATGGAGACGTGTGCCGACACGATCTTCCAGCCCGCCTCGAACTTGCGCCAGACCTGCGTCTGCCGCCCGTGCCGGGGCGAGCCCTGGATGTGACGGCGGAATTCGATGGTGCTGATGGCCGTATCGTCGCCGAAGGTCACAATCTTGGGGTTGATGACTTGGCGCTGGAGATCGAGGGGCGGCCGGTTCTTCCGGAACTCCTCGATCTCCCTGGCGCCGTAAAGGCTCTCGCCCACACCGAAGCGCAAGGCGTGCTCGGAATCCCAGAAGAAGCCGACCAGCTTCTCCACGTCATTGGAAATCAGAGCCGCTTCGTACTCGTCATGGAGCGCCGCGACCGTAGCGGCGACTTCGGGTTGGTTGATCATAGGCGGTGCTCAGAAAGTCAGCGTGTAGGTCAGGCTCGCTGTGCGCAGCGCGCCTGGCTTGATGAACACGTCCCAGAACAGGAACTGGCTCTGGAAGTAGGTCTTGTCGAACATGTTGTTGATGCCCACATTGAACAGGTGTTTGCCGGACTGGAAGAACACGGAGCCGCGGGTCAGCGCGTACGAGGGCAGCTTCACATTGCTGATGTAACCGGTCTTCACGGACGATACCCAGGACGTGCCGAGCGTGAAACCCACCTGCCTGGTGACGTTGACCGTGGCGAACGGACTGAATACCACGTGTGGCTGTCCGCCTACCGGCAGCGGCGCTTTCAAGCCGAAGATACCGGCGTTGCCGATGAAGCGGCCGGCATACGCCTTCGCCGGATCGATGCCGAGCAGGCTGGGCGGAATGCCGAGCAGGAACGGCACGTTGAGTTGTTCCGGGTTCTGCCACGTCAACGCGGCCGTCAGGCTGAGGCGGCGCATCAGGTAAGAGCGCGCCTCGAACTCCGCGCCGGTGGTGCGATAGTAATCGTCCTGGCGGGTCAGGTTGTTATACGCGGCGCGCTGCTGGCGGAACACCGAGGCCGAGGCAAACAGCCTTTGCCCGAGCGAGGTCTTCACGCCGCCTTCGTACAGGTTCGATGTCTGGATGAAGGTCCCGTTCTGCACCTGCGAGTAATCGAGTTCGTTGCCCTGGCCCAGGTCGAGGAACCTTGACGTCGCGGCCGTGAAATACGGTGTCACGTGGTACGGCAGGCGGTAGCTCACGCTGGCGTTGTACGTGGTGGCATTCTGCGTAGCGGTAGCCCGGGTGTTAGTTTCGCCGAAGTCGCGGCCCGTGAAGTCCGGCGTGTAACGGTCGAAGCGCACACCGGTGGTAAACATCAGTTTGTCGAAGAGGACCGCATCGGAGAGCCAGAAAAGGCCCGTGTCGCCGTAATTGCCCTGCTGGAAATACTGAAACGTGATCTGCCCGTTGCTATTGAAGGGTCCGGCGAAACGATCGTTAGGCGTCGCGCCGACCGAGAGGTCGCGGCGATCCACCACCTGGAAGTCATTGCGCTCTTCGCCCGCGCTGACCGTCACCTTTCGGTAGCTGAAGCCCGCAAGGGAGTGGATCACCAGCCATTTGGCGGGCTTCAAATCGAAACCGATCGTCGATTTGTTTTCGACGGTCCATGGGTGATAACCCGCGCCGAAGCCGTAGCTGCTGAACTTCTGGTGATCCATCCAGTCCATGAAACTCTGGTTCTTGAAGTGCACTTTGTCGTTGAAGTCGTAGTTGATGTCGAAGTAGGCAGTGGTGGTGGTAGCGCGGCTGAAGTCGCCGGCGTCGATCATAATTCGGTCGAGCGGCAGGGTTACCCGCTTCACCGTAGCGGGATTGAGCGCGTACAAGCTCGCGGTCTTCGGATCGCTAAAGAATGGTCCCGACATGTCCTTCTGGAATGCGAAGCTGGTCAACGTGCCCGGCGCGATATTGCCGGCGCGGATGTCATAACCGTTGGTCGAGAGGTTCACCAGGGGCGTGCCGGCCAGGTATTGTTGGTGGTCCACCAGATCCTGCGTCACACGATTCCACCCGATGTTCTGCGTACCTTCGTTGTGGAAGCCCTGGAAGCCGTAGACCAGGCGCAGTTTCGGCGAGAGTTCGAGATCGGCGGAGATCTGGCCCAGCTTGTAGCGGTTTGCCACGCCCTTATAGAAGCTGTGCGAGTCCTCCGCCTCGAAAAACGTATAGATGCCGGCGCGATGAGTGCCCACCTTGAATGGTAGACCGAGTTCGGTGCTCCCGCGCTTCTCGTCATAGCTGCCGTACGTCATCGAGAGCTTCCCGGTGGCACGCTCCAGCCACTTGGCGCTCTCGCTGCGCGTGCTCTTGGGAATGAAGTTGAGGAACCCGCCGACGCGGCCGCCCCCATAGATCGGCGAAGGTGGACCCTTCACCACTTCAATGTGATCAGTGGCCGCCACGGGCGTCTGGAAATTGCCGCGGTTCTCCACGCGCCGGAATCCGCGGAAGAAGTTGTCACCGATGTCGCCCCGCAGGAACACGCTGCCCGGGATGCCGAAATAGCTGCCGGTGAACGACCCCGAGGACACAGATACGATGTCGTTGACCGTTTTGACGCCGTACCGGAGCATAGTCTCGGCGTCCGCAACCGAGATGGAACGCGGAATATCCTCGAGCTTCTGATCGAATCCGAAGATGCTTTGCGTTGGGGTGGAAGGCACGACATTGTACGGATCGATTCGCCCTTCGACAGCGACCTGCGTCGCCTCGTGCCCAAGCTCCAGCCCGATATCGAGCACGACCGGCGACGCCGTGATCGTGACAGCTTTCGAAAAGGCGGTGAATCCCGGCGCCTGTACTTCCACCGTGTAGCCGCCAGGCGGCACGGCCGTAAACTCATACGCGCCGGCGGCGTCCGCCAACTTGGTTTTCTTGGTTTTGGTGGCGTCGTCGGTGATTGCGACGATAGCGCTGGCTACGCTTGCGCCACTCTGATCCTTGACGATGCCAGAGATAGACGACATCTGGGAAAATGCCGCCGTGACGGCGAGAAGAGTTAGTGACAAAAGGCGCACCGACCCCGTGCGCAGAAACGCGACGTCGTAACGCAGTACAGACCGCATCTGCATAGTCCTCCCTTAGTTTGTTGATTAGAGTCCCTTTCCAGGAGCCAAATCAGGGGGCCAGACCCATCGAAACCGGTCACTGTCGTGCAGTACGAATCGGTCTACCGAGTACCTTTCCGAGCCACGGCCAGCAATCGGTTTGGCGGGCGTTCGGAATCTTTGGGAGGCCCATACAGCGACGGAGCTGATTCACAGCGTGAAACTGTAGGAGTCAAGCCTAACAGCGACGGTGCAGTGTGTCCAATCGGAGTTTTTGATCCATGCGATTGAATTACTCTATACCACGCGGGCCGGCGTTTTCTCTATCGCGGGCCTTGTCAATATGAGCGCTTTCTTGCTAGACTCCCCCTAACTTAGTCGAACCTATTAGTTTTCTACGTATTCGGGCTGTGTTTGCTCCACCTGGGTCGAGCGTTGAACCATTCATTTAGGGAGGGGAAAGCGATGAAAAGCAGGAGTGCGGTGCTGTTGAGCGCGTTGTGGTGTTCTAGTTTGCTTTGCACTGCGCAAGTGCAACGGGGTTCTATTTCGGGAACGGTATTCGATTCGCAAGGCGCCGTCGTCCCATCCGCCCAAGTCACCGCAACCGATGGCAGCACCGGCGCGGCTTTCACTGTCAAGACCAGCAACGAAGGAACGTTCACCATTCCAGGTTTGGCGTTCGGCAACTACTCGGTGAGGGTGGCCGCGTCCGGTTTTCGGCAGTGGGAGGCAACCAGCGTCCAGGTCGTCACGGCGCAGGACTCCAGTTTGAGAGCGACGCTAGAGGTTGGTGGGGCCAGCGAACTGGTTACTGTCGAAGACGTCCAACCCCCTGTCGATAGTACGTCCAGCGAACTGAAGACGCACGTCGACCGCAAGCAGATCGTGGACCTTCCTTCGACGACGCGCAATCCGCTGGATTTCGCCACGCAGATGGCGGGTGTAACGTCGACGGGAGCCGCCACTGCGGGAACGTCCGTCATGAACGGCCTCCGCGGTTCCAGCAATAACCTGGTCCAGGACGGCATTGATGTGCGCGACGGCTTTATCAAGACTTCAGGCTTCGCAGCCGCCGGCAACATCACGCTCGAGGGTATTGGTGAGTTCAGCATCACCGGACAGAACGTCGGCTCCGATTCCGGAGATGGCGTGGTGCAAATTCGCATGAGCACCGCCCGCGGCGGCAACCAGTTTCACGGAAGCGCGTTCTACGCCGGCCGCAACGACGCATTTAATGCGAACACCTGGACCAACAATTTCACGGGCACCTCACGGCCTGTTCTCCGTCAACACCGCTACGGCGGTTCCATCGGCGGGCCGATCGACATCCCCAAGCTCTACCACGGCAAAGAGCGAACGTTCTTCTTTTTTTCGTACTCGGTGTTCCAGCGTCATTTCCAGAATACGGACGCGAGGACGGTACTCACCGCGGACGCGCGCAACGGCCTCTTCACCTATCAGGGCGCGGATGGCGCGAACCACACGGTTAATCTGTTGACCACCAGTTCACGAGGCTTGCCGATCAATTCGTTTACGAAGACACTGATCGACGCCACGCCGCTGCCGGTCGCCGGCGGAGCCGTCACAGTGAACCCGACCGCGGGCGACGGACTCAACATCGTGGGCATCCGTTTCAATAGTCCGGGGACGGAGTTGGATAAGCTTTACGATATCCGCGTCGATCACAAACTGCTGGAATCGCAAAAATGGGGCACGCACTGGCTGGAAGCCGTCTTCCACGGGGAACACGATCCCAGCAGTCCGAGTACGGACGCGCAGTTTCCGCAAGGTGTCGCCACCAATTGCGTGGGCTCGGTTTGCAGCATTGCAACGGCCACGGAGTTTCACCAGCACCTCGGCGCTATAGCGGTCAACTCGACGTTTGGCGCTTCCTCCTTTAATGAGATCCGTGCCGGCTTCAGCCGTCCCGACTTCACATTCCTGCCGCCCACTCCGATACAGCGTGCCTTCAACGTATACTTTCCCGGTGTTTCTAACCAGTCGCCTAACCCCAGTGCGAATGCGATCTCCAATCCGGAATACGCCTATGATCCCCAGGGACGACTGTCTCCCTTCTACTCTTTTGCCGACAATTTCACCAAGGTCAAGGGCGCTCATACCATTAAGATGGGTGTGCTGGTCAGTTCCACGTCCACCCACCGCTTCAATGATTTCGCCGGCGGGGCTGGCGTCAATGGCGGCGTGGTTCCGGTGGTAGCGCTAGGCGTCAACGCCAACAATAGCGATGGCCTGAGCAGCTGCGCGGGATTTCCCAGCCTGCCTTCAGGCAGCACCGGCAGCAGCATCTGCACCCGGGCGCAGAATATCTACGCCTCACTGGTTGGCCTGGTCAACAACATTTCGGAAACCTACAACGCAATCCCAGGGCAGGGATATGTGCAAGGCCTGACCGACGCGTTCTTCATTCGCGAGCGCTCTTATAACTTCTACGGCCAGGACTCGTGGAGAGTGAGGCCGAGCCTGACCGTGACCGCCGGCTTACGCTGGGAAATTGTGCCTGCTCCGGACATGGTCAACAAACGGATGCTGGTGCCCGCAAACGAACTCGGCGATGTGACTCCGTATGGACCGCTGTTCCATCCCAATTCCGGCTTCACGTACAGTAACCTGCTGGCGAATCTCTCTTCGTCCACGCAACTTGTGCCCGGCGGCGCCAGCAACGGAAATCCCTTCTGGAATACCCGGTACAACAACTTTGCGCCATCTGTCGGAGTTGCCTGGCAAGCCGACTCTAAAACGGTGATTCGTTCCGGATATTCCATCAGCTATGTTCGCGATACGCTGACCATCATCAGTAACGTGACCACAAGCAACCTTGGACTACACACGGGCGTTGCCGTCACACCTTCGGCGGGCGATGCGCTGGCGGTGCTTAACCCGACCGTGAATCAGGTGCTTCCTCCGCCTGCATTCTCCGTTCCGCAATCGCAATACAGGAATTTTTTGGCGAGCTTCTCTTCAACGGGCGGATCGGGTATTTACGCGATCGACCCCAACCTCAGGGCGCCTTACGTACAACAATGGTCGTTTGGACTTCAGCGCGAACTCTCGGCGGCGATGGCAATTGAGGTCCGTTACGTCGGCAATCACGCGACCGGAATGTACCGGGGCAACGATTTAAGCCAGCCTAACGTCACGCCAGCTCTTGTCTCCGAGTTCCGACAAGCGGCAACCAATCTCTCCGTCTGCAGCGCAAATCGAGCAGCCTGTACGGGCTCCGCTTCGGGAGCGCTCCGGTTCGACAATCGTGGATTGCCGGGTCAGGGTGCGCTGCCGACGCTCGAGAAGATTAACTTCCCAACCTCGTTCTACTCGAGCAGCACCTTCACCAATCAGTTCAATGCAGGCCAACTCGCACCCGGCCAGTTCTGGTATCTTGTGAGCAACAATTGTACCCAGCAGTTCCTTCTCGGCACGGGGTGCAGTGGTCTCGGTGCATTACCTGCGAATTTCTTCCTGGCGAATCCGTTGACGGCCTTTGACGAGACCTTCACCAACGGGATGAGTTCCAGCTACAACTCCTTGCAGGTGGAAGTTCGCCGCAGACTGTCTCGCGGGCTGCAGTTCCAGGCCAATTACACTTGGGCCAAGGTGTTGTCGAACTCGGGAATCACGGGTTCGCAAAGCGAACTCGACAGGACCCTGGACTTTAACCAGCCAGGTTACAACCGCACCCGGGCGGATTTCGACATTCATCACACCTTCCACCTCAACGGCGTCTACGAATTTCCAGTCGGACGGGGCCGCCGCTGGCTTTCGCGCGGTATTCCCGGCAAAGTGCTCGAAGGATGGCAGACCGGCGGACTCTGGACTTCGCGCTCCGGCATTCCGATGACGTTCACTTCCGGACTCGGCACCGTCAACCGCAGCGGTGCCTCCACGAATAACCCGGTCGTCCCGGTGGGGATGACGGCCGCCGCAGTCTGTAGCGCCGTGGGCGTGTATATGGATCCCGCCCGGGGAGCGCTGTACCTGCCTCCAAATTTCATTAGCTTCAGTACCTCCGCGGGCGCGGCGCCAGGCGCAACTCTCGGCGCAAGCCCGTCCGTACTAGCGAACCCGAGTGCCGGCTCACTCGGGGACCACGGCTTGTACAAGGGCTGCTCCGGCCCGGCTCTCCATCAGGTCGACATGAATTTCGTAAAGAAGACGAAGATCACGGAACGGATTATCTTCGAATTGCGGGCCGAAATGTTCAACATTTTCAATCACGCGAATTTCAATCCCTCGGCCTCAAACAATATCAACAACGCCGGGTTCGGCGCGCTGACGTCGAATTTTACAGCTCGCGAGATTCAGTTCAACGGGCGTATCAGTTTTTGAGCACGCCATGAGGGTTCAAGTCACTATGAAATGCGTGGCTGCGGCACAGGTCAGCAAGAGGACGGAGATTGTGCACGCATGAGGATCAACCGGCAAGTCCGGGAACGCCGCCGAGGGTGTTCGCCAGCCTGACGGCGCGCAGGATGGATTGCGCCACGGCTTCTGCGGCAGCCACGCCCAGATTGTTGATGTCGGCCTGCAGCGCGCCGAGCGAGAGGGCGAAGGCGACATCGCCATCGGCCATTGTGTTCACCGGGTAGATGGTGCGGGCCATGCCGAGAGAGGCAAACTGGGCGAGTTTGTTGGCCTGGACTTTATTGAGCCGGGCGTTGGTGGCGACCACGGCGAGGGTGGTGTTCCTGGGGGCGGCACCGATGACGGCGCCGCGCAGCATCTCAGCTTCGCTTTCGATGAATTCACGGCTGCCGGCGCTCTTGCGCGCGCCGGCGACGATCTTCGCCGTGGAAGGGTCGCGCACATCGCCGAGGGCGTTGACGGCTACAAGGGCGGAAACCAGCACGCCGCCACCCAGGGTGACGGTGTATGAACCGATGCCTGCCTTCATGGCCTGTGCGATGCCGAAGAGTTTGCCGACGGTGGCGCCGGTGCCGGCGCCGACGCTGCCTTCCTTCACGGCGTCTGTAGTGGCTGCCGCCGCGGCGGCCTCGCCCATGGCGATGCTGGGGTGCACGTTGGGTTTACCGATGGCGAGATCGAACAGGATGGCGCCGGGCACGATGGGGATGTGCTGGCCGCCGAAGAGGTAGCCGACCTTGCGGGAGGCCAGGTAGCGGCGCACGCCGGCGGCGGCTTCGAGGCCGAAGGCGCTGCCGCCGGCGAGCAGGATGCCGTGCACCTGATCTGTGACGTGGCCGGGGCTGAGGGTGTCGATTTCCTGGGTGCCGCTGGCGCTGCCGCGGATATCTACGCCGCCTACGGCGCCCTGTTCGCAGAGGATGGCGGTGCATCCGGTGATGGCGTTGAAATCCGAGACGTGGCCGACGCGAATCCCCGCGATGTCGGTAAGTCCTTTCATAGGTGGGCTTTCAGGATCTATGGTAGCATCGGAATGCGGGGACCGAACCTACTTGCTGGATCTTCTGAAAGAGCCTGTACTTGCTGTTCAGGAATTCTTC
>WNFJ01424918.1_pt2 | contig 14666 bp, 9 predicted proteins | sample 5400461 | NCBI WGS metagenome assembly WNFJ01 (sample SAMN13153349, study PRJNA577476) | soil metagenome | isolation source: 115 cm saprolite on Douglas fir-dominated hillslope | place: USA:California | collected 2013-09-17 | reverse complement strand
GACGTCTTCGATCGTGAACCCGGGGTCCTGGAGCAGGCGATGGGCGTACAGCACCCGCGCCGCTGCGAGGAACTGCCGTGGCGACGGCAGCCCGAGGCGTTGGAACCAGCGCTGGAAAGTGCGACGATCCACGTGGGCGCGGGCCGCCACCTGCCGCACCGTTTGCAGCTCAGGAGGTGCGCGCAGCACGGTCTCGAGCACCCAGCGGAGCTCGCTCGGGAGGGGCTCCAAGATGCCGGCGAGCTGGTCCAGAAGCTGACGGGACGTGGAGCGCGCTTCCTCCTGTCCGAGGACCTCGCGCAGCCGGGCCGGGTGATCGTCGTAACGGCAAAACACCACGTGGTGGATGCCGCTGGGGCCGAGCGACAGGAGCACCCGTGCGGTCGCGGGCGACAGGGTCGTGTAGATGATGAGCGGTAGCGACGGGAACAACACCCTCAGCCGCTCGATCTCGGTGGCCCTCGCCGCGCCGGCGAGCAGGGGGTCCACCACCGCCAATTCCACGGGGCGGTTGCGGATCGTCGTGAGGGCGGCGTCCCATGTCGTGGCATGCGCCAGGGGGAACCGGGCCGCTGCAGCGCGGCGCAGCCTATGGAGCTGAGACTCGGCGACGGCTGCTAGGACGAGCATAACTGTCGCAAAAACGCCCCCTGCTGCCGCGAAAACGCCCTAAACAACCCGTCCGATTCGGGCGACTTTAGCACCGCCGCAGCAGCGCCAATTGTTCACCTACAGTCCCCGGAGGCCTTATGTCGCGCTCGATTCGCACGCTACTCGCTCTACTGGTCGTCTCTTTCGCCCTCGCCGCCTCAGCTTGCGCCGATGCTACGGGGCCGTCTCACGCGGCCTGCGACTACAACAACGGCAACGTCTGTCACTGACCGAACGCTAGAATGGAGCGGTTCGGGAGGCGTTATCGTCAAACCGCGCCAGTGACGCGGACACCTCCCGGACCGCGTCGCTTTCGTGCCGATACTCGGCAATAGATTCGATTGAACACGCCGGCTCCGAGGGGCAGTCGCGGAGCCCGCGTTTGATTCGTTCGATGCGAAACTCCAACTCATGAAGACCCGCGCCGCTCGCGACGCTTAACGCCATCGCCAGCGCCTCTTCCGCCCGATCCAACTGGCCCAAGCGGGCTCGTCCGATCGCCACCTCGAGGTGGAAGGTGGCGAGGATGTTCGGGGGCATACTGGACCGCCGGGCCTCACAGCGTTCCCTCCAGCGCTCGAACCCCACGCGATCCCGGCGAAACGAGGCGCAATCCATTAGCGCGATCGTTGCGTTGTCGAGCACGTCGTGGGTGGCACCTCGCCGTACCACCGCTGTGAGCGCGCGCGTTGCGCTCTCGGCATCGCCTACCAGTAGGAGCATCGTCCCAACGTCACCGAGCGCCCGCATCCGCGCCAGGTCGTCGGAGTAGAGTTCAAACGCTCGCCACGCGTGGAGGACTGCGTCGACTGGCTGGCCGCCCGTGCTGAGCACAACCGCGAGGCCATGATGACCCAGCGCTTGGGCTTCTCGGTCGCCTAGCGTCTCCGCGTCGGCGAAGACGCCGCGCAAGGCTCGCTCGGACTCAGCCAGATTGCCGCGAGCGGTGAGGACGTTGGCGCGCCCGATTCGGCTAAGCAGTTCCGAGTGCGTGTCGCCGCTCGCTGTCGCGAGCGCCCCGGTCTCCTCGTACGACCGTTCGGCGGCGTCGAACTGGTTGAGCTTCCGAAGCACCCGTGCCGTGCGCAGCCGCATTGCTGTGCTATCCGGGGACGACAGCTCATCACCGCCGATGTGCCGCATCGTCTCAAGCACGTCGAGCGCTTGCTCGAGGCGCATCTCATCCTCAAGGTAGTGGGCGTAGGCGAAGAGGGCAGGCAGGACAAGGCTGTTGGCGTCAGCCCGGAGCGCATCGGCGGCGCTCGCGACGATCCCGACCAGGTGCGTGGTCTCGGTTCTGTCAGCTGGAAGCTCGCGGCAGGCGCGCTCGGTCGCGACGTGCTGATAATGAAAGGCGTCTGCGTGCAGGACCTCGCGGTCGTGCCCAAGCAGGTCGACCAAGCGCAGCGCCACGAAGGCGGCTCGACCGAGGCGCGCTTCCGATGACGACGCATTAGGTGCGCCCGCCATGCGCTCGAGAAACACGGCGTGCGGCAGTGTGCGCAGTCCCGGTGCTGGGTCGGCCATCGTCCGCCCCTCGTGATCGTCTACGGGTTGTCAGGGCCGCCCCCAAGATAGCGGTTCTATGGCCGTTCTATAAGGACTTGGAGAGTGGCGTCATCGTGACGGGGAGCACTGTCGCATTTTTTGTCGGTCCCACGGCCGTGCAACGTCGGGGAGCAAAAGTCAGGCAGCCGCCGCGTTCTGAGCCGCCGGGGCCGCCCCTCGACGCCCGACCCATACTCCCCGACGCTACTGGACCGGGAGCACCTGGATGGTCACGCGCCGTGTCGCGACTGCGCCCGGGCAGTTGGCCTGAAACGTCACGACCGTATCACCGAGGACAGCGGTGAGTGATTGGGTGAGCGACCCGAATGCGCCGCCAAAGGATTGGGCGTACTGCTTGTTGGCGTACGTGACAGAGATTCCGCCTCCCTGACGCCCGCAAAAGAATCCGGCGCTCGCCCGCCGTGAACTTGTCCCCCGCACGAACCACGCCCGGGCTGACGGTGTCGGTCAACCCGACCTGGGGCGACGGGGAGGACCGGGATGGCCGCGGGGCGGGACGTAGCCGAAGATGCTTTCTCCGCCAATCGGGTCGCAGATCTGCGGCGCGGAGGTCTGGGGCGCGGTGGGTGGGTTACATGCGGCGAGGCCCATGCCAGCGAACAGGATGAGCGGTGTGCAGGGGTTCACGGAGACGCCCTCGTTGCGGACGCCCCCACACTACGGCGGAGCCGTCAAGCGGTGGTCAAGCGGGCCCGCGAGCCCAACGTTTGGTCGCATCGAGCCCCTTGTCGGGCCCTGTTGCGCATGTGGTCGTATCCATGGGTCTGAAAAGACAGGGTAGCAGACCACCTAGCCCCCGTTCGTGTCGCATCCTCGCCCGCAAGTGCCGCAAAAACGCCCTTGTGTCGTGCTGCGACACCCCTAATGTGACCCTCATGCAACATCCACGAGCCCGGCGCTGCCCGGGCGCCCGAGTGGGCGGGCGTTCGCGATCATGAGGGTTCTCGCGGGGGTGAGCCGCAGTCCCTATCGGGCGCGCTACTCACCGCCACTCCGACTCGCTGGAACTCGCCGACTCCATACCGAGTCCGGGCAGCGCCGCCCTTGGACATAGCGCCATTGGGTCCTAACTTGAGCCGCCCCTTGGTGGAGACACCCGTGGCTCCCGATCTGATCGAAGCGCGTCGCCGCGAGGTGTTGCGCCAAGCGGGCGTCGCGCTCCAGGGGCGTGTCGTCACGCTGTGGGAGGTTTCTCGCGGCGCCGCCGTGGTTCCCATCCTCCACAGCACGGCGAATCCGGACCCCGGCGACATGCTGCTCGATCTCGACAGCACACTGCATCGGTGGGGGACCTCGCTCATCGAGGGGAGTCAGTGGGTCGGGTGCCGGTTGGCCAACGGCGGGCTGTGGTGCGTGGCCCCGGTGCGGCGCCAGCCCGCCGCGCCCCCTCCCAGCGTGGTCGAGCGCCGCCGCCCGGAGCGGATGACCCTCGAGCTGGCGGGTCTCTGTGTCGGCCTCGTCGATCAGCCACCGATCGCGAGTCGGCCGCGGCTCCCCGAATCGGACGCCCTCATGGAGCTGGCACGCCAGCCCAGCGTCATCGCCCACGAAGTGGCGAACCCCCTCACGGCGGCGCTGGTGGGGCTCGAGAGCGCGGTGGAGCTCGTGAAGACCACGGAACCGCTCGACGCGGGGTTTCGCTTGAGCGTGCTCGAGGAGCTCGGGAGCGTGAGCGAAGGCATGGAGCAGGCGATCCGGTTTCTGCGCTCGATTCAGGACCGCGCGCGTGGCGGGCTAGCGCGGTCGGAGCGATTCGATCCGGCGCAAGTGGTGCGCTCCTGCGTCGCGCTCGAGCGACCACTGGCGCGGAAGCGGGGTGTGGTGCTCCATGGGGTGGTCGCCGCGACTGGCGTGTTTCTCCATGGTGACCCGAACGGCCTGTATCAGATCCTCACGAACCTGATCCGCAACGCCGTGGCGGCGTCGCGCGAGGGGGGGACGCCGGTCGCGGTTTCCCTTGAGCAAGTCGGTGAGGTCCTGCGCCTGACGGTGCAGGACCACGGCGTAGGGATCGCGGCCGAGCACTTGGAGCGCATCTTCGAGCCGGGCTTCACGACGCAGGAGTTCGGCTCGGGCTCGGGCACGGGACTCACCGTGGTTCGTCAGACTGCGCAGGAGATGTTCGGGGCATCCGTCGACGTCCAGTCTGTCGTGGGCCAAGGGGCCACGTTCAGCGTCCGGTTCCCGATTCCACCCCAGCGAGTGTCCCGGAGTCGGTCCGGGACGGACGTGCCGCCCGCGACCAAGGGGAAGGGATAGAAGCGCCGCGCAACCGCGTCCGCGCCGCCTGAGCGCGCGCAGGCGGCGGCATGCGCGCCGTGTTTCGCGGATCGTACGCCTCGGGTCGGCCTACGGCTTCCCGCAGGATGCTTGGCCGTTCGGCGTCGTCGAAGCGGTGTGGCCCGCTGTAGCCATCCAGCGGTGGTGGCTCGTGCATTCTCCCTCCTGACTTACATCCCGTGTGCCTCCAGTCACTTGCTGCGGGTGCCGTTGGGCACGACCCACCCAGACGCAACGGTCGGTACATTCGGATTCCCGGAGAGGACGACGCTGGAGGCTCGTGTCAAACGGACACTGGAGCCCTTACTCTTGGCGCTAGCCTCCTGTGGCACATATATTTGCGCGCCGCCTCCTACGGCACGCCCTTTGATAGACAGGGCAGTCTCGGGGTGCGGCGGGCGCGGCTTCCCAGTTTGAAACGCCGTTTGAGCAGGCGCCGCGGTGGCGCAGTGCGCGAGCATGCCTCCGGGTTCCGAATCCGCGCCCCGGCGCCTTTGGACCGACCGACGGGAGAGTGACGGCGCGAAGCACCAGCCACTCCTACGGGTAGACAATGTGCTTGACTCGCGCGCGGTATCGCGCGGGTACGCTCGCCGGTCGGATGTCTTCGGTCCCGCTGCACTGGCACAAATGCCGTCCAGGGACACAGGAGCCTCGTGGAGTCAGCGCGGATTTACCCCTCGGCCGCATCCTTCCCCAGCGGCCTCGCAGATGACAACGGCCGCCCGTGGCCAGACGACGGACCCAGCCCGGCCGCTATCGCCCGGGAGGCGTCGTCCTTAAGACGCGAGAAGCCGGTTGAAGTCCGCCTGCGGCTGCAGCGCCGCGCCGCGGCCAACTTACGCCACCACGCGCGCCGGGCCGCCGCTCGCTTTGCCGTGCTGGTCGCTGCCGAAAAGACGGCGCGCTGCCCGGTCAACCCTTCAGTGACGCGATTCGCTCCGCCCTGCCGGGCGGCTACCTGAACGGCTGGGAGTTCGCCGTGGCGCTGTTGCTCGGCCTCTTGATCACCGGCAGTTACGGGACGGGTGACCGGCGACGCGACGCCGCTCGGCTGCTCGCGGCGTGCGCGCTCGCGACCGCGTTGCCGCTGTGGTCGGCGGTATGGACGCGCGGGCTCGCGCCGGTCCTCCTGCAATACGGCCTGGCAGCGCTCGCGATGTGGCTCGCCATTCTCGCCGAGCGTCTGACGATTGATCGCCTGGTGGCGTGGTTGCGGCAGCCGGCCCCGGTGGCGATGAACACGCTCTTCGTGGGCCCGGCGAGCGAGTGCGCGCGTGTGGCGGCGAGCCCGGCGTTCGCGACCGACGGCGAGTTCCGCGCGGTCGGCTTTGTGGACACCCACGACCCGCCGGCGCGCGGCGCCCTGGGACACGTGGGCGAGTTCGCGCTCCTGCTCGAGGCCTCGGAGGCGAAGGCTGTGGTCATGTGCGGCCAGCTGGGCGACACCCACTTCGAGGAGATCGTCGAAGCCGCGCTCGCCGCGGGGTGCCAGTTGATGTCCATACCGCGCACGGTCGAGACGGCGGGCGTCCATCTCTCGCTCGTCTGGCGGCAGGGGCAGCCCGTGATGCAGCTCAGCGCTCCCAGCTTGCACGGGCAGCAGCTCCTCCTCAAGCGCGTCGTGGACTTGTTCGGCGCCAGCCTGCTCCTGATCGTCACGGCGCCCGTCATGCTCCTCGCCGCGGTGGCGATCAAGCTGGATTCGCCCGGCGCCGTGCTGTTTGGCCAGGAGCGGATCGGTTCGGGCGGGCGCCGCTTCCGCGTGCTCAAGTTCCGCACCATGTACAGCGGCGTGTCGGACGCGGCGCATCGCGAGCTCGTCACCCAGATGCTCCAGGGCGAGGACCACCACGCCGCCCAGGTCGGACCCGAGGGCGAACCCGTTTTCAAGCTGACCAACGACGACCGTATCACCCGGGTGGGCCACTGGCTGCGCCGCACGTCGCTCGATGAGCTCCCCCAGCTCTTCAACGTGCTGCGGGGCGAGATGAGCCTCGTCGGCCCGCGGCCGCCGCTCGACTACGAGTTCGACCAGTACGAGCACTGGCAGTTTCATCGCCTGCAAGTGCGGCCCGGCATGACGGGCCTATGGCAAGTGTCGGGCCGCAACCGGCTCAGCTATCGCCAGATGTGCGAGCTGGACCTGGTCTACATCCGCGCCTGGTCGTTGTGGCTCGACGTCATCATCCTGCTCAAGACGATCCCGGTGGTCCTGTCGAATTCTGGCCGCGCCGCCTGAGCGCGCGCGAGGGAGGAAGCATGCGCGCCGTCCGCGTCGGAGTGATCGGCTGTGGCTACTGGGGCCCGAACCTGGTCCGCAACTTCGCCCGCCATCCTCACAGCCAAATCGAAGCGGTCGCGGATATCCGCTACGAGCGGGCCGTCCGGGTGGGCGGTGAATACCGCATCCCCCTGATCACCGACCGACCGGACGAGCTGGTGCGCGCCCCGGAGCTCGATCTCGTGATCATCGCGACGCCGTCGTTCACGCACTACGGGCTCGCCAAGGCCGCGCTCGAGGCGGGGAAACATGTCCTCGTGATGAAGCCGCTCGCCACTCGCCTCGCCGAGGCGGAAGAGCTGTGCGAGCTGGCGCGGCGCCGCGGGCTGCTCTTGGCGGTCGATCACACGTTCGTCTTCACCGGGGCCGTCCGGCGGATGAAGCAGCTCATCGATGCAGGGGATATCGGCGATCTCTACTACTTCGATTCGGTTCGTATCAACCTGGGGCTATTCCAGACCGACGTGAACGTCGTGTGGGATCTCGCGCCGCACGACGTGTCGATCATGGACTACCTGATCGCCCAGGAGCCGCTCTCCGTTTCCGCGGCGGGGGCGTCGCACGGCGGCAGCCCCACCGAGAACATCGCGTACCTGACGGTGCGCTACCAGGGTTCTTTGATCGGGCACGTCCACGTAAACTGGCTCGCCCCGGCCAAGGTGCGCCGCACGATCGTGGGTGGCTCGAAGCGGATGATGATCTATGACGACATGGAGCCGAGCGAGAAGCTCAAGGTGTACGACAAGGGCTTCTCGGTCGCGGCCGATCCGAATCTCGAGAAAGAGTACCAGGTGATGATCTCGTATCGCTCGGGCGACATGCATGCCCCGCAGCTCGACACCCGCGAAGCGCTCGCCGCGGAAGCCGAGAACGTGATCGACGCCATCAACGGCAAGGCCGAGCTCCTCGTCGACGGCCGCGCCGGTTGGCGCGTGGTGCGGATCCTCGAGGCGGCCCAGCGCTCGATCGAGCAGGCGGGCGCGGTGGTGCGGGTGGCGGGGGCGCCGGCGCTAGGCGTCGCCTGACAGTGGCGCTCTCTCCAGCCGAGCGCGACCTCCTCACACAGCGGATTGCTCCCGACGTCAAGCTGGGCCGGAACGTCCGCCTCTACGCCTTCGTCAACCTGTACGGCTGCGAAATCGGCGACGACACGTCGATCGGCACCTTCGTCGAGATCCAGAAGGGCGTGAAGGTCGGCGCCCGCTGCAAGATCCAGAGCCACACGTTCATCTGTGAGGGCGTGACGATCGAGGAGGAAGCGTTCGTCGGTCATCACGTGACCTTTCTGAACGATCGCTATCCGGCCGCGACGACTGGGGACGGGCAGGTGAAGGGCGACCGCGACTGGACGCTGGAGCCGATTCTCGTCAAGCGGCGCGCGGCGATCGGCAGCGGCGCCGTCCTGTTGCCGGGCATCACGATCGGGGAGCGGGCGGTGGTCGGCGCCGGGGCGGTCGTCACGACGAGTGTTCCTGATGGAGCGGTGGTCGTCGGCAACCCAGGGCGTATCTTGCGGCACGGGAGCTGACCGGCACGTCGAAGGGCGTCCTCACCCATGCGCATCATGTCCGTCGTCGGGGCTCGGCCCAATTTCATCAAGTTGGCGCCGGTGCACCGCGCGCTCGCCCAGCGGGGCGACGTGGAGCACGTCATCGTGCACACTGGGCAGCACTATGATGACGGCTTGTCGGGCAGCTTCTTCTCCGAGCTCGCGCTGCCGGCACCCCAGCGCAACCTCGGCGTCGGATCGGGAACGCACGGGAAGCAGACGGCGGCCATCCTCGAGCGGTGCGAAGCGGTGTGTCAGGATCTCGCCCCCGACTGGGTCGTGGTGTACGGTGACGTCAACTCGACCGTTGCCGGGGCGCTGGCCGCCGTCAAGCTCGGGATCAAGGTCGCCCACGTCGAGGCCGGGTTGCGCAGCGGCGACCGCGCGATGCCCGAGGAGCATAACCGCATCCTCACCGATCACCTGGCCGACCTGTTGCTGGCGCCGTCCCGGGACGCGGTCGCGAACCTCTTGAAGGAAGGCCTCCCGCCCGATCGGATCCGCTTCGTGGGCAACGTCATGATCGACGCCCTGGTCGCGGCGTTGCCGACGGCGCGCGCACTCCGGGCGGCCGAGCGACGGGGCCTCACCGCGGGCTCGTACGCGCTGGTCACGTTGCATCGCCCGTCCAATGTGGACGACCCCCAGGGCCTGGCCGAACTGGTGGGAGCCCTGGACACGATCGCCGGACATCTGCCCGTCGTCTTCCCGCTGCATCCGCGGGCGCGCCGTCGGCTCGAGGAGCAGGGCCTCACGGCGCGGCTCGCGCGCGTGCACCTCGTGGAGCCGCTGCCGTACCTCGAGATGGTGAGCCTCGTCGACAGTGCGCGGCTCGTGATCACCGACTCGGGTGGCCTGCAGGAAGAGACTACGTTCCTGGGCGTCCCGTGCTTGACCGTGCGGGCCAACACCGAGCGGCCGATCACCGTCACCCACGGCACCAACCGGTTAGTCGCCGATGTCCGCGGGCTCGTCGCCGCGGTGCTCAATGGGGCGCGGCGCCAGCCGCCGGGGGCGCGGGGGGCGCCGGGAGCGATCGAGCGCTGGGATGGTCACGCCGCCGAGCGCATCGCGGCCGCGCTGTGCGCGAACGAGCACTTCGGCTGGTAGCACGGGGCACCGATTGCGCGCGAGAGGAGCGGTCTGAAGCGGGATATCCGGGTGTGGTTCGATTTCGAGAACACGCCCCACGTGCTGTTTCTGGAGCCGTTCGTCCGGCGCGTGCGGGCCGCCGGCTGGGCGACGTGCCTTACGGCGAAGCCACAGTCACAGACGCTCGAGCTCGCCCGGCTGCGGGGACTGGACGTGCAAGCCGTAGGCGCCGGAGATCTCGCGGGGCTGACGCGCAAGGTCCTGGGCGGGGTCCGGCGCGTCGCGGCGCTGGTGCGCTGGATCGCCCGGTCCGGCCGGCCCACGTTGCTCGTGTCGGGCTCACGCACGGCGTCGCTCGCGGCGCGGCTCACCGGCGTGCGCGCCGTGGGGTTGTTGGACTATGAACATGCGGAGCAGGGCGCGCTGGCGATCGGGTGCCGGGCGCTCTGGTTCCCGGATATTTTGCGGCGGGTGCGCCTGCCGCCTTGGACCCGGCGCGTGGCGCGCTATTATGAAGGCCTCAAGGAGAATCTGTATCTCGATGACTGGCCGCTCGATCGGAAGGCGGAGCGGCGCGCCCTCGGGGTCGCCCCCACCGACTACCTGGTGGTGGCGCGTCCCCCGGCGGATTCGGCCCACTACGCCGTCGAGCGCAGCGCTCCGCTCTGGCGCACCGCGGTGCGCGGGCTCGCCGCTCGGCCGGCGACGCGGGTGCTGGTCGCGGCGCGCACCGAGGGGCAACGCCAGCAGCTGACGAGGTCACTGGCCGGGACGAAACGCGTGGAGCTCTTGCCCGACGCCGTGGTCGGCCCGCAGCTGGTGGTGGCGGCAGACTTGGTCCTGGGCGGGGGCGGGACGATGAACCGTGAGGCCGCGGTGCTGGGTGTGCCGGCCTGGAGCGTGTTCTCGGGCCCGAGCCCCGCGATCGACGAGCAGTTAGCGGCGGAGGGCCGGCTGCGCTGGGTGCGCTCCGAGCCGGAGTTGGTAGCGGCGTTCCGGGGCCCGCCACCGGCGCCCTTGGCGCGGCGTGGGCCGTTCCCGCAAGGCGTGACCGACATCATGAGGGACATCACCACGTGCCTGAGCGTGTGAAGGCAATCGACGAGGCCCGGGCGGGGAGGGCGGGGACGGGGAGTGAGCCGATCCCGTTCCTCGATCTCGTCGCGTCGCACCAGGGCCTCGAGGACGACCTGGTGGCGGCGTTCCGGCGCGCGCTGCACGCGGCGCAGTTCGTGGGGGGTCCGGAGGTCGACGCGTTCGAGCGGGAGTTCGCCGCCACCTGCGGCACGGCCGCGTGCGTCGGCGTGAACAGCGGGACGGATGCACTGCGCTTCGCCTGTACCGCGTTAGGCGTGCGTCCGGGAGCTGAAGTAATCACGGTGGCGCATACCTTCATCGCCACCACCGAGGCGATCACCCAGGCCGGCGGCGCCATCCGCTTCGTCGATATCGACGAGCGCACCATGACAATCGATCCCGCGCTCGTGGAGGCGGCGGTCGGTCCGCGGACGGTGGGCATCGTCCCGGTGCATCTCTACGGCCACGCGGCGGATCTCGATCCCCTCCTCGCGCTCGCCCGGCGACGCGGCCTGTGGGTGCTCGAGGATGCGGCGCAGGCCCACGGCGCGACGTATCGCGGGCGGCCGGTGGGTGCGCTCGGGAGCCTGGGATGCTTCAGCTTCTACCCGGGCAAGAACCTCGGCTCGCTCGGCGAAGGCGGTGCCGTGGTTGGTGCCGATCCCGGGCTCCTGGCGATCGTGCGGCAGCAGCGCGAGCACGGGCAGTCGAGCAAGTATGTGCACGAGACGGAAGGGTTCAACGGGCGCCTGCACGCCATTCAAGCGGCGTTTCTGCGGATCAAGCTGCCGCACCTGCCGGTATGGAACACCGCCCGGCGCCGCGTCGCGGCGTGGTATCGCGATGCCCTCGCGAGGGTCGGAGACCTGGCGCTCCCCACGGAGCCGCTGTACGGGGAGCATGTCTACCACTTGTTCGTCGTGCGCACGGCTCGCCGGGACGCGCTGCGCGACCAGCTCGCGGCGCAGGGGATTGCGACGGGCGTGCACTATCCCACGCCGCTCCATCTCCAGCGCGCCTACGCGCGGCTCGGCCTTACGGCGGGCAGTCTCCCCGTCACCGAACGCGTGGCCAGCAGCTGTCTTTCTTTACCGATGTTTCCCGAGCTCTCCCAGTCGAGCGTGGGACGGGTGGCCGACGCGATCCGCGAGTTCTTTGATGGTTGAGTCTCGCTCGGTTCACGCCCCCGAGCGCCCGCGCCCTCCTGCCCGTTGTGCCAGCCTCCCGTCCTGATCGCGTGAACGTGCCCCGCTTGTGGCGCGGCGCCGCACCGCTCGGGGCGGCGGGCGCTCGCGGTGCCTGCTAGTGTGCGGCATCGGCGGCATCTGGGCACGCACACGCGATCGCGATCTCGTGTCCGTGGCGGCGCGGCTCGGGGGCGCGCTCGGCCACCGTGGCCCGGACGATCAGGGGTGGCTGTTGGCGTGGCCGGGTGAGTGTCGCGTGCGCGCGACGCGCGAGCTGGCGGCGCCGGACGGAGAGCCGCCACCCGATCTGGTGTTCGCTCACCGGCGGCTCAGCATCGTCGATCTGGCGGGCGGGTGGCAGCCGCTCGGGAACGAAGACGGCACGGTGTGGATCGCCTATAACGGGGAGATCTACAACCATCTCGCCTTGCGTCGTGAGCTCGAGGGCCTGGGCCACCGCTTCGCGACGCGCTCCGACACCGAGATGGTGGTGCACGCGTACGAGGCCTGGGGCCCCGAGGGCTTCGCGCGATTCAACGGCATTTTCGCGTTCGCCGTGTGGGACGTACCGCGACGCCGCCTCGTCCTCGCCCGCGACCCGCTCGGCGTCAAGCCGGTCTACGCCGGGAGCTCGGGCCCCGGCCTGTGGTTCGCCTCGGAGATCAAGGCGGCGGCCGCTGCCGGCCTCTATGCCCCCGCGCTCGATCGCGCGAGCCTCGAGCTCTATCTCACCTATCGCTTCGTCCCCTCGCCGGCGACGCTGTTCGCGGGCGTCGCGCGCGTGCCGCCCGGTCACTGGGTCGAGGCGGATCCCACGGCGTGGCGCTGGACGCGGCCAGCGCGCTTTGCGCCGCTGCCGGCGCCCCCAGCGCGGGGCGCGGCGCTCGCGGACTCGGTCGCACACCTCACCAGCGCGACCGAGGCTGCGGTCCGCGGTCAGCTGATGGCCGACGTGCCCGTCGGGGCGCTGCTCTCGGGTGGGCTCGATTCGTCGATCATCGTGGCGGTGATGCGCGACGTGGCGCCCGGCGCCGTGCCCGCGTATGCCGTCGGGTTCGGCGACGGCGCCGCGGACCAGGACACCGAGCTCACGCTGGCGCGGCGGGCCGCGTCCGCCTTGGGGGCGCGGCTCGACGAACTGAGCGTGGCGCCGGAGCAGTTTTTCGCGGCCTGGGTCGAGACGTTGCGCCAGTTGGATGAGCCGCTCGCGACGCCCGGGCATGTGCTGCTCGGGATGTTGTGCCGACGGGTTGGCCGGGACTTGAAGGTCGTGCTCACAGGCCAGGGCGCGGACGAGCCGTTGGGAGGGTATTTGCGGCACTCGGTCGAGCGCTGGGCTCCGCTCCTCGGGTCGCCGCCGATCGCTGCGCTGCTCCGCGCGGGGGCAGCCGTCGCCCCGGGGAGCGAGCGGGCCCGCCGACTCGCCCGCGTCGCGAGCGAGCGAGACCCGGCCGAGCGCTTCGTCGCGGCGTTCACGGTGTTCGACCCGGTCGAGCGGCGGGCGTTGCTCCGGCCCGAGGTCAGGCGCGCGACCGATCCCGACGCCGTGAGTGCGCCCGTGCGCTACTGGCTCGAGGGGAGCGACGGGCTCGACTCGCTCAACCGGCTGCTCTACGTGGACGCCCGTCTATCGCTCGCGGACGACCTGCTCCTGGGCGGCGACAAGGTCTCGATGGCGAGCTCGGTCGAAGCGCGCGTCCCGTATCTCGACCTCGACTACTTGGCGGTGGCCGAACGGATCCCCGGACGGTTCAAGATTTCCTGGCACTCGGGGCGCAAGCAGCTGCAGCGCCTGGTCGGCCGGCGGCTCCTGCCCCCCGCGCTCGCCCACGAGCTCGCGGGGGCGGGCAGCGGCTGGCGCCGGAAGCGGGGCTTCGACGTCCCGTTCGCGCGCTGGTTCCGCTCACGCTTCATCACGCAGGTGGGGGAGTACCTGAGCGGCCCGGGGGCGACGCTGACCGACTACCTGGAGCGCGGGGCGATTCAAGCGCTCATCGCGGAGCACGTGAGCGGGCGTGCCGACCACACCCGCCGCCTCGTCGCGCTGCTCACGCTCGAAGCGTGGCATCGCGCGTTCGTGCTGGGGGATACGGCCCCGCTGGCGCAGCTGTCGGTGGGCGGCTGACGCCATGTGCGGCCTCGCGGGGCTCGTCGGCACGGCACGCGGCCCACTCCCGCCTCGGGCAGCGCGCGCCGTCCTCGAGGCGCTCGGCCGGCGTGGGCCCGACGCCAGTCAGGCGTGCGCGGGCGACGGCTACACGCTGCTCCACACCCGGCTCCGCATCATCGACGTGTCGGCCGGGGCGGACCAGCCGATGGCGTTCCCCGCGCAGTCGCCGATCGTCATGGTGTTCAACGGCGAGATCTACAACTATCGCGCGTTGCGCGACGAGCTCGCGGCCCTGGGATGGCGGTTCGCGACGGCCTCGGACGCCGAGGTGCTGCTCGCTGGCTACCATTTCTGGGACACGCAGGTGTTCCGGCGCGCACGCGGCATGTGGGCGGTGGGGTTCTGGCACCCCGCCGAGCGCCGGCTCACGTTGTCGCGCGATCCGCTGGGCAAGAAACCGCTGTTCTACGCCGCGGGCGACGGCTGTGCCTTCGCCTCCAGCGCGACCGCGCTGCTCCCGCTGCTGGAGCGCACGCCACCGATCGACCCCGACGCGCTCGACTGCTACCTCGCTCACCTGGCGGTGCCGTTCGAGCACACGATCTTCGCCGGGGTGCACAAGGTGCCGCCCGGGTCGGCCGTGATCTGGCAGGCCGGACGTCCCTTGCGCACCGAGCGCTACTGGCAGCTGCCGGACGGCGCAGCGGTCGACCCCGAGGAGGCGGCGGGCGAAGTCGAGCGGCTGCTGCGCCGCGCCGTGCGGCGCCGGCTCGAGAGCGATGTCCCGCTGGGTGTGTTCTTGAGTGCCGGGTTCGATTCCGGCCTCGTGGCGGCGCTCGCGGCCGAGGAGAGCGGCCGCCGGCTCGT
>WNFJ01297989.1_pt1 | contig 14668 bp, 13 predicted proteins | sample 5400461 | NCBI WGS metagenome assembly WNFJ01 (sample SAMN13153349, study PRJNA577476) | soil metagenome | isolation source: 115 cm saprolite on Douglas fir-dominated hillslope | place: USA:California | collected 2013-09-17 | reverse complement strand
CGCGATTGCCACAGAACTGTCGGAGAGCAGTTCGGACGAAGCGACCAGAAAGAATTTGCGCGAGTTCATGAAAATGGCCATCCCGGCCAGCGCGATCGCGAGAGCGATCGCTTACGCAATCGAGCAGCCGGTCGAGGTTGAAGTCGATGAGATGGTCATCCGCCCAACCGTACAGGATTTCTAACGCGGAGGTAAACGCGACGCATTGGCCGGTTCGAGGTGGTCAAGGGGGCAAGATTTTATGGGTAAAAGACTCGCATTACTGGCAATTCGCCTGTTCGTGTCCGTGAACCTTCTGTATGCCGCAATCTTTCTCAAGTTTGCAGGGGTGCCGGGTTCGGTGACCCTTTTCACGCAGATGTCGCAAGCGGTCCACGGGTGATGTCGCAAGCGGTCCACGGGTTGGTATCTCAGCCGGTATTCCGGCTAGGGTCAGGGGTGTTCGAGACGGTGGTGGCGGTTCTGCTCCTGATCCCGAAAACAGCCAGATTGGGAGCGGGATTGACTGTTGTGTGGATGACTGCCGTAATTCTCAGTCACATTTTCGTGTTGGGATATGGCTGGTTCTTTGTCGATGCTCTCATGGTGATGGTGCTGGCTGTCATTTATGTCTTGCTGACACGCAGGCACTCCCATTGGGGCGAACCCGAAAGTGTGGGGACGACGGCTGCCTTACAAACGCACAAAAAATAGTCGGGCGAACAGTTCGAAGCGGAGCCACGATATCCTGATAATAGTGCCCTCAGCGCAGGTTCACATTGTCGATGGCGGCCATTTCAGCTCCGAAAACCGGCTAGTTGCGATGCCGACGCTGTTGACAAGGCGGAAGGCAGCATCTGGCGGACCGATATTGCGAGGTCGCGCTGGGATCGCCGGAGTCCCTAGCTCGGGGCATGCTTCTAAAGGGATTTCCCAGGAACCCAGGAGAGTCCACCTGTGTCGTATTCCTCCAGCAGATGTGCAAGAGAGTAATGCTCCACGGGGACGGTACGGGGGTACATGGACGCTCGGCTTCTTTACATTGCATCCCGACACAGCGAAGATTGCCATTGAGACAGTCAGGAGAAAGTGTAATTGTGACCATCAGTGCAAAATCTAACAGTCAACTTGCGCGGGTAGCTACGAACTTAGCGATTGGTGTCGTTGGCCTGATGATTGTTCGGCTGATCGCCTCGGCCCTGCCCATGTTTCACGACGCCGGGTGGATTGTCGAAGACAAGCTAACGGTGCAGGCCGGTGTGGTAATCGCAGTGGATGCTCTGTTACTCACTGTCCTGGTTCGGTTCGCAATCGAAATTCGCGCCTTCTTGCTGGTCCGTTTTCCAGCCATTTCCAGCTTCGGGAACATGGCAGCTTGTCTGGTCTTTCTGATCGTCACGGGAATCGCATATACCGACTTCAAACCCGTGGTGCATGCCTGGCCTGACGTCAAGCCGGTTTATCTTTGGAGCTTCTTTGCAGTTGCTGCCGCCTTGCTAGCCGGTATCGTAGTCCTCATCTTCCGCGACAGAGATTCGATGGCCGCGCTGATCTTACGTCAGCCTATGCCCAATCGTCCTTCAACCCAACATTCCGATGCGGACGAATCAACGGCAGCTGTTGCCGGAAGATAGTCCGGAGGCGAACTTGACGCTAGCAAGCATTACGCTCAAAGCCCCGATGCTGGGGTCAATGAGTGGCGATGTTTCGCCAACCGTCCGATGAAGGAACTGACTATCTGCCCTGTTCACATTGACGGGAAGAGGGAGAGAGACATCGAAAACGCGCCCCCTGAAAGAAAAGCGAAAGTGCAGGTGAACGTGAAAGTGAATGTGAAAATTTGTTGGGCGCTGGGCGTGGAGTGGAGTTGAGTTCTCGTTGGTCGTGCATGAACGTTGGCGCGGGGCGCTGAGTTGACGTTGAGTTGACTGAGCGTGAACTTCACGCCAAAGCCCCCGCCCCCCGGCCATTAATTTGCTGGGTGTTGGTCCTTGCGCGCGCGCGTTGGACGTTGAGATGAAATGGTAAACAAGACGGTCTTTATCATAACGCGAAGAACTGGGCCGACTCTCGAACCAGCGGCCTTAGACTGAATCCCTCTGTTCCGACGGCGGGGCCTGTGAACTCGTATCCAGGGATGGTGGCTTAGCAGCGGCCGTCGTACCGTCGACAAAGGGTGTGAGAACATCAACGAGTGCATCGAGCACGTGTACATCGTCTGGCCCGATCCCGTCCAATTCTTCAAGCTCGCCCGGATAGCGAAGCTCGGAGAAAAACGGATCGAACATCGCAAACGCACTTTCAATCGTAAGCGGACCCCGTATCTGCACGTACGACGGCACGATCAAATCTGCTGAAAGGTCAAACTCCGGGCGCTTTGCTGCCAAGAGCTTAGCGAGATCAACGAGATTGTGGGCCCAGGCGCAATCTGTCCTATTCAATTTCACGGATGGGTCTAAATTCCCTACTTTGGCTGGATTAAAGATCGTATACCCCTCGTTGATGAGGGCCGTCTTCAGGAACATTTCGAGGGCATGGTGCGCGACGGGCGCAGCCTCAAAGCAAAGCATAAGCGCATTCTCGTGCGTGAAGAGTATTCTCGCCGCTTCGTAGGCGATGGTCGCACGACTCCTCCAATGCCCCGAATCACGCGCGTATTTGTCTATATGAATCAATTTCGTCACTTCGTTAATTCTATGCCAATCACCGAATCCAGCGCTGCGGCCCGGGCGGAGTGCCCCACAACGTGGTAGTGCAGCATTGTTGCTGCTCGTCGTGGCAGAATAGGCACTAAGGTGCAAGGAAGAGAAAACTAACAAAAGGGGAAGACCGCCCAAGTGGCGGGAGATGCCACGCAGCGCCGAACAGAACGAGCTGGTCGCGAGCCTTGCACGCAGAAGCGAGCGGCTGTCGGGTATTTATAATGCTGGCCTTTGTGTCTTGTACCAAGATGACAATCCCGGTCGCCTCCCACTAGTTGCTCATTCCATGCGGGAGTTGATTGAGAAATGCCCGACACTGACGGGCCGACAACCTGCGACGCAAGGTGACACCATGGGAAATAGGATTCAGCCGGTCAGGCAGGCCTATCTTCGACTGAAGGGTGCGCCGCCGGGCGGAGCTGCTCTATCAACAGCTGGATGGATTGCAGGCCTTGCGGCGAGAGGTGCGACCCGAGTTTTTGGCCGAGGGGCGGAAACATAAGGCCGCGAAACTACTGCGCCAGATTCCCTGCATCGGTCCGATTCGAGCCGCCCGCTTGATCGCGCTGATGCAAACCCCGCAGCGGTTCCGCAGCAAGCGGCAACTCTGGACCTACAGTGGCCTGGGCATTGAGACCCACGACAGTGCGCAATACCGCTTTGTGAGCGGACAACTACAACGCTCCAGGAAACCCCAGCAGATTCGTGGGCTGAATCGAAATCACAACCATGAGATGAAAGAAATCTTCAAGAGTGCAGCCACTCGGGCCAGCTGTAGCAGAGGACCGTTCCACGATTTCTACACGGGTTTGCTGGCCAAGGGGATGAGGCCGGAGATGGCGCGTCTGACACTGGCGCGGAAGATTGCGGCCATTACCTTGACACTTTGGAAAAAGGAGGAACGTTTCGACGTCGAACAACTGAAGACGCAAGCAGCTTGAGTATCGAACAGAACCCAGGTGATCTCCCAGGTTTTCATGCCTCGGTGGTGGCCAAGTCGGTTCGTGCGATGCTCGGGTTCGAGGGAGAGTATCTAAGCACTCATTAGGCGCTCTGTGTGCCGAAGTTTGGCACCGAGTCTCCGGGTCAATCCTATGCCCCCTCGGATAACCCAAAAAAGCTATAGGCCTCGAGTCTCACATAGGATCGTGGTTGGCACTTTTTAGCCAACGTTTAGCTTGCGTAGCTTCGTAACCGAATGGCGTCGAGCACCACAACGTCATGAAACCGTCGAGTGGAGACAAGCAACTGGGGATGCTATCGCCGCTGAAAAGCGCGGCGATGCAAAGCGGCCAAACCAATCACCCCTCTCAGAATGAGGTGGGGGCTGGATGTAAGTCACCACATCCACCTATCCCTGGAGGGGAGGGGAAATATTTTTTCCTTGACATCCTCTTTCATAGGATGAGTGCTATCGGGATTTATCGACACCCACGAAATTACGATTGAAAGATGGAATAAAAGGTTTGCCGGAACTCCGTTCCGGGAGCCCCGGCCTTTGTCACTACCGACCGGCTTACCTTTAGACCTTTAGTGACCGGTCAACGTTGAGATTAGGTTGGCAACGTTCGGGCTACCAAGTCCGGTGGGATAGTCGTAGCCAGTTCCCGCCGAAAAGCCTGGCCCGAAAAAGGCATTCTGCCCGACGGTGATGTCGTGGAAATCCGTGCTGTAGGCGTTTCCCGAGCCGATCGCGTACAGCGAAGGATTGAGATAACCAAGCGCATGTCCGGCTGCCTCATCGGCCAGTGTCGTGATCGCTGCCCACTGCGGCGAACCTTCGCTGGTCCCACCAAAGAAGTAGAAACCGTTGTTGTTTCCACCTAGGAAGCCGAGATAGACGAGAACGCCGGTGTAAACGCTCGCGTTGTAACCGACGTCAGAGGTGGACCGGCCAGGAAAAATCAGACTGGGCGAGCCGCCGGTAGCGCCGAAAATTCCAGCCGTGCAGCCAAAAGGGCAAAGGCTCGGGTCGGAATCGTTCCACACGTCTTCACTCTGATAGGCGCCCGAGTCATCCATGAACAGGTTGGTGCCACCTACCGCTGTCACCAGAGGATCGGATGCGGGATACAGCGCATTGGCGAAAGAGTAGCCATTGCTGGCGCCATTGTCTCCCGATGACGCGAATACCGTGATCGAGGCCGCCTTTGCCGCCTGGAAGTTCTGATGGGCCTGCATCACTTGCGTATTATTACCACGTCCCCGGATTGCCCCTTCGGGTGCACCCCAGCTTAGCGACATGACACTCCCCAGATGATGGCTGATCGCGTACGCTACGGCATTGTTCAGGACGTTACCGCCGTTGTTGGCGGCAATGACTAAGTCGATGGTGGCGCCAGGGGCAATGGCGTGCGCCCACTGAACGTCAAGACTGGTTTCCGCTGCCCACGAGCTTTCGCTGTGGCTTTGTCGCGGGTTGTATACGGGCTTGCCGCCGGGATAGATGATATTCAGCACCGGGTCGGGCAGGCCAAACGTCTGATCGAATACCTGCAGGTCCTGGCGCAGGGTAGGGCTGCCATAGGCGTCCACGATCACGATGGTCTCTCCCGTGCCGTCCAGGCCAGTGGGTATATTGTAAGCAGTGTGCATCAGTGCAGGCGTGTAGCAGGCTAGTCCAAAAGCTGCTACGCACTGTGAAGGAGTGGGAAATGCAGCTGGCTTGGTCTTCGCAAAAGCAAATCGGCGCGGTGGGTTAGTGTTGTAATTGAAGCTTTGGGCGGTGAGATTAGAGACAGCAAAACACCCAGCCAAAGCTATGACGAGAGCAAGCTTTGAAACAAGGGAAGAGTAACGCACTGAAACCTCCTAGGGATGGTGAAAAAAGACGCTGACCTGCCAAGCAATCTGAACAGTAAAGATAAAGAAAAGCGGCGGCATACGGTACCGATCAAAGCCCGCGTCAGTAGCGCCGTTCGCGGCACGGCCTAGTCTCAACGAGACTAGTCACCCCGGAGCAAGATGTCAACAGATATGTGTTTGTAATGATCATGGACGCTGCAAAACATTGCCTTGCGTGGCCGCAAGCTCCTGCCTATTCAGCGAATGGGTGACGATAACAGGCGATAACACTCGTTGAGGATGGCAGACCCGTGGTCTGTGCAGTAGGCAGGCCGGATGTACGGCGGGAATGATGTAGAACCTGACTCACTCTCGCCAGCATTCCCGAATCCGAAACTATCCTATTTTCCCGCTGCTGAGCTGCTTGATGAACGCTCGCAGCTCCCCGTCTGACTTATCGGCGAGTTCGCTCGAGATCCATTCCCCCGAGCTCACCGTGAGAGCTGTGTGTGTTGCTGGATCGAATATTCGAAACCTAATGAACGTCTTCGTCTCATCGAACTCGACGGCCTTGCCGGGAGCCAACTCATTGGCAATACGGACGACTCGCTCCCGTTGGAACTCATAGTCATTTCTCCCGATCAGCCCACTGCCGATAGGTCGGTACTCCACTTTATCAGGCTGTACGGTCTGAAAGTCGCAGCACAGAAAAATGATGGGATCTTTCCCCGGATACCGTTTCGGCTGCTCCACCGCCTTGTACAGCGGTGTGTCGAGCAGCGAATACGGCTTGCCGCATTTTGTGCAGACGACCGTTGCTATAACCAGCTCGGTTTCTTGCGCCATTTTGCCCCGCGACTCCAGAACACTGCTCCACAATTCTACAGCGATTTCTCTCACGCGCGCGTCAACGCCCAGCGCTCAACAAAATTAACATTCACTTTCACATTCACATCCACTTTCGCTTTTCTTTCGAGGCCGCGTTTTCAATGTCTCTCTCCCTCTTCCCCCTGTTCACATTGACTTGCCTTTCCGGGAAACGTAAGATTCGCGCACAGTGATCGGCCAGCCCATCTCGCATTACCGGATCGTCGAAAAACTTGGCGGCGGCGGTATGGGCGTTGTCTACAAGGCTGAGGACACACGGCTTGACCGTTTTGTCGCTCTAAAGTTCCTTCCTGCAGAAGTGGCCCAAGACCGCCAGGCTCTGGAGCGTTTCCGGCGTGAGGCCAAGGCTGCGTCCGCCCTTAACCATCCCAACATCTGCACCATCTACGACATTGGCGAAGAGAATGGCCAGGCATTTATCGCCATGGAATACCTGGATGGGATTACGTTGAAGCACCTTATTGCCGGGCGCCCACTGGAGTTCGGCAGGCTGCTGTCGCTGGGTATCGAGATCGCAGACGCGCTCGATGCGGCGCACGCGGCAGGCATCGTGCACCGCGACATCAAGCCGGCGAATATCTTTGCGACCAAGCGTGGACACGCGAAGGTTCTGGACTTTGGCCTGGCGAAAGTAACCGTGCAGTCCGCGCGCGGCGAGAAGGATGCAACCGTCGCGACCATCGACGAGCAGCATTTGACCAGTCCTGGGACGGCACTGGGCACGGCGGCGTATATGTCGCCGGAGCAGGCCAGGGGCAAAGAACTGGATGCACGTACTGATCTATTTTCATTTGGGGCTGTTCTGTACGAAATGGCGACGGGGATGCTGCCATTCCGTGGAGAAAGCTCAGCCACGATTTTCGAGGCGATTCTCAACCGTGCTCCAGCGCCAGCGATCCGCCTGAACCCCGATCTGCCGCCCAAGCTGGAAGACATCATCAACAAGGCTCTGGAGAAGGATAGCGACCTGCGCTACCAGCACGCCTCCGATATTCGCACCGACTTGCAACGGCTCAAACGCGATATCGATTCCAGCCACCAAGTACCAACGGCCATCAGCGCGGAGGCAGCATCTGCCGCACCCGCAGTCGCCCAGCCCGCGCATACCTCCAGCAGTTCCGCCGTCGTCACCGCCGCGAAGCAGCACAAACTAGGACTCGGCATCACCAGTCTGGCTGCGATTCTGCTGGTCGGGGCGGCCTCCTATGGGATCTACGCGTTCCTCTCACCCACCCGGCCTGCTCCTTTTCAAAACTTTTCCGTCAGCAAGATAACGGAGACCGGCAAAGTCACGCTCGTTGCCATCTCACCCGACGGGAAATACATCCTCAACGTCATGGACGACAACGGCCAGCAGAGCCTGTGGCTGCGCAACATTCCGACCAGCAGCAACACCCAGGTCGTGGCTCCTGCGCCGGTCCAATACCTGGGCCTGCGGTTCTCTCCGGACGGCAATTACTTATATTTTGTTCGTTCGGAAATCGGCAGCCACTCGCTGCATTACCTGTATCGCGCTCCGGTGCTGGGTGGCACTCCGCAGAAGCTGGTCACGGACATAGATTCCAACTTGGCCTTCTCTCCTGATGGCAGCAAATTCGTTTACATGCTCGCGAACAATCCGAAGGTCGGCGAATATCGCGTAATTGTCCGCTCGCTACAAGGGAGCGAAGAAAAAATACTGGCTGCGGGCCCGCTCAACGAACAATTATCGGATCCCGCCTGGTCACCGGACGGCAAAACCATCGTTAGCACGGTTTCCCAGCCGGGAGGGGCTTTCTCCGGCCTGGTTGCGATCGACGTCGAGAGCGGCAAACGGAACTTATTCGTGACCTCGAATGACAAGTTCTTTCAGCGGCCGGTCTGGTTGCCCGACGGCAGTGGGCTGCTGGTTTTGGGCGCTGGTCCCTATTTCACGCAGACCCAGATCGTTTTTATTACGTTTCCGGCCGGTAGACTGTTCCCAGTCACGCGCGACGCCAACTCGTATGCCGACCTCAACCTCGCCGCCGACGGCCACGCGATGGCGACCGTCCTGAGTCAGACCCATCTGAATCCTTACTTGATGCCCGACGGCGCCAGCAGTTCCCAGGCCCGGCAACTCACCACCAGCTCCCCGATCACGGGTATCTCATGGACCCGGGACGGCCAGCTCATTACCTCTGCCGGCGCTACTGGTCTTGCCCTGCTCAATCCCGACTCTGGCGCCAAAACTCCTTTCCTCTCACAGCTCCCGCTCGCAAATTTTGCCCGTGCCTGTTCCGACGGACACATTGTCTTCTCCGCCCCGCCGGGTGGAAAAATACAAAACAACATCTGGCAAGCAGATGCTGACGGTGGCAACCCAAGGAAACTCACCAGTGGGAAATTCGACTATCTTCCCGTCTGCTCCCCCGACGCCAAAACTGCGCTCTACGAGGACGCGGACGGAAAGATGGCGAAGGTTCCGCTGGAGGGCGGCGCTTCACAACAGATTCCCGAATTCGCGGTTTTCAGCCGCATCACGATCTCCCCGGATGGAAAGTATGCAGCTTTCGTAACCTTTCGCTTGGGTGACCCCAAAGAGAAGCTGGTCCTGCTGTCTCTCGATTCCAGCCAGCCAACCCGGTTTCTGGAATTCGAGCGGCCCCTCTCCCAGTCCCTTGTATCCTTGGGCGATGCGCCAATCAGCTTCGCCAGCGACGGCAGAGCTATCGTGTACCCTGTGCGCTACGGCGACACCGACAATCTCTGGCTCCAGCACCTCGACGGTTCGCCCGGGAAACCACTCACCGATTTCAAGTCGGAGCTCATCCGCGATTTCGACTGGTCCTTTGACGGCAAACAGCTCGCTGTCATCCGCGGCCAAAGGGACTCCGATGTCGTCCTCGTCCGTGACTCGGAGAAGTGACGAGGTGGAACGTACACACTCCTTGAAAGTGATCGGCGAACTACGGTTCAGCCCGTTCCCCCGGTCTTCCAAATGGTGAAATCTGTAAGCCACGCTCCCTTAGGTCTCTATTCGATCATCGCTCCCTACTTGGGCGCAGATCGCACCGACGTATGGAGGAAACCCGCCGAGGACTTCGCGGTGTTGCTGTCCAACGCCGAAAGACTCGTCAAGTACGCTGGCCTTCCGGCGAGTGCCCAAAAGGCGTGCGAGACAATCATCACCAGTTCTCTCAAGTTCATAGATTCGATTGTCGCTAAAGAGAAAGTCACCGTCGAGGACTTTCGGGATTACACCGGTCCTCTTGAGAGTGCCATTGCTGAAAATCTGACAGTCGCCGGCAAACTCCAGGTCAAGTCTATTCGCGCCCTGCTCGAGCGATGGAAAGAAAGACTTAAAGCTGATTGGAAGGATCTCTACGCTGTTGTTCTAGTCATCTGGACGACCGAAGTGAACAATCAACACTACCTGATTCTCAAGTCTGAGATGGATCCGTCTCGCGTCGAGGATCACTTGATCGTTCTCGGTACTGCCACGATGGTGGATGATACAGTCGACGTCGCGCTCGAGAATCTCGGCCAGATCGTGCAGGATAATATCGCCGCTGCACTGGTATTTTCGAATCCGGATGAACTGGATACTGATTTGGGGACCTCATTGAAAGGTCCTGAAGACCTTCTAGCTTGGGCAGTCAAAAAAGCTTTGAAACGCAAGCAGCGAAGTTATTCAATGGCCGAGGATCGCTCAGATCAGTTTCGTAGTTCGTGTCCACACGCGCACGTCAGATATTAGGGTGCGATCGGCACGGCACGCCTTGCTGTGAGCCACGGCTCACGAAGTACACGCTCCAGCACTAGCGGTGACCGCATAACTGCCAACTCCACCGTGGCCGCTTTCGTTTTTCGCCAGATGGGAAAATGCGGTAAGATCCGTCGTCCCTTTGTTTTTCCTTGCAATACCATCGTTTGTTAGTACGGGCCCCGCTAAACACCATTTCGCAGAGAAAGTGCACGCGGCATTTTTGTATGAGAATCGCGCGAACCGGACTGTTTCTATTCTTTCTGGCGTGTTCTGCCGGTGCAAACGCCCAGCAAACCGCGAATCAATTAATCCAAAAAGGTGAGCCGCACGTGGTGCCGGGCTGCGGAGTTTCTGGATGTTATGCCTCCTCGGAGATTTGTGTTGATACACCAGTCGGAACGACACCGGTTTCCATCGCGCATTACTACGACAGTTTTAGCGGGTGGGGTGAGTTCACGAACCAGCGCCAGATGCCGACCGGTTTCTGCGCAACGTATGTTCAGCATTCACACAATGTGACTCGGATCGTGTCTTTCGACGTTCTTTACGAACTTAAGAAGGCACCAGAGGGTGTTGCGCTTCCCCCCACAGAATTGGAGATGCTGGGGAAGTTGAAGGCAGGAGAACGTCTAAGCATTTCGGGTTCAACGCGGAACATTTCCGGGAATTTCCTCCAGGCGGTCGTTACACAATTGAAGGATAGCCAAACGGTCAAGACCAAAGGCTTGGAGATAGAAGGTGCCGAGTTTTCTGATGATGTCGCAATAACGAAAACAACCGTACCTTTTTCACTTCATCTGATCAATTGCCGTTTCATGAAGCGTTTTTCTGTTGAGGACGCAAGATTTGATGGCTCTCTGGTCATTGAAAACAGCAGTTTTGAAGGAGGTTTTCAGTTCCAGAACGCGGGAATCAAGGAAGACCTCGTCGTAAATGCCAAGTCTTCAACTTCAAATCAAATGCCGGCTTTTCAGATACGGGACACTCACGTCGACGGTCGGACCGAAATCGCAACGGTAACAAGCGGATCAGTGGATAATCTCAAGACGGGCGACCTTCATGTCGTCGCGGGGAATACAATCGACGTATTGAGTTTCGCGCACTTGGATGTCAATTCACTTCGGATAGACGGAGCGGTCACCCGGACTGGCGTTAGACAACTTTACACAACCAACAGCAAGATTAACAACGCTTTCCGTGTGGCGGGAATTGACATTGACAACTTTCGCGCGGTCTGGACGACCGTCGGTGAACTCCTTTTGTCAAACACCGCTATCGCCAAAGGATTCAACCTATCATTCTCGACGATCAATTCATTCGAGTGGGCGATGGGCCAAAAAGGAGCCTTCCCTCCCAAGGATAAAAATGAATTAACCGGGGTCGTCTTCAAGAGTTTGAAGATCACCCACGCTGACGCAATCGAAAACTCCGCAACCAACGCAACGGCGGCGCAAGTATCCAGTGGTCCTGAAAGTGCCGAGGTCGCGACTGCTTTGCAGATGCTGGACGGCTCCCAATATTCTGCATCGGCTTATGATGCGCTCGAAAAGCTTCTAGCAGGCCGTGGCGATTCTCAGGCTGATGAAGTTTTCCTTGCCGGACGTGTGGCAAGGCGCCAAAGCGAGATTCGAACCAAGGGCAAACGTGGCAGGTTCGCGTGGGCTCTGGATTTGTTTCAGGAGTATGTCTTAGGCTATGGCCGTTTCGCGAGGTGGCCAATCATCTGGTCTTTTATCGTCATCGCGGTTGGGTTCGTCTTTTTCTGGAGCGAAAGCAAGATGGAGAGGAAGCCCGAGGCTGACAGCCAATATTCGAGGTTCTGGTACAGCTTCGAGTTGTTCGTGCCGGTAATCGACGTGGGTATCGCAAGCGAATGGCATCCCAAACCAGAACACAAAGTCGTCGTAACCTATGCTCGCTTACACAAACTCGCCGGCTGGATTCTGGTGCCAGTCATCTTGGCTGCGCTTACTGGATTCACTAAATAAGCCGAGCGACAAGGCCTTGAATGGACGCAGTTCCACAGTGAGAAAATCGCTATTTGCACAGGTGAAAGCATCGCGAGTGGTTTCGCAACACTTAGCAGCGGCGAGGAAAGATCTGCTAACGGGTGCACTGCGTCATATTGTTGCGGATGCGAATTGAGGCGAATGCATAGGTGGACGGGAAAACGCAGCTCTGTACGCTGCTGGCGGTCAGACAAAAACGCTGGCTGGAACCTCGACTCTGGTCTAGAGATCGAGCATGATCCATGTTGGGGCGTGGTCGCTCGCGTTTTCCTGCCCACGCGCCCATGGGTCAACACCGCCGTCCACGAGCCGGACCGACAAATTCGGTGAGAGCAGAAAGTGATCGAGTCGCATGCCTTTGTCCTTCTGCCACCGTTCAAATTTGTAATCCCAGAATGTCCAGAGCGGCCCGTTCGGATGTAGCTTCCGCATGGCGTCAGTCCAGCCTTGAGCCAGCAAACGCGCAAAGGCTTGGCGGCTTTCGGGCTGGATCAAAGCGTTGTTATCCAACGATCGAGTCGGATAGATGTCCTGCGGAGTCGGCACGACATTGTAGTCACCGGCCAACACCACGGGGGCTCCGCTCGCCATGAGTTCGGCGGTGTGGGCAATGAGGCGCTCAAACCAGGCCAACTCGTAATTGAATTTCGGTCCAGGCTGCGGATTCCCATTGGGGAGGTAGATGGAAGTGATCAGGACTCCCTGAACCGCAGCTTCAATGTAGCGAGCCTGATGATCTTCCGGATTTCCCGGCAAACTTGTGCGAGTCAGCACCGGAACGTGGTTTCGCGCGAGAATGGCCACGCCGTTCCAGGAGCGCTCCCCTTGCCAGACTGCTTCGTAACCGAGAGTCCGCAGGGCATTCACGGGAAAGGCTCCCTGTTCTGCCTTGAGCTCTTGGAGACTCACCACGTCCGGCTTCGCTTTGGACAACCATGCCAGGAGGTTGTCGAGCCGCTTATTGATGTTGTTAATGTTGAAGGTGGCGACTTTCACCGAGTCCCTTTTTGTCCCTGCAGTTGGGGGTTTTGTTCCGACGAATCCTTCATATCCACCCGGCGAGTTGTTGGGGGCTGGCGCACCTTTCTGGGAAGGCATAAACACCGAAAAAAGATGGCTGCCCTACCCTTTGTTCTTGGAAGGGTGGGCACCACGGCTGCATCCCGCTTGGGATTTCGGTTTATCGCTTCCGCCTCGATGATGTAACGGATGATTACACCGTTTTCTACGGCACAATCAAAATCCTGCGTTAGAGACATTTGTCGTGCCCACCCTTGAACACCCAAGGGTGGGGCAGCCATCGTTTTATTTATGGAAAGGGTGCGCCAGCCCCCCACCCGCCCAAATTCTCGAACGCGGGTCCGGGAGTTCGATGAGACAGTGATCATGATCCGATTTTGTCCGATATTTTCTGAAAAACGACCGCGTGTTGCTCCTTGCTCATTTCGTGCGGACCGTGCGGTCCATTTTCCAAGACATCCACGACTTTAATGACTTCCTGATACAACGGCTCGAACTTTGTGCATACCTCGGCAATATCAGCGTATCGAATGCCAGAGATGTTGAAACGATGCACGACTCTATTCCGATAGTCATACATCTCATACAGTCGCTTGTATAAATCGTCGGAAATCACCTTCTCTTTGAGCGCAAAGTCGTATATCTCTTTTTCTCGGTACGTCTTTTCGCCTTCATCTTGCCTGATCAATTCTTTGGGAATGCTGTAGGTGTAGTTGGGTGCTTTCTGGGTACGGCTGTAAACCAACGCAAGACGAAGCAGAGCATCGATTGTGGATACGTACAAACAAAGGCCTTCAATCAAGCCCCCTTCCTTGTGTGCTTTCTGTAGAAGAAGCCGGGAGGTCGGAATTGCAAGGATCAAATCGTTCAGCGGGTCATACTTCATAGATTGCTCAGGAGAAAAAGCGAATGTGTTTTGGGCGGGTGGCCCACATCTGCGCTAGAAGTAGAACACATCGTCTGATATGGCCACCCGCCACAAAAAGCCTTGCAAGGCCTACGAATAAATACCAGGCGCCTCATGTCCAAGCTTCTGCACGTACTCAACGTATGACCCGGGATAAACAGTGGGATGGCGGTCCGTGCCGCTCTCACCGCCCAGTTCCAGCACACGTGAGCCGAGACCGCGCAGGAACATGCGGTCATGCGATACAAAGATCATGGTGCCTTCAAAATCCTTCAGGGCGTCCACCAGCATTTCCTTGGTCGCGAGATCGAGGTGATTGGTCGGTTCGTCGAGCACCAGGAAGTTCGGCGGGTTGTAGAGCATGCGCGCGATTCCCAGCCGCGATTTTTCTCCGCCGGAGAGTGCGCGGATCTTCTTATCTACGTCTTCGCCGGAGAACTGGAATGCCCCCGCCAGGTTCCTCAGCGCCCCGAGACCGTCCTGAGGGAAATCCTGTTGCAACTGTTCGATGACGGTGAGATCGGAATTGAGCACGTCCAGCGATTGTTGCGCGAAGTAGCCCATATACAGGCTGGCGCCGAGCCGCACGCTTCCGGCATCTGGAGCACTGGCTCCGGCAATCATCTTGAGCAGCGTGGTCTTGCCCGCGCCG
>WNFJ01023909.1_pt2 | contig 14670 bp, 16 predicted proteins | sample 5400461 | NCBI WGS metagenome assembly WNFJ01 (sample SAMN13153349, study PRJNA577476) | soil metagenome | isolation source: 115 cm saprolite on Douglas fir-dominated hillslope | place: USA:California | collected 2013-09-17 | reverse complement strand
GCGCTCGCCGCCGGAGAGTTGACCGGGACGGCGATCGAGCAGGCGGTCGATGTCGAGCAGATCGGTGACCCGAGTGCGCTTGGCGGGATCGTCGGCTAGGCGGTTCATTCGCCGCCCGTAATCGAGATTCTCACGCACGTCGAGATGCGGAAACAGCCGCGCATCCTGGAACACATAGCCGATCCGGCGGCGGTGCGCCGGGACGTGCACGCGGGCGGCGCTGTCGTCGAGCGTCTCGCCGTCGATGGCGATGCTGCCGCGATCCGGCCGCAGCAATCCCGCGATCATGTTGATCAGCGAGGTCTTGCCGGCGCCCGAGGCGCCGAACAGCCCGGTGATGCGGCCCTCGCTGGCGAACGAGGCTTGAAGCGAGAATTCGCCGAGCTGTTTTGCGACGTCAACGCGCAGCATGATCAATTCCCGTGCAGCCGTCGCAAGGCGCGCCGCGCGAACCATTCGGAGGCGATCATGGCGCCCATCGCGATCACAATCGAAACCACCACCAGCCGCAGCGCCGCGGCGTCGCCATCCGGCGTCTGGATCAGCGAATAGATCGCCGACGAAATGGCGCCGGGAATATTCGACACGAAGGTAATGGTCGCGCCGAACTCGCCGATCGCCTTGGCAAAGCCGAGCACCATGCCGGCCAGCACGCCCGGCAGCGCCAGCGGCAGGGTGATGGTGAGAAACACCCGCCAGGGTGGCGCGCCCAGCGTGGCCGCCGCCTGCTCCAGCCGCAGGTCTACCGCTTCGATCGACAGCCGGATCGGCCGCACCAATAGCGGGAACGACATCACGCCGCAGGCCAGCGCCGCGCCGGTCCAGCGAAACGCGAACACGATGCCGAGATGGTCCGCGAGCCAGGCGCCGGCGAAGCCGCGCCTGCCAAAGCTTAGCAACAGCAGATAGCCGGTGACCACCGGCGGCAGCACCAGCGGCAGATGGATCAGCGCATCGGCGACCGATTTGCCCCAGAAATCACGCCGCGCCAATAGCCATGCCACAGCGATCCCAAGCGGCGTCGCCACCAGCGTCGCAACGCTAGCCACCCGCAGCGAAAGCTGGATCGCGGTCCATTCCGTTGGCGAGAGTTCGAACACGCGCTCAGGAAGTCGGTCGGATCAGGAATGTGAATCCATATTTTTCGAGGATCGTCTTTGCTGCGGAGGAGCGCAGGAAGGCGAGATAATCGGCGGCTTCCGCTCTTGCGGTCGTGGTTGCCGCCACCGGATAAATGATCGAGGGATGGGAATCCGCCGGGAAGGTGCCGACGATCTTGACGCCGGGTTCGACCTTGGCATCGGTGGCATAGACGATTCCCAGCGGCGCTTCGCCGCGCCCCACCAGTGTCAGCGCGGCGCGCACGCTCTCGGCCATCGCGAATTTCGGCTCTGCTGCTTGCCACGCGCCGAGTTTTTCCAGCGCCGCCTTGGCGTATTTGCCGACCGGAACCGCTTTGACATCGCCGGTCGCGATCTTGCCGTTACCTGCGAGTTTCGCCAGATCGAAGCCTGGTCCGATCGAAACATGATTGATCCCGGAATCTTTCGGTGCGATCAGCACGATGCTGTTGCCGAGCAGGTTGACGCGCGTCGTCTCGTTGATGTTTTTCTTGACCGTCGCATAGTCCATCCAGTCGGTATCGGCGGACACGAAAATATCCGCCGGCGCGCCCTGTTCGATCTGTCTTGCGAGGACGGAGCTCGCGGCGTAGCTCGCGGCCACCTTGACCCCGGTTTTCGCGGTATAGGCGGCGTCGATGTCGTCGAGCGCGTTCTTCATCGAGGCCGCGGCAAACACAATGAGGCTGTTGTCCTGCGCAAGAGCAGGCGAAAAGCCCGATCCGCACAGGATGGTGAAGGCGGCGAGAAGTCCGGCAAGACGATGCATCATGGCGCTCCATACCTGTTTGCGGCGCATTGCGCGCGCAAATCAAGCGTTGGTGATGGTGGAATGCGACAGGCGGAAGCGCCGTTCCGGCAATCCGGAGGATTTACGATCCGTCCGGACATCGCGGCATGAAGCCTATCTCATCGTTGAGGCGAGGAAAAGGCTCTGGGCCGCTTCCATGGTCCGAGAAACGGCGGATTCCCGTTTATTCGGAGGCCGGTACAATCGCAACGCTGATCGAGTCGGTCTCGACGCCCGAAATCTCGATGATAAAAGGCTTTGGCGGAATTTCGAATTTCACGCTCTTGCGAATTCCTTCACAGCCCCTCACCCCGCTGGAGGTGACAGAGCGGAGAAATTGTCCGTCCTGAACAACGTCGATCCAGCCGGCGGCAGACAGGTTGATCGTGTAGCTGCCCGGCGGAAGCGCATTCTTGAATGCTGCATATCCTGAAAAGGTGTTGGCCGCCGGCGAGCGTTCAGGCGTCGTCGGCAGGTTGGCCTCCGCGGCCGGGCGCAAGCTCATGATTGCTGCAACCGGAAGGGTCGGATTCAAACCGGCGCCGGACGCGATCTTGAGCCTGTCGGGTGCGGTCAGCGCCGCGCGCTCGCGCGCGATCGGCCATTTGAACTTGTCGCAGCCGCTCGGTTCTTCCGCAGCGTAAGCGGAAGCTCCGAGTAACAGCAACGTGATGATCAGAAGCGCGCGCATGATCAGTCGACGGCGATCATGACGTCGGAGGCCTTCACCACCACGGTCACTTTGCCCTTGGCTTTGATGCCAAGATCATCGACCGACTCATTGGTGATCGAGGAGGTGACGATCTGGCCATTGCCGATATCGACGCGGACATGGGAGGTGGTCGCGCCTTTCTTCACGTCGATGACGGTGCCTTTGATCTGGTTGCGTGCACTGATGCGCATGATGGTCCTCACGAAAATTGCATGGCGTGCGGCGTCGCCCCCCGCAGCTGTTGACGATCGATAAAAATGAGAAGGCGGAACCGCCGTCCCAAAATTTCGCTCGCGCTTACGACGCGACGATCGCTGAGCTTAGCGTATGTTGGGGCCGAATGAAAATCAGCTTCGCCGCATCGGCGGCTACTGCTTGGTGTCCGGAGCGGCCAAAACCTGGCGGCAGGCAGCCGGCAATTGCGCCAATGTCATCGGCGGTTTTGGCTTTGGCGGCTCTTTCGAGGGCTTCGGGTGGATAATCGAATCCTTGAACCAGTAGGCCAGATCGGCAGGCTTGCAGCCCTCGCTTGCCGCCGGCTCAGGCTGGCTCTCGCATCCGCTGGCGCCGGGCGGACATTTGATGCGGAGATGGAAGTGATAGTCGTGGCCGTACATCGGCCGCACCTTATGGAGCCAGCTGCGGTCGCCCTTGGCTTCGCGGCACAGCGCTTTCTTGATCGCGGCGTTGACGAAGATGCGCTGCACGCTCGGCTCCTGCGCGGCGTCACGGATCACCGCGAGATGGCTCGGCGTCCAGGCGTTCGGGTCGATGTCGAGCCGGTCGGAACGCACCATCATGGTCGCGGACATTTCCTCGCGCTCATTGTGCGACAATTGCCGGTCCGGCATCGGCGTCAGCCAGATATCGGCATCAAGTCCCACCTGGTGGCTGGCGTGCCCGGTAATCATCGGACCGCCGCGCGGCTGCGACATGTCGCCAACCAATATCCCCGGCCAGCCCGCATCCTTATGCGCCTTGTCCGCCAATCGCTTGAGCAGCGCGACCAGGTTGGGATGCCCCCAGTAGCGATTGCGCGACAATCGCATCACCTGCCAGGTCTCGCCATTGATCGGCAGTGGCTCCGCGCCGGCAATGCAGCCCTTGGCGTAGAAGCCGACCACGCGCGTCGGCATCGCCGCGGGCAGGACCTTGCGGCCGAACAACTCCCTGGCGCCGAGTTTCGGATCATTGGCATTGGCCAGCGGCGGCAGCGGTTTTGGATCGACGCTGCCCTTGTCCTGCGCCAGCGCGTCGGTGGCACTGGCGATGGACAGCATGAGCAGGAGGAGAATCAGGCGGCGGGTCATCAGGTCACTCTTTAACACGAGCGTAGCATGGAAACAGCGCTCGCTGATCAGGCGCGCCCATCGCAATTGCTTGATTTCTTTGGTGCCGGGTTAAGATTAAGCGCGACCGGCGACATCCGTACGACATCCCGGACTTTACAACGCGCATCCGGAAACGACATCATGTCTGCAATAAAAATTGGGCCGCAGGGGCGTGATCATGAAACGGCTGTCAGGCGGAGGGTTTGCAAGGCTGGCATTTGCGGCAACGATTGTCCTATTGGGCTCGCCCGTGATGCCGGCATGCGCCGATGTCGTGGTCCAGATCGATAAGTCGTCCCAGCGCATGGCCGTGAGCGTTGACGGCATGATGCGATACAACTGGCCGGTTTCGACCGGTCGCGGCGGCTATGGCACGCCGAGCGGCGTGTTCTATCCGCAATTGATGGCGCGGCGCTGGTTCTCGCGGAGATACTACAATTCGCCGATGCCGCACGCGATCTTCTTTTATCACGGCTTCGCCATTCACGGCACTTATGAGCTGTCGCGGCTTGGCGGCCCGGCGTCGCATGGCTGTGTCAGGCTGCATCCGTCGCATGCCGCGGCGCTGTTCGCACTGGTCGGTCGCAACGGGCCGGGCAACACGCGGATCGTGATTTCGAACTGACGCGTGGACTCATGCGCGCGCAGTCACTCCTTCCAAGCCCAGCGCCCATGTCGTAGCTCGGATGAGCGTAGCGAGATCCGGGAACGCGTGAAGACTGTTAGAGTCATGGACGGGCAAAAGCGCGAAGCGCGTCTTCGCGCTATATGTCCGCACCATCCACGACTTTCTTGTTTCTGTTAGCGTAGGCAGCGACAATTTTTCCTGCGCGCTCGGAATTCCGGTCTTGCTCGCGCTGCTGTTGTAGGAGCCGATCCTGGTGTCGTTCACCGGCGGCACGCTTGGGCACTATTTCATCAACCTGCGCGTCGTCGACGAGCGCAATGGCGGCAATGTGAGCTTTCTCAAGGCCTGCGCCCGCGTTGTGATCAAGGGGCTGGTCGGCTGGTATTCGTTTATTGCAATGATGGCCACCCGGCGCAATCAGGCGGTGCACGACCTGTTGACGCGGTCGACCGTGCAAATCCGCAATCCGGCAAAGGCCTCGCCGCATCAATACATCACCGAACGGACCGAGTTCGCAGATTCGGCCATGCCATCCCGCTGGCGCCGGCTCGTCGTCATCTGTTGCTACCTGTTGCTGATCTTCGCCGCCTATATCGGCGTCCTCGCCGGCCTCATGGCCATGGGCGGTCTGTCGTCGCGCTGCATCGACAACAATTACTGCTCGTCACGTGAACGGCTTGTCAGTCTCGCGGAGCCCCTGGCGTTATTGGCCGCGAGCGCGCTGTGCATCGCTCTCGGCTGGAGAGGTAGATTGTTCGGGGCGCGCGCCGGACGTCCCGGCGTGACGACGCTTTCGTAACGCCTATGCGGCGTCGCGCAGACCGGCCAGGAAGGCGTCGACGCTTTCGAGCAGCGCGGCGGCGTGCTGGCTGAGCTGGCCGGAGGCGACGAGGACGTTGTCGGCGAGCCCGCGCGACTGGTCGGCGGCCTGGCTTGCGCCGGCGACGTTGGCCGAGACTTCGCTGGTGCCGGCGGCGGCCTGCTGCACGCTTCGCGCAATCTCGCGCGTCGCCGAATCCTGTTCCTCGACGGCAGCGGCGATGGTGGTGGCGATCCCGCTGATCTCACGGATGGTGTCGCTGATGCCGCCGATCGCGATGACGCAATCGCCGGTGGCGGATTGGATCGCGGTGACCTGTCCGGCGATTTCCTCGGTCGCCTTCGCCGTCTGACTGGCGAGTTCCTTGACCTCGGACGCGACTACCGCAAAGCCCCTGCCGGCATCTCCGGCGCGCGCCGCCTCGATCGTGGCGTTGAGCGCCAGCAGATTGGTCTGGCTGGCGATCGCACCGATCAGGCGAAGCACATCGCCGATCTTCTCGCCGGCGGAGGTCAAGCTGCCGACCATCTCCGTGGTTTGCCCGGCCTTGACCACGGCGGCATCGGCGACGCCGCTGGAATGGGTGACCTGGCGGCCGATCTCGGCAACGGAAGAGGCGAGCTCTTCGGTGGCGGCGGCGACCGCGCCGACACTGGCGGACGCCTCCTCGGAGGCAGCCGCCGCCGCGGCGGCCCGCTCCGAAGTGCCATTGACGCTGGTCGTGATCTCGCGGGCCACGCGCTGCATGTCCTGCGTCGCCTTCGCGACCGCTCCGACCACGCTCTTGACGTCGGCTTCGAAGCGGTCGGCCATTTGGCGCTGCAAGGCTTTCTTCTCCAGCTCAGCCTGCTGTTTGGCGGCCTCCTGCGCCTCGCGCATCGTGCGCGCCTCGATCATGCTGCGGCGGAACACGTCGACCGCCCCGGCCATGGTGCCAAGTTCGTCTCCTCTAGCGCCGCCTGGGATCGTCACGGCGGTATCGCCGCTCGAGAGACGGTTCATCACCGCGGTGATCGCGGCCAGCGGGCGCGACAGACCGCGGCCGAGCAGGAACGCCAGCAGAACGGCGCCGGCAAGAATCACGGCGGTGCCGAGAATGAGATTACGCTGTGAACTCGCCGCCGCCGCCTCGTATTCGGTGGTATCCTTGACCAGTTCGATCACCGCGACTGGCTGCCCGGCATAGTTCTTGATTTGGCCGAGATAGAGCGCGGCCGGATGGCCGTTGAAAGTGGCGTCACGGCGCAGAGTGTTGCCATCGAATGCGCTTTTGAGTTCGTCCGGGGTGGCTACCGCACTGTCGCCAAGGGTGGATGCGACATTCGCGAAAACCTTGCCATCGAAACGATACACGGCCAGGTCGACGCCGAAGCGCTGCTTGGCGCTATCGACGAATTGCTTGCCGAAGGAAACGCCGATGTCGGCCACGGCGAGGCTCTTGCCGTCACGCATGATCGGCGTCATCGCGAAAACGCTGAGCAACTCCCGCCCGGGTTCGGTTCGACTCCACCACGGTCTTGCGCCGCGCCGAGATGTCCTCGCCGAAGATCTTCGGCGCGTGAACACGGAAGAAGGCGGTTGCCGGCGGCGTGTGGAAACTGATCAACGGAATTCCCTGCGCCTCCAACGCCTTCATCGAGCCGCCAAGCAGCGCCATCAGCGCGTCGCGGTCGCCCCTGGCAACGGCTTCCGCCACGGGGGGCAGATTGGCGATGACGGCACTGACCGCCAACGCCGCGCGCCCCTCATAGTCGAGGGCGGCGATGACGCTGTCATATTGCAGCTTGAGCTGCTGGTCGAGCGCGAGCCGCGTCAGCGAGCGCTGCTGAATAATCGAAAAGGTCCCGAGGATAGCGCAGGCCGCCGCGACGGTCAGCGATATAGCCAGGATCAGGCGGGCTGCGATCGATCGAAGTTTGAACATGGGAGATACCGAAGCTCCGCGAGAGGAGGATTTCGGAGAGTCCCAGAAAGTGGTTAACACCGAGGTAAATTGTCGCCGATATCATCGCGGGGGCGCGGCGTTCAACTGTCCTTTGCCGGTGGCTCGGAACTGTTGCCCAGGATCGCCTTGCCGACGTCTTCATAATGGGTGTCGCGGGCCTGGACCTGCTGCGCGATGGCGTGCATGTCGCGAAAGCGGCGTTCGAACTTGTTGGCGCGGAATATGGCGGTGGCGCCCGCCATGTGATAGGCGGCATCGACCACCGAGACCGCCTGATGAATCGTCCAGGTCGATGCGAGCCGGAGCGCTATGCGGTGTTGTTCGGTGATTTCGCCCCCCGGGCTGGTCAAATCACGCCAGACCTCGGCGGCTGTCGCATAGAGATAGGCGCGCGCGGCGCGCAAATTGCCTTCGGCGCGGCCGATCGCGCCCTGAACGGCATTATTCTCGCGCATCGCCTTGATGCCGAACGACGCCTTGCCTCGCGCCAGATCGATGGTCGCGTCGAGCGTGGCGCGTGCGACGCCGAGCGAGACCGCGGCAAAGCCCAGTCCGAACATGGTGTAAGTGGTGATCTGGTAGAGCGGTCCTTTTTCGCGCAGGGCTGCGGGATCGTCACGCAGTGCGGTGAATTTTTCCGGGATGAACAGATTATCGACCGAATAAGAATCGGTGCCGGTGCCGTTGAGGCCGATCACGTCCCAGACGTCGTGCATCGTGGCGCTGGTCACCGGAAACAGGATCGTGCGCACCTCCGGCGCGCCATTAGGCTTCACCCGCGGGGTACCGTCGGCTTCGACAATCCTGACATGGGCGCCGAGCCAGGTAGCCTGGCGCGAGCCGCTGGCAAAATCCCAGCGCGCGGTGGCGCGATAGCCGCCGGGAACGACCTGCACCTCGTGATTGATCGCGCCCCAGGCGAGGACGCCGGTGGGGCTCGCGAAGATCTCCTGCGCCGCGTCGGGATCGAGATAGGCCGCCGTCATGGCGCAGACGGTGCACTGGCCGAGACACCATGCCGTAGAGGCGTCGGCCTTCGCCACCTCCTCCAGCATCTGCATGAAAATTTCCGGCGCCGCCTCGGCGCCGCCGACGCTTTGCGGCAAAAGCACCCGGTAAAGTCCGTTCTCGATCAAGGCGGTAACCACCGGCGGCGTGAGGCGCCTTGTCCGCTCGATCTCATCGGCCTCGCGCGCGATCAATGGCGCCAGCGCTCGCGCACGCTCGACGAGACCAAAACCGGGAAGCTTGTTCATTGCGTTTCCTCACCCTTTTTGGGGTTCTGATTGGCGAAGGTGCAATGGTGGTCTATCGGAGGCGGCGGATCAAGATGGGGAAAGGGTATAGGAGAGGCGCAAGCGCACGCCGCGGCTTCATCACTGCGCGAGCCCGAGCACCACTAGCAGCGCGCGATCGAGGTGTTCGGATGTTTCCCGATCAATACGGCCGATGACGCGCCGAATCCGGTCATGGCGGAGAGCGATCATCTTGTCCGTCATGATCTGCGAGCGAAGGCGAAGGCCATTTGATGGTTTGGCTTCGATAATCGGTCTGAGCGGCAACCTTTCCTGAAGGTCAGACGAAACGGGACAGATGAAGATCGTCGATAGCTCTTCATTGAACTCGTCGGCTTGCACGACCACTCCGGGTCTCGGCCGTCCTAGCTCGCTTGGAATCACTGCCAGGACGACATCGCCGCGCCTCACTTCCAGTCGCTCCAATCGTAAGCCGCCTCAATCCACTCATCGATCGCATCGTTTTCCGGATGCCGCGCCATCAATTTTGCCTGTCGGCGCAAATCAGCCCGAACCTTGGGATCGCGCAAATCCGGCACCCAATGCTGCACCGGCCGCAGACCCTGCGCGCGCAGCCGCTCGCGGCGCGACGCCATGCGTTGCTGCGGTGTTTGGGCTTTTGACTTTTTTGGGGTACTGGCCATCGAGGGAACGTAACATGTTACGGCAAAAGTTGAAGAGGGAATTTTAAAAGCCGTGGAGGGAACAACCAGCGGCGTTTTGCAATGTCACCAAATGTCCTCAAAAATCGCCGGATAATATCCGACATACCAGAAAAGAATTGTCACGGCCTATGATGCTACGAAGAGCCATCAACGTCGCCTCTTACGCAATTCGCGTGCGGGCAATTCAAATGAATAGCTCGCAATCGGATGGTGGCCCTAGCTATCCACCTTCAGCGCGGCGATAAAGGCTTCCTGCGGGATGTCGACCTTGCCGAACTGGCGCATCTTTTTCTTGCCTTCCTTCTGCTTCTCCAGAAGTTTTCTTTTACGCGTGATGTCGCCGCCGTAACATTTCGCCGTGACGTCCTTGCGCAAGGCGCCGCGATCACCTTGCCGCCGATCGCCGCCTGGATCGGAATCTGGAACATGTGCGGCGGGATCAGTTCCTTCATCTTCTCGACCATGGCGCGGCCGCGCCCCTCCGCACGCTGGCGGTGCACCAGCATCGACAGCGCATCCACCGGCTCGTTGTTGACCAGAATCTGCATCTTCACGAGGTCGGCGGGCTTGTAGTCGGTGAGATGATAGTCGAACGACGCATAGCCCTTTGAAACCGATTTCAGGCGGTCGTAGAAATCGAACACCACTTCGTTGAGCGGCAGCTCGTATTTCACCATGGCGCGATTGCCGACGTAAGTGAGCTCCTTCTGCGCGCCGCGGCGGTCCTGGCACAGTTTCAGGACGCTGCCGAGATATTCGTCCGGCGTGAGGATGGTGGCCTCGATCCACGGCTCCTCGATCTCGGCGATCTTCACCACGTCGGGCATGTCGATCGGATTGTGAATCTCGATCACCTGGCCGTCGGTCAAGTGCATCTTGTAGATCACCGACGGCGCGGTCGCGATCAAATTGAGATCGAATTCGCGCTGCAGCCGCTCCTGGATGATCTCGAGATGCAACAGCCCGAGAAAACCGCAGCGGAAGCCGAAGCCGAGCGCGGCGGAAGTCTCCATCTCAAACGAGAAACTGGCGTCGTTGAGGCGCAGCTTGCCCATCGCCGCGCGCAAGCTCTCGAAATCGTTGGCATCGACCGGAAACAGGCCGCAGAACACCACCGGGATGGCCGGCTTGAAACCCGGCAGCATGTCCGTCACCGGCTTGCGGTCGTCGGTGATGGTGTCGCCGACTCTCGTGTCCGCCACTTCCTTGATCGCGGCGGTGATGAAGCCGATCTCGCCCGGGCCGAGCTCCTCGATCTGCTGCATTTTCGGGGTGAAGAAGCCGACCCGCTCGACGTCATAGGCGGCGTTGGTGCCCATCATCCGGATGCGCTGACCCTTCTTCATCACGCCGTCGACAATGCGCACCAGCACCACGACGCCGAGATAGAGGTCGTACCAGCTGTCGACCAGAAGCGCCTTGAGCGAGGCGTCAGGGTCGCCCTTCGGCGGCGGCAGCCGGTGCACGATCGCTTCCAGCACATCGTCGATGCCGAGGCCGGTTTTCGCGGAAATCATCAACGCATCGGAGGCATCGAGGCCGATTACGTCCTCGATCTGCCGCTTGACCTGGTCGGGTTCTGCGGCCGGCAGGTCGATCTTGTTCAGCACCGGCACGATCTCGTGTCCCGCATCGAGCGCGTGGTAGACGTTTGCCAGTGTCTGCGCCTCGACGCCTTGGCTGGCGTCGACCACGAGCAGTGAGCCTTCGCAAGCGGCCAGCGACCGCGAAACCTCATAGGCAAAGTCGACATGGCCGGGGGTGTCGATCAGATTGAGAATGTAGGTCTTGCCGTCCTTGGCCGGATAGCTCAGCCGCACGGTCTGCGCCTTGATGGTGATGCCACGCTCGCGCTCGATATCCATGGAATCGAGCACCTGTTCCTTCATCTCGCGCGCCGCCAAGCCGCCGGTGGTGGTCTGGATCAGACGGTCGGCCAGCGTCGATTTGCCATGGTCGATATGCGCAACGATGGCGAAGTTGCGGATGTTGGAAATAGGGATGGATGTCATGGCCGCGAGATAGCACTCGCATCCCGATGCGGCAACCTCAATGCAGCATTTTAAAGGGCCTTCTTCACGCCAAGCTGATTCCACTTATGTCAAAAACGCGCTACGCAGAGCGCCATGTCAACTGCATCGTTCTTGCCCGCGGCTTCGCGTGCACGCCGCAAGGCGTCGATCCGGCGACTGGCGGCATGGCTTGCGGCGCGCGCCAGCGATCCGAAAGCGGCCCCTCGGCTGGTGATCGGCTTTGCCGCCGCGCATGCGGTACTGTGGACCCTCATCCTGATCAATCTCAAGGCGGCGCAGGACGTCCATATGGATGTCGCGGAAGCTTTCGCCTGGGGTCAGAAGTTCCAGCTCGGCTATGGCAAGCATCCGCCGCTGGCGGGCTGGATCGCGGGCCTCTGGTTCAGGATCTTTCCGGTCGCCGACTGGGCAACTTACGCGCTGGCGATGGCGACGCTCGGCTGCGGCCTGGTGATCTGCTGGCTGATCAGCTTACGCGTCGTCGATCGTCGCCGCGCGTTCTTTGTCGTGGTGATGCTTGCGCTCTATCCGATCTTCAATTTCAAGGGGTTTAAGTACAATCCGGATCTGCTGCAGCTCGTGACGCTGCCGCTTATGGTGCTGGCCTATTTGAACGCGTTTGAAAAACGCAGCGCGAGATCGGGCCTGTGGCTCGGCCTCGCCGGCGCGCTGGCGCTGATGACAAAATACTGGGTGCTAACCATGATCGGCGCGATCGGGCTCGCCGCGCTGATTCATCCCGACCGGCTCAAATTCCTGGGCTCGCCGGCGCCGTGGGTCGCGATTGCCACGCTCGTCGTTGCCATGATTCCACATCTGATCTGGCTGAAAGAAGTGGACTTCGTGCCCCTGACTTACGCCAGCGATGTCTATGGGCTGTCGAGCCGCGCGCAAAGCGCTCAACTCATCGTCGGCTACATCGGCCATAATCTCGCGCTGCTGACAGCGCCGGTGGCATTGGCGGCGATGGCGCTGGCATGGCCTTCACGGTGGGCGACCTTGGCGCGGCAGCCGTCGGCGCTGTTCGCCCACGTATGGTCGCGCGGCGAAAACCGGGGCGTGAATGCATCGCAGGCGCTCAATATCTGGATCATCCAGATCGTGGTCGCGATTGGACCGCCGCTCGGCGGTTTGATTTTCACCGTCTATATGAAGACCGACTGGGGAATTTCGCTGTTCTTTCTGACCCCGCTGGCGCTGGTTGCGATTCCCTCGCTGCGTATTCAAAGGATTGCATTGTTTCGCATTGTCGCGATCTGGCTCGCCCTTACGCTCGCGGCGCTGGCCGCCTCGCGCTACATCGCCGCGGAAGAGATGGCCGAGAATCCCAACGGAGCATCAAGCTATGGTGCCCGCTCCGATCTTGCCCGCGAGCTGAGCCAGGCCTGGCATACCCGTTTCAACACGCGATGGGCGGTCGTCGCAGGCACCACGGAGATCGGCGAGCCGATGACGTTCTACAGTCCGGATCATCCGGCGCCGTTCACGCCGGGCGAGATCTGGTCCTCGGGACTCACCTCGCTCGAAGAGGCCAAGCGGCTCGGCTTTATCGGCGTCTGCGATACCACGGACGGGCGGCTGCCGGTCTGCGAGGCCTGGATGAGGGAGAACGGCAAGGACGCCGAGCAGCTTGCGATCACCACACAGCGCTTCTTCCATGGGCACCCCGGTCCGGCGATCAGCTGGAAGATCTACATCGTGCCGCCGGCGAAATAGGTGCGGGGTTCTGCGCTCAACGCCTCTTCCGTCGTAGGATGGGTTGAGCGAAGCGATACCCATCACCTCATCGGAAGCCTTCGATAGGTTTCGCTGCGCTCAACCCATCCTGCGGCTCACTTCATCGTCAGAATTTGTGGAAGCAGACCCTTACCCCAACCTTCTCCCCGCAAGGGCGAAGCGAGGGAGCGTACGAATGCTGCGGTGATACCGGCGCGGCGATTTTGGGCTGATCACGTCGACTCTTCGTTGAACTTGCTGGCGACGAGCTGGGTGATCGCGTCGATGGCGGCTTCGGCCTCGGGGCCAACAGCGGAAACGACGATCGATGTCCCGGGCCCCGCGGACAGCATCATCAGCCCCATGATCGAGGTGCCGCCAACCGTCTCGCTGCCGCGCGTCACCCAGACCTCGGCGTTGAAGCGCTCGACCGTCTGGACGAATTTTGCCGAAGCGCGCGCGTGCAGACCGCGTTTGTTGATGATGGGAAGTTCGCGACACACCGCACCTTGCGGGATACTAGGCCCGGCATCGTGTTCGGGCGACGCCGCGTCGTCGCTCATTTGCCGGCGAGAACCCGGCTGGCGATGGTGACGTATTTGCGGCCGGCTTCCTGAGCCATTGCGATGGCGTCGGGGAGCGACCGCTCTTCGCGAACCTTGGCAAGCTTGACCAGCATGGGAAGGTTGATTCCGGCGAGCACTTCTACCTTGGGGCGGCTCATGCAGGAGATCGCGAGATTGGAAGGGGTGCCACCGAACATGTCGGTGAGGATGGCGACGCCGTCGCCAGAGTCCACGCGATTGACCGCCTCGATGATGTCGCTTCGGCACAAATCAGAGTCGTCCTCGGCTCCGATCGTAACGGCTTCGATTTGTTTTTGCGGACCCATGACATGTTCGAGCGCCGCCTTGAACTCGTCGGCCAGGCGCCCATGGGTCACAAGTACTAGACCAATCATCGGAAACTCCTCGCGGGTGCTTTTTGGTGCACCGCACGAACGCGCCACTTTGACCATCCAGAGCCCCCGCGCAAGAGGGGATCTTCGCGATTCTCCCGGAATTTGGCGTTACGGAGGAGAGCCTGCGCCGGTCTATTCGGTCGCGATAGTGGGACTTATATGGTTACCAATTCCCTTCGAGCAATCGGCCGAAGACTGAGCAAAAGCTGAACTTTCAGCCATGGTCAGCGCGGCTACCACCAGGGGGAGCGCTGCATAGCCGGCTGCAACGGGTATCCGCGGTATCTGCACACCACAAATGTGTGTCCAGAGCGCTTCGGGCGGCGGCAGGCGCTCTGCATCGGCGGCCGACAGGTCGACGACGACGCCCACGATGGCTTCCTCGGCGAAGTCGCAGCGTCGGATGCCGAGGCCGCGAATTTCGATCAGCCCGGCCAACTCGCGCACTGGCCGCGCCACGAGTTGCCCGTTGCGAGCTTCAAGATGGACACGATCGTCGGCGACCAGCACGGCCGAGGGTAGTTGCCCCGAGCGCCCGGCCAGGATGAGATCGAACGCGAGATGCGATTTGCCGGCACCCGAGGGGCCGCGGATCAGAACGGCGCGATTTTCCACCAGCACTGCGGAAGCGTGGACGCTTGCGCTTGCGGTCG
>WNFJ01279683.1_pt1 | contig 14675 bp, 14 predicted proteins | sample 5400461 | NCBI WGS metagenome assembly WNFJ01 (sample SAMN13153349, study PRJNA577476) | soil metagenome | isolation source: 115 cm saprolite on Douglas fir-dominated hillslope | place: USA:California | collected 2013-09-17 | reverse complement strand
CCGCCGCCGATCGGAACTCGGATCGATCTTTCTTTGCGATTGCCTAGCGGTGAGCGACTGGTGACCGAGGCGGAAGTGGTCCACGTGGTGAGCGTGTCTCAGGCGGCTGGGCAAACCTATCCGCCCGGCGTCAATCTGGCCTTCGTCCGCTCGGATTCCGAGCTGCGCGCCCGCGTCGCGCAGCTGATCGCCGAATACGAGCGCAAACCTCCACGGGTGCTGGTCGTCGATGATGACGACGACTTCAGGGAGGCGCTCGCCGATGGCCTGCGAGCGGCGGGGATGGCGGTCGAGAGAGCGGCGACCGGTGAGGAGGCGTTGCAAAAGCTGATCGACCAGCTGTTCGAGCTGGATGTGGTCCTGCTCGACATCCGAATGCCTGGTCTGGATGGACGTGGATTTCTCAAGCGGGTGAGAAATCTCGGCGGTGAGTTGGATCTTCGAATCATCGTACTCTCCGCCGCTCCGCGGCAGGAGCTGGAGAGACTTCGTGGTCCAGCCGGAGCTAACGAGGTGATGTCCAAGAGTGATTCGCTGTCGCAGATCGTGGCGCGGATCAAGCAGGTCCTCGGACCTCCCGCGATGACAAACGCCAAACGCGATGCCTGAGACCCGCTCGCGTTTCGAAAGCTGTTGACCTGGGGCCTGGGTCCCGGCGGACCTCGGGCGCGCGTCTCTGGTGCGAACGCGCCACCGACTCCCTCACAGCCAGAACCACCCAGGCGCAGGTGTGGCTGCAGAAACCGAATCGGCGCTCGCGTAAGATAGTTTCAAACTGCGGCGTGAGGTGCCGCCGGATTTCAGAGCCCGGAAAGGTAAGACTGCGTGAACCGAAACGCTTCCGGCCGCAACATCCTCGTGGTTGACGATGATGCAGCCCTGCGCAACACCCTGGTGGAGATCCTCGAAGAAGAAGGCTACCGCGCCGCGGCCGCTTCGAACGGCATGGAGGCACTCGAAGTACTTCGGACTTCGGAGGCACCCCCCGCGGTGATTTTGTTGGACATGATGATGCCGGTGATGGACGGATGGGCATTCCGCGCGGAGCAGCAGAGAGATCCGCTGCTCTCGGAAATCCCAGTCGTCATTTTCTCTGCCCAAGGAAATGTGAAGGAAATGGCGTCTCAGGTGTCCGCCTCCGCCTATTTAAAAAAACCACTCCTCCTCAAAGAGCTTCTGGACATGATCGACAAGTTCTGCAGCAGGGCGGCATGAGGCTTTCGAGGAAAAAGAGGCGCCGGTACCCGTGCATGCCCTGATCGTCGCCAACCAGATCTCCACGCAACAGCTATTGGCGCGGATCCTGGCCGCTCGAGGGCATGAGGTGAAGCTGTGTCTGACCGCAGCGGACGCGCTTGCGGCGCATCAGCGAACCGGCCCCTGTTTGATGGTGGTGGATGGGGTGCAACCCGAGAGCGATGCGCTGCTTCTTTGCCGTCAAGTCCGCCAACGTCCGATGGGAGAGCGGAGCGTGATCCTGGCAGTCCTCTCCGGCAATCAGACGATCGACGCTCAGCGAGTGCTGGAAGCCGGAGCGGATGACTACCTCTACCATCCGCTCGAACCCAATCTCTTCGAGGCACGGGTCGGCGTGGCCGAGCAACGGATCCTCGATTTTGCGGAGCGCAGTCGGCTCGAGTCGATGGCCCAATGGCTTCCCAAAGCGTTGGAGACGATGCAGATCGGGGTGACCATCACCAGCCCGCAAGGGCAGGTTCTATACGTCAATCGCTCCGACGCAGAGATGCATGGATACAAAGTGGAGGAGTTGATCGGCAAGGACGTTCGCCAATTCGCTCCTGCGGCGCGCTGGAAGCCGTTGTCCCTCGAGGAGCTGCGAAGCCTTCGAAGGTGGAAGCGCAAGAGCATCAATCTGAAGCGCGATGGCAGCTCATTTCCGGTTCAACTCCTTTCCGACGTGATCAGCGATACCGCCGGAAATCCAGTCGCGGTGGTCACCAGTTGCGAAGACATCACCGATCGCGAGCGCGCTCAACGCCGGGCATCCGCGCAGTACGGCGTCACCCGGGTACTCGCCGAGTCCGTCTCGCTCGCCGTGGCGGCACCGCTTCTGCTGCGCGTGATGTGCGAAGGTCTGGATTGGGAGCTAGGGAATTTCTGGTGGGTAGATCCGGCGGTCAATCGCCTGCGCAGCCTCAGCGTCCGCCATCTTTCGTCGCACGACACCGAAGCCTTCGCTGCGTCGTGCCGGCGACTCGAGTTCTCGCCAGGAGAAGGCCTCCCGGGGACCGTCTGGAAAACCGGCGAACCTTCTTGGGTGCCGGATCTCGCACGGGATGGAATGCTCGGCCGCGCAGAGCTGGCCCTGAAGGCAGGCATTCGCGCCGGATGCGGCTTTCCAATCCTCGATGAGGATCGAGTGCTCGGAGTTTTGGAGTTTTTTAGCCGCTCGCATCGGCCGGCGGATAACGAGCTGCTCGAAGCAATGGCGGACATGACGAGCCAGATTGCCCAATTCATTCAGCGCAAACGGGCAGAGGAGAAACTGCGAGAAAGCGAAGAGCGTTACTCGCTCGCGATCCGGGGCGCAAACGATGGGATCTGGGATTGGGACCTGAATTCTCAGGAGGTCTACTACTCCCCTCGATGGAAGGCGATGCTCGGTTACGAGGAGGACCAGATTCGCCACAGCGCCGATGAATGGCTCAGCCGCGTCCATCCGGAGGACATCGCAAGGCTTCGTTCAAAGATCGCAGCGCACGTGGAAGGGGCGCTGCCGCAGCTCGAGGACGAGCACCGAATGCTCACTCGTGACGGCAGCTATCGGTGGATGCTCAGCCGCGGAGTTGCAGTCCGCGGGGCCGACGGGAAGGCCGAGCGAATGGCCGGCTCGCAGACCGACGTGATGGACCGCCGGTCCTATGATGGGCTCACCGGGCTACCCAACCGCGCTCTTTTCGTGGACCGGCTCAATTACATCGTTCGGCGTGCGGCGCGCAGTCACCAGCATCTCTACGCCGTGCTGTTTTTGGACATCGACCGGTTCAAGAGCATCAACGACAGCTACGGACACTGGGTGGGAGACCAGTTGTTGATTGCGGTCGGCGAGAGGCTCGAGGCCTGCGTTCGCCCCGGCGACACCGTCGCCCGATTCGGAGGCGACGAGTTCGCAATCTTGTTGGATCGGGTGATCGATCTTTCGGTCGTTACGGCGGTGGCGGACCGAATTCAAAAAGAGCTCAAGTCGGCCTTCAACTTGAAGGGACTCGAACTGTTCATCTCCGGCAGCATTGGGATCGCGATGAGCAGCAACGGTAACGAACGCGGGGAAGACCTTCTTCGCGATGCCGACACTGCGATGTATCGCGCCAAAGGTCTAGGCAAGGGACGCCACGAAGTCTTCGACAACGCGATGCGCGACCGCGCACTCGCCCTCTCCCAGACTGAGACCGATCTGCGCAAGGCAATCGAGCGACAGGAATTCCGAATTTATTACCAGCCGATCATCTCGCTGGCGAGCGGCCGAATTTCCGGACTCGAGGCTCTCGTCCGCTGGCAACACCCGCAACGCGGAATCCTCAACCCGGTCGAGTTCATCCCAATTGCTGAAGAAACCGGGATGATCATCGCGATCGATGAATGGGTCCTCGAAGAAGCTTGCCGTCAACTGAAAGTCTGGCAAGAGCGAATCCCGGGTGACTACCCGCTCTCGGTGAGCGTGAATTTGTCCAGCCGGCACTTCACTCGCGCGGACTTGATTGAACGGATTCGCCGAGTGATGGACCGCACCGGGCTCGACCCGCCCAGCCTCAAACTGGAGGTCACGGAAACTGCGATTATGGAGCGCGCAGAGCCGGTCAGCGCCACGTTCAACGGGCTCGTCGATCTCGGAGTCAAGCTCCACATCGACGACTTCGGTACCGGCTATTCCTCCTTGAGCTATCTCCAGCGATTTCCTTTCGAGGCGCTGAAGATCGACCGCTCATTCGTTTCGACGATGAGCACCCGTGACAAGAGCCTGGTGATCGTGCGCGCGATGGTGCTCCTCGCGCACCAGTTGGGAATGGGAGCAATCGCAGAAGGTGTCGAAACGGAGCAGCAACTTGCGCAATTGAAAGCCCTGGGCTGCGACCTCGCCCAGGGCTACCTCTTCTCGCGACCGCTAGACAGCGAGAAGACTGCGGGGCTGATTGCCTCCTCGCTGATGCATTGATTCGCGGACACCTCCCGCGGCTACCCGACTACGGTCCTTTCGATCTGTCGGGGCGGTTCGAAGTGTCCGGGTTCGAGCTTGAGCCAGTGGTGTCCGTCGGAGGCGTTGAAGGTGGGAGATCGGTCCTCGGTGGCGTTCCGGTTGTCGAACTAGAGCTACCCATTGAATCCGGCGTGCGGGGGGTCTGGTTGGGGTCGGTGCTACTCGGTGTCTGATCAGAAGTGCTTGGCGTTTGGGACGGGTAAGCTGCGGGGCTCTTGGAATCGGAGCCAGTCTGAGTTCCCGCACCCCCATATCCAGGAGTGGTTTGATCGGTCCGACTGGTGGTGGTATCGCGATCCCCGGTCCTGTTCGAACAATTGGAAATCGCCAGCGCTCCCAAGGCGAGCGCGCCAAGTGTAGCTAAGTTCCACAGCCAACTTTTCATCGTCTTCTCCTTTTCTCGGGCTGCCACAACCTTAGGTATCGCCAAGCGCAATGCACCCAGGGCTCCGTCGGATGCCTGCGAACCAGACGTCTAACCTGGTGGCCAAGTCATGCGCCTTCCGGCCAGCATATGAAGGTGCACGTGGAAGACGAGCTGCCCAGCATCCCGGTTGCAGTTGACTACCAACCGGTACCCGCTCTCAGCGTGACCGCGTTCCCGCGCCACTTTCGCCGCTGCGACGAAAAGATGACCCATGCGCGCCGCATCGGCGGCAGTGACGTGATTGATGGTCTCAATGTGCTCTAGCGGGATAAACAGCAAATGGGTAGGAGCTTGGGGATGGATGTCCTCGAACGCGAGGCAGTGTTCGTCCCGGTAGACCACCTTCGCTGGGATCTGTCCGTCTCGGATTTTGCAAAACAAACAGTCGACCATTCGAAGCTCGGATGGAAACTCTAGCAAATTGAGCGTCGCTGCGCAGTTCGCCACTCGTGAATGAAATCGGTGGGTAGAGAGTCAGGGTAAACGCCACGAGTAGTTTGAGTCGACCGCGCACACCGGCCACGGCAAACGCCGCAGCACAAACCGCCCCGCAGACTTTGCAACCTCTCCGCCGTCCCAGTCCGCCGACGTCAACACATAGTTGTAGAACATCGATTGCCGCGGAGGCCCGGTATGGGGATAGAGCGGGACATTGCGATGCAAATAGGTGAACCCGCCGGTCCACGCTAGGTGTACCGCCTCGACCTTCAAGCCGCAGAGATCAGGCAGCTCATGCGCGGCCAGTAGCAATCGATTGATGTCGCCTTGATCATCGTAGGCACTGGCATCAGGCTTGGTTTGCTCGTACTGCCCAAGCTCTCCAAAAGTGAGGGCGTGAAATCGCACCGCGGACAATCCGGCCGCAGCAGCAATCGCAGAAGTGATCAAAACCACACCACCCGACGCAAGGCGCTCCCAGAAAACCGATGCTCCAATCCCCGCCAAGGCGAATATCACCGGCAGGGCGGGGAGCAGGAAACGCATCTCCTTGTGGGGAATCCAGGAATGCAGAAGCAGAAAGGCGAGACAGGTGAGCTCAAGCCCGGGGGCACGAATCAAGGCCAGTGGAACGAGAAAAGCGAGCACAAGTGTTATGGCCGGCATCGAGGTCCACAGCACCCGGAAGTAGTAGGCGAACTCAGAAACACCCCACTGTGCCGCCCGCCCTTCGACGAGGTTGAATTTCAAATAGACGAGGGAGGAATGAAACCAACCGCCCCAGGTCAGCTTGTCGAGAAGCCCTCCCAAAAAAGCCCAGGCAACCAGAACGCCCAGCACCTCACCGGCCACCCTCCAATTCCGGCGAGCTGCGAGGATACCTAGAGCACCCACGCAGAAGACGACGTTCTGAAGTCGGAGCAAGACTGCCAGAGCCAACAGTGAGCTTCCAGAGATTCTCCCCGTATGACGCGAGTCAGGGTGGAGCACGAGCGCAAGGCCCCAGACCACCGCGGCAGCCGAAGCGTTTTCACTCATCGCCCGCGGCGCGAAGTAGATGAGCGGCGCCGCAAGGGCGCACAAACTGGCCGCAAGGGTCGCCGGCAAAAAAGGTGCTCGGTACGCGCTGGCCAGCCGATAGCTTCCAAAGGCCGCAAGCAGGCTCAGCGCTGAAAACAGAAGTCGGACCAGCCACAGATATTCTCGAGGCGAGTCCAAACCGAGCTGAGCGCTGACCTTGAGCAAGCCAGCCAACGCACCGGGGAGCAACCAGCTTCGAGCGCCTTCGACGAATTCCCAGGCAATCATACCGTAGCCAAAGGCCAGTCGATGTGCGGGCTCAAGGCTCTGGTAGATCTCGTCCGGCCAGTAAATCCCGTCGTCATGCAGTGAAAGCCACGCTCGGATTCCGGTGCCCGCTGCCAGCGAAAGGGACAGTAGAGCGCCACCCATCCACCGCGAGCTGGTCAGCGAAGCTGACGCATTTCGCATCGGTTCAGGCCTGCACTCCAAAATCGCGCAGAGCCGCATTGAGCGATGTTTTCTTATCGGTACTCTCGGTCCGACGGCCAACGATCAGCGCACAGGAAATGGAGTAGGTGCCGGCGGGAAATTTCTTTTCGCGCGTTCCCGGGATCACCACGCAACGAGTCGGCACGCGCCCCCGGTAAACCCGCTCCTCCGATCCAGTGACATCGACGATCGGTGTGGAGGAGGTGAGCACTACGTTGGCGCCGAGCACCGCTTCCTCCTCCACCACGACTCCTTCCACAATGATGCAGCGAGAGCCGACGAAAGCTCCGTCCTCCACGATCACCGGCGACGAAGAAGGGGGCTCGAGCACGCCGCCGAGGCCGACGCCGCCCGAGAGATGGACGTTTCTGCCTACCTGGGCGCAAGAGCCCACCGTGGCCCACGTATCCACCATGCTGCCGCTACCTACACGCGCTCCGATATTGACGTAGCCGGGCATGATTACCGCGCCTTTTTCGACGAACGCGCCATAGCGGATTGCGCCCGGTGGCACGACCCTGACACCTGCTTCCTCGAGCCCCTTCTTGAGCGGCAGCTTGTCATAAAACTCGAACGGCCCGGCCTCCATCACCCGCATTTCGCTAATCGCGAAGTACAGGAGAATGGCCTCCTTGATCCACGCATTGACCTGCCATCCTTGCGCAGTCTTCTCGGCGACCCTCAACTTGCCGGAATCGAGCATCGCAATCGTGGTACGAACCGCTTCGACGTAGTCCAGCTTCTTGAGCAGCTCCCGGTCTGCGTAGGCGGCCGTTACTTTTTGGCTAAGCTCGACCATCGATCGCAGCGGGTTTACTCCCGCCAACGCTGCCCAAGCAAATCGATTTGACCCTTGGCGCTTGGTTGCCCTTCCAGTTGGAATTCGCTATGCGCTGCCGGTGCTGGTTTCAGTGGTGATGCCCGTCTACAACGAGGTTCGCACGCTCGAGGAAATTCTTCGGCGCCTGGCTCGAGTAGGCTTTCAAAAGGAAATCATCATCGTGGATGATTACTCGACCGATGGCAGCCGCGAGTTCCTCAAGCGGGTAAGCGAGGAGGGACTCTCCGCGATCGATCCAGCAGCGTCCAGCACTACCCAGTCCGTTCAAGTCATTTTCCAACCGGTCAATCAAGGAAAGGGAGCTGCCCTCAGGGCCGGTTTCAAAGCCGCAACTGGTGATATCGTGATCATCCAAGATGCAGACTTGGAATACGATCCCAACGACATCCCCCACGTCATTCAACCCATCATCCATGGCGACGCAGACGTTGTTTTCGGCAGTCGCTTTACGGGCACGCCGCGGCGGGTGCTCTACTACTGGCACACCGTGCTAAACGCCGTTCTTACCACCGCCTCCAACATCAGCACCGGGCTCAACCTCACCGACATCGAAACCTGCTACAAAGCCTTTCGCCGCGAGGTGCTACAGGCCATTCGACTGGAGGAAGACCGCTTCGGGGTGGAGCCCGAGCTCACGGCCAAGGTCGCCAAAGGTCGCTACCGAATTTACGAGGTGCCGATCAGCTACTATGGGAGGACCTACGCGGAGGGAAAGAAGATCGGTTGGAAGGATGGCCTGCGAGCCATGTATGCCATCCTGAAGTATAGAATTAAGTCTGAGTAGTTCGTGTAAGCTGTCAATTTGACTTGGAAATTTCTTTCCCGTTCCAGCACCGGATGGTACTTTCAACCGCCTCGGAAGGCTGCTCCAGCCCCGCCAAACTTTGATGTTCGATTGGTTTCACTCTCTTTTTTCCCGCGATCTGGCGATCGACTTAGGTACCGCAAATACGTTGATCTACATCCGCGGCATCGGGATCGTTTCCAACGAGCCCTCGGTCGTGGCGGTGCAGCAAGACGCGCGCGGTGGAAAAAAGGTGCTGGCGGTCGGCAAGGAAGCAAAGGAGATGCTCGGCAGAACGCCGGGCAACATCGTTGCGATCCGACCGATGAAGGACGGGGTGATCGCTGACTTTGAGATCACGGCGAGGATGCTCCGGTACTTCATCGACAATGCGAGCAACAGCCGCTTTCGGGTTCGACCCAGAATCATCATCGGGATTCCATCCGGAATCACCGAGGTGGAACGGCGGGCGGTCAGGGAGGCTGCTGAGAACGCGCGTGCACGGGAGGTTTACTTGATCGAGCAGCCAATGGCCGCTGCGATCGGCGCTGGCCTCCCGGTTACCGAGCCCTCGGGCAACATGATCGTCGACATCGGAGGCGGCACATCGGACGTGGCTGTGATTTCCCTGGCGGGGATCGTATTCGCCAAGAGCGTGAGGATCGGCGGCGACAAATTGGATGAAGCGATCATTCAGTACATCAAGCGCAAGTACAACCTGCTGATCGGAGAACGAACGGCAGAGCAGATCAAGATTGGGATAGGGACCGCCTACCCGACTGACGAAGTGATGACGATGGAAATCAAGGGGCGCGATTTGGTGGCGGGCGTGCCGCGCACGCTGACCGTCACCTCGGACGAGGTGCGCGAGGCGCTCTCTGAGCCAATCAACGGAATTGTCGACGCGATCAAAATGACGCTGGAGCGCACACCGCCGGAACTTGCGGGCGATATCGCGGACCGCGGGATTGTCTTGGCCGGAGGCGGCGCGCTGCTCAAGAATTTGGATACCCTGTTGCGGGAAGAGACCGGACTGCCCGTCTTCTTGGCGGAGGATCCCTTGTCTGCGGTGGTCATTGGAGCGGGCAAGGCCCTCGAATCCCTCGACATCCTGAGGCAGGTCTGCAATCCCGGTTAGCTACCAGAGGATGTTCTGATCCTCGGTAACCCCGGCCAGCCTCTCGATTTGGATCACTTCGTCCGCCAGCCGAAGATCTCCCTCGAACAGACCGAGTGGCTGAACGAAGTGGCTCTTCACCAGTTTGTAATCGCGCTCTTCACGATGCGCGTGAATGGGTTGGAAGCGCAGCCTAAGCTGTTTGGTTTCGACCCTCCACTCATCCATGGGATTGCTCGGATTGAACGTAAATTGAGCCGGACCCAGCGGAATCAGTCTCGAACCAATCCACACTGCGTTCTCGTTTTGCTCGGCTCCTTCGTTGATTCCCTTCGCAATGTTGAAGCCGATGGTCCGTCCATCGCTGAGCCGACCATTCGCAAACGCCCACCGCCAGACGGTGCGCCGGGCGAGATAGCCCTGCGTGTAGTCGAAGCCCAACACCGCGCCCTCCATGCTGAAGGTCTGGGCGTCCGCGGTGACTCGGCCCGAAGCGGGCAATCCAGCCCACTTTTCGGTGACATTGACGATCCCGTCTCCCAGAACGGGCGCGATCACCGTCAGCGGAGAAGGTTCCGGCGGACTGACCAACTGCACTTTTAGAGCAAAGACGGGCTTGGCCCAGGGCTTGCCGTAGGATTCCACCTCTACTCGATACTGGCGCGCTTGCTCGATTGGGCCGAAAGCAAATCGCACGCCAGGCATCAGAAATCGCGCCCTCGCGTTAAGACCAGGTCGATTGCCCACCGAGATCCACGGCCCGGGAACTCCCATCCACCCTCGGTCGAACAGGAGTTTTTTGGCGGTGAGGTCCACTGCGCACGCAAATGCATTGGCTATGTAGGTCAAGTCGGCCACTGAAAAAACGGCCAATACATTGGGGGTGGAAACCATTCCGTACTGCCAACGCTTGTGCTTGAACCATCGGCGCGGCGGCGGGAGCTCGTAGGGTCCACGCAAGCGGGTCAAATCAACCTCGGGCAATGACCCGCGGTAGGTACCAAACTGCGGATAACCCTGCCCATCTTCGACGGTCACTGGACAGGGTGGGAAATCGGAATTGCCTGGATCAGCCACTGGTGTTCCCGGTTCAGCGTAGCCTAAAATCTTAGGAGTGACGGACGTGGCGCCACAACTTGATCTTCTGACCGGGGCTTGGAAACGGGAGTATTTCGAGCAGCAGCTCGCACGCGCGGTTTCCGACTCCCATCGAGCTAGGCAGGCGCTTTCAATCATTCAGCTCGACTTGGACGATCTCCAGGAGCACAACGACCTCCATGGGGCCAGCACGCTGAACGACTCGCTCGGCTGGGTCGCGATCCGAATGTCCCAGGTGTTGAATGGGCGCGGGCCGATCGCCCGGATCACGGGCGGAACATTCGCCACCTTCCTGCCGCAGTTCACGCTCCCGCGGGCGTTGGCGGTTGCGGAGCGCATTCGCAGCCGCATTCACGATACCCGGCACGCTTCGCAGTCAGGAGAGTATCGGCTCAGCGTTTCGATGGGAGTGGCCTGTTTGCGAGCCAATGAACCGTGGGGGAACTTGCTTGACGCAGTAGACGCGGCGTGCCGTAAGGCCAAGCAGGGCGGCCGGGATCAAGTTGTTCACCGATAGCAGACGTTTGCCCCAACCCTCGTATCTAGTCCCGCAACCATTCAGAAGCGGTGACTACCGGCAGTTGAAGGGCGCGCTCGCGCTCGAGATCGAGGTTGCCGATATGAAGCGAGATCGGCGACTGGACCCATTTGTAGATGGACTGCAAGAAGAGCCGGACAAACTTTTCGACATCGCCGCGCAACTGCTCGATCGGCATCTCCGGGAACATCGTCTGGACGACCTGGAGGACTTCTGAGGGAAGGAGCTTTTCGTCGGCGAAAAGGTGGAAACAAGCGTCGAGTACCGGGAACGGCATTAGCTCCCGCTCGCCGACTTGATTTGGAGCCAGCTCTGGGCCGGAGGGTTGCGCAACCACTTTCTTGATGCCCTGAAGTCCGGTCTTCTCCTGCAAGTACTCCAACAGGTAAATGACCACGGTCTTCGGCACGTTGGCAATCACCGCCAGCCCACCCAGCAAGTCACCGCCGACCGTGGTGTAGCCGACCGCCTTCTCGCTCATGTTGCTGGTTTGCAGAATCAGTCCATCCGAAGAGTTCGCCCAGTTCCACATCCTTTGCGCCCGAAGACGGGATTGAGTGTTTTGCTCGGCGAGGGGATTGATCGCCTTGCCCTCCGCCAACATCTGACGCGCCGCGCTTAGCTCACGGGCAAAGGCATCGTCGATCGAAATGACTTTTAGCGGAATCCCGAGCTCGGAACAGATCGTCTCCGCGGCCTCGCGCGTCTGAGACGAAGAGTAGCGCGAAGGCATGTAGAACGCTTGGAGCAAAGATTCCGGGTGCTCGGGGTTGACTTTCTTTGCGTAACGGTGGGCGATGAGCAGAGTGAGCAGCGAGTCGCGCCCGCCGGACAGCGCGACGCCGATCGTCTTGAAGGCTCGGGTCTTTTCGAAGTAATCGCCCACCCCCAATGCCAGAGCATCGAGAATGTCCTCGCACCAGGATTCCCTCGCCGTGCGCGCAGGTTCCGGCCGCGGCAGAAAGAAATTGCGCTGCGTGGGCACGGGGTATTTGAGGTCTTCCCTGCGCGTGGAAAACTGAGCCGGAGGGATTTCCACGATCGGTACCGCTCGATTGCCGGCGATGTATCGCTCGCGGTCGAGGCGCCAAGTCGTGTTCTCCGAGCGCAGCCGCGCGGTGCGATCAAGGTCCACCACCGCGGCCGCGAAGCCTTCCCGGAAACGAGGGGCTTCGAGTACCCATTTGCCATTTTGGTTCACGTACCCGCCGCCGTCGAAGATCAAGCCATCGTTGGATCCCACCGCGTTCGCAAAGGCGACCGTGCACTGATGATCGGCCGCCCGGGTGGCGATCAACTCTCGGCGTGTTTCCACCGCTCCGATTCGGAAGGGCGAGGCAGATAGGTTCACTACCAGCTCGGCACCGGAGTAGGTCCGGCGCCGCATCGGACCTTCGGCGCTCCAGATATCCTCGCAGACTTCCGCTGCGACAACGCCGAAGTCGAACTTGAATAGATAGTCTCCAAATGGAACATCCCGGTATCGCTCCGACTGGAGCGCTACTCCCTGGGAGAAGGTTCTGCCCTCGTAGAAGACGTTGTAGGTGGGAAGTTTCTCTTTCGGTACCAGCCCGAGAACCCGCCCGCCCGCAACGAGCGCTGCGCAGTTGAAGCGAAGTCCTTGGAAAGAAACGGTGACGCCAAGCGCAAAGACCGTTGGCAGCTTGGCAGTCCCACTCGCGAACCGAAGCAACTCCTTCCATTGGTGTTCAACGAATCCCTGCCACTGAATCAGATCCTCGGGTGGGTATCCGCCAACCAACTGCTCTTGAAACAGCCCCAGGCTGACGTGCTCCTCAGCCATCTGGTGGGCAAGCTTCAAGGCTCGATCCACGTTGTGCACAAATGCGCCAACCGTGGTGTTGACGTTGGCTAAAGCTATTTTCACCAGGCGCATTCTCTCCTAACCCTAACTGTATGGGCGACGCGCGGCAATTTTGCCCGGCCAAGACCGGGAAACTGGTTGCGCTCGAGCCTGGGCTGGACGGCAACGACAGAGCCGGTATGGTGCGCGGATGTCGCAACTCGCACCGGACGCCCCAACCATCAAAATGAGCGACTCCTGGTACCGGCGCCTCTATCGGCGGGTGGAGGCGATGGCCGCGACACCCTACGCGCTCGCTGCCTTTGTAATTGTGTCGGTAATCGATGGCCAGTTTTTCCGATCCCGCCGTTCGCTTTGATGGTGCCGATGGTCCTGGCGCAGCCGAGGCGGTGGTGGAGCCTTGCCTTGTTGGGCACTGCGGCGAGCTTGGTTGGAGGCCTGATCGGCTACTTTCTGGGAACGCTGATCCACTCCGGAGTCGCAACTGCTTTCAACATCGATTTGAACGCGCGGGTAGACCGCTTTGGCATTCACTCGACGGTGGGCCAGTTACTGGGCGACAACTTCTGGATCCTGGCCCTGCTCTGTTCAATCCTGCCGACGCCCTTCAAAGTGGTGGCAATTGGCAGCGGCCTGGTGTCGGTGCCGCTTCCCCGGTTTCTGATCGCGGCCAGCCTAGGTCGGCTGACTCGATTCTTCCTGGTAGGCGGCGCAATGGCTCTGGTCGGACCACGCGCCCGCAAGTGGCTCCGGGCCTAAAGGCCGCGGGTCGACGCTTGCTGTTCACCTTTGCTGCTGGCCGCAGTTTGGGTTGCGAAGTTGATGGTGTTGTATCCAGCGGTGAGGCCGCTGTACATCACGCGCTTCATGATCTTGTAGTGGCCGTCTTTGTCCGCTTGAATGTTCACGTCCCCCTTGAACTTGCCGGATTCGTCCTTCGCCAAGGCATGCAAGTCCTCGTACTGCTTCTTCATCTCTCGCAGCTTCTCCTCGAGAGCTGGAATGTTCAGATAGTCCTCGCGGGACAGATCCTCCACCCGGCCGATCACCGTTCCGCTCACCAACACCTGCTCATTGGAAACCATCACTACCGGGACCATTTCGATTTCCTTGACGTTGACTGCCTCGGGCAGGCGGATCTCCTTGGTCATCATCAGCACTTCGCCGGTGGCAGAAAAGTTCGCAATCAGAAAGAGCACGATGATCACGAACATGTCGACCATCGGGGTAATCAGCAGATCGGCGACCATCAACCGCTTCCCGCCGATCTTGCCCTTGCCGAAGACCCTCGATCGCTGGAGGCGCTTGCCGAACCGTTTACCCGGAACCTGAATTGCCATCCATCCTCCAGACTAACCTATCGCGGCCGCCACCGAGACATTGGGGAGGCCGTCGCCGATGCACTCGTCAATGATTCGGATCAAGTCCTCGTAACGAACGTTGTCCTCCGGTTGGAGCGTGATCGCCGCTTGATCCGGGAGATTGCCGCGGACCTCCTTAATCCGCATTTGCAGCTTACTGAGGTCGATCCGGCCCTTCACATCGCGGAGGATGGGAATCGGATCAAACGAGCTGGTGCCCGCGGTCAGTTTCAGTTCCTTGTCGGTGATCAACAGCGTCAAAGGAACGGTCTTCTCCATTTCGTCTGCGTTATCGGAGGGCCCGCCGGCGCCGGATACTTGGAGGCGGCCGATCTGGGTCCAAACGGCGGTCATGATCAAAAAGCTGATCGTCACCGCCATCAAATCGATGAACGGAACGAGGTTGATGGTCGTGTCTAGCGGCTTCTTCTTACCCGAGCTGGCCGGGCCCAGGTCTGCGCCGCCCATTCCGCCGGCCATTGCGCACTCCTTTCAGTCGGCTAGTCGTCGTCGCTTCG
>WNFJ01284110.1_pt1 | contig 14676 bp, 13 predicted proteins | sample 5400461 | NCBI WGS metagenome assembly WNFJ01 (sample SAMN13153349, study PRJNA577476) | soil metagenome | isolation source: 115 cm saprolite on Douglas fir-dominated hillslope | place: USA:California | collected 2013-09-17 | reverse complement strand
GACGCGAAAGTGGGGGCTCGCGGAGATCGCGCTGGGGGCTCTGGCGTTTCTGGTTCGCGCGCGGGAAGTGAGACAATGGCCTTTTGGAAGGGTGGAGTCAGCAGCAAAAGTTGAAAGTTGAAAATCGAAAGTTGGAGCGGGAAAATGCAGGCTGAGCAGGAATTGCTTTTCGCGGCGAGTATCGTTCTGGGCATGGAGGCTGTGTGAAACGTCTCCTTCTGTGGTTCGGGCTCGCAAGCATGATTTTGAAAGCCCCGGTACCTTGCCAGGCACAGTTTCCTCCAGCGCCGGGGACAGGGCCCGGCTTGCCGGAGACAATCGAGGCGATCGAGAGCGCTCGGATTACCACGCGGATCCTCTACGTGACGGCTCATCCGGACGATGAGAGTGCGGAAATGCTCACGTATCTTGCTCGTGGGCTGCACGCCGACGTCGCGCTGCTCTCCCTGACCCGCGGCGAAGGCGGACAAAACGACCTCGGCCCGGAGCAAGCCCCGCAGCTTGGGCTGATTCGCACGCAGGAATTGCTCGCTGCCACTCGCGGGTACGGCGTAAAACTCTATTTCACTCGTGCCAAAGATTTCGGCTATTCGAAAACTCCCGAAGAAACCGAAAAAATTTGGGGGAACCAGGTCCTCGAAGATATGGTCCGCGTGATCCGCGGATCTCGCCCGAACCTGGTGATTAACGGCTGGGGCGGCGTGCATGGGGGCCACGGACATCATCAAGCCGCGGGATTGCTCACGCCGAAGGCAGTGCAACTCGCGGCGGATTCTTCCTTCAAGCTGCATGGCTCATCGGTGGAAGAAGAGGACTTGACGCCATGGGGCGACCGAAAGCCCGTAATCCTGCTGGACCTCGACCGCAGCGACGTCTCCAAGGGCTACCTGCTTCCCCTGGATGAGATTTCGCCGCTCTACGGAAAATCCTGGCGTGAATTGGGACTCGACGCGTTTGCCAATCATCGCACGCAAGCAATCACCGGTTTTCTAGGCTCACCGTTCCTGCGGCGCGCTATCGCGCTCCAGCGCGAGGACGGCGGGCAACTTGATCCTGCCTTGCTGGCACAACCGCTTGGCCCGTTGGATGAGGACTTTGAAGTTGGGAATATGGGCGTTGACCCGCTCATGCGAACCGTGGATGCCGCACTGGTGTCGGCGCGGGATGCGGCCTTGCGGCTCGATTGGAAGGCGGCCGTCAGTTCCCTGGTTGCTGCCGGCAGAAAAATCAATGAAGTGCCCGTGCCCTCGATTTCGTCCCAAGTTCCCGCCCCGGTCATATCGCTCGCGCGAAGCCTGAAGCGGAAACGGGAGAAAATTGAGGCGGCGTTGGCTCTCATCACAGGACTGCGGCTGGACGCGCTCGCCGATCGCAGCGAGATTGTCTCCGGAGAGACCTTCACGGTACGGGTGGACTCCCATCATCGGGGAGAAATCGCGGGAGATTTCAAGAAGCCCGTACTGCTGCTTCCCAGCGATTGGAGCGTCACCAAAGAAGAACCCGAAACCGGTGGAGCAGTTCGCTTTACCGTCTCTGCCGGACAGAATCCGCAGCGCACACCGGCTTCCGCCACCGCGGTCCTGTCGGAACCTCCGCGGCTCGTGACGGTTAGCCAGGAAGCCGTAATCGAAGGCTATTCGTTCACCGTCAGCTCGCCGGTGGTGCAGCTCCGCGCGACTTCCACGCATGCGGATCGCATGCCTCTGCGAATCGTTCCGGCCTATACGCTGGCGGTCGAGCCAAAGGCAGAACAAGCCGTTCGACGTACTGCTCCGCGTGCATTCCTACGCCACGCAGGCGGGAGAAGTTCGCGCGGGGCTGACCGTGCCGCGCGGTTGGAAGACGGCTGCAGCCGTGCCCTTGAAATTTGAGGGAGCGGGCGACCGCTACGCGCGAGTGACAGTGACGCCGCCGCTGAAGCTTGCGAAGGGAAACTTCAAGATTTCGGCCTACGCGGAGCGCGTGGCCGGCCGCGCGCGGGGCGACAGGACGGAGAAATTCAGCACTTCGCTGGAGCCCTTGCCGACGTTGCCGGCACAGCTCTGGAGCGAGCCGGCCCTATGCGCCGTGCACGCGTTTGACGTGCTTGCGCCCGCGAATCTCCGCGTTGGCTACGTCACGGCGGAAAGCGAACCTGTGCCGGAAGCGCTGCAGCGCCTGGGCATTCGCGTGGAGATGCTGGACGCCGTGGCACTGGCCTTCCGGGATTTATCCCCGTTCAACGCCATCGTGGTCGGGGTGCGCGCGTACGAACTGCGGCCGGAATTGTCGGGAGCGAATCAGCGGCTGCTGGATTACGTTGCCAAGGGCGGAACACTGGTCGTGCAATACCAGCGGGATTTTGCCTGGGACAAATTCCGTTATGCACCGTATCCGGCCTTGATCTCGCCGCCACTTCCGCCCGGAAAGGAAGGTTCGCCGCCGGTAGTTCGTCCCCTTCCGCGCATCACGGACGAAAATTCTCCCGTGAAATTCCTGAAACCGAATGATCCGCTGCTCAATCATCCGAACAAGATCACGCAGGATGACTTCAAGGGTTGGGTGCAGGAGCGCGGACTCTATTTTTGGACGCAGTTCGACACGAAATACACGCCACTCCTCGCGCTGAACGATCCCGGCGAGCCAGGCCTGAACGGCGGCCTGGTCTACACCCACTTCGGCAAAGGCACTTACATTTACACGGGCCTCGCCTTCTTCCGTCAATTGCCCGAAGGCGTCCCCGGGGCCTACCGGCTTTTCGTCAATTTGCTCAGCGCGTCGCGGAGCCGCTGACCGCCGTGCGCCGCGAAAAAACCTCAGGCCGGAAAGCCTGTGCGTCAAATGCCCCGAACAAGTAAACCAACTGGGCACAACGCTGCCGCACGGAAATCACCGTGCTATTCTTTTGAACCGAGGGGTGAAACGGGAATGGGCAATCATCATGGAACTTGCTTTGCCGGGAAAATGGCTCACAAATTCATGCTGTTGCTGCTGGTATCCGCGCTCTCGTTGACTTGCGTTGCTCCCGCTGCGGCACAGAAAAAAAAGAAGACCGAGCCTCCTGCGTCCACCGACAGTTCCAAAATGCTGGTTCCATTGACCGACGAGCAGCAGATCGATTACACGCTCTCGGATATGCTGGGAGCCTGGCAGCTCGGGGACATCGAAAAGCTGCACAAAGACTATGCCGACGATGTTGCCATCGTGAACGGCTCGTGGGCGCCGCCCATTCTCGGGTGGACGAACTATCTCGCCGTTTACCAGCAGCAACGCGCGCGCATGCAGGAGGTACGGATGGATCGCTCAAATACCTACATCAAAGTGAGCGGTGCGGTGGCTTGGGCGTGCTACCAGTGGGACTTCGCAGCAGTTGTGGATGGCCAGCAAACCGAATCCCAAGGCCAGACTACCGTGGTTTTAGAGAAGCGCAACAACCACTGGGTCATCGTACTCAATCATACTTCGCTCGCCCCCAGGGTCCCGCAACCCACGCCGGCGAGTGCGCCTCCAGGGCAGCAGCAACCTGCAAAGCCGTCGTCGCGCTGAAGCCTGCCGGCAAACTTAGGGAGACCGGAAGAACTAGAAGAAGCCCTTCAGCCCTTCCTTGAGCCACATCCCGGCGATCACCAGCAGCAAAACGCCTGCCAGGATGCCGGTTCCCATGAGGGGCCGCGAGAGGGCATTGATCTTCGCTACAAGCTCCCGCTGTTCCCGGGCCATGTGTTCTTCCGCTGCGTCGAGAAAGATTTGATCGTCCTCGTGGCTGGACAGAACACTCCGCCAAATGAACAGAACAACAAATATGGCGGTGACGACTCCCCAGGCGATCAGCAGGTAGAGCAAGGGCCCCGTTAGCGTTTGTGATTCCATGGTGACCTCCCGTTGGAACCGATCCGCAGTGCCGGCCGGGCCGGCAAGGGGTAAATTGGGTTTTCTAGGGCGGAGTATACCACTCTGGATTAAAAACTCTAGTGTCGAGAATTATAAAGACGGATGCTGCACCATGAATGCGACTGCCTGGGGACCCGGGGCCGGGTGCGGCTGGCTACAGGGGCAAAATCAACAATCTCGAGCAGATTCTTGGCCGATCATACCCTCGGCGCCGAGAGTGAGTGGTCCGCTGAGGGCAGGTGGCGTCGCTGCAATTTCGGCCCTGCGGCAAACTTAAGAAATCGCACTCTCGTCGCGTTGACAATGGAGGAACCGCCGGGCAGAATGAAAATGCTTCGATGGTTGTGTGGCCTTGGCTGTGGCCGGGACAACATCTCAAGCGTCACCCCGGCCCGGTCGGGGTGAACCCGCATTTGTGCCCGAGTGGCGGAACTGGCAGACGCGCTAGCTTCAGGAGCTAGTGATCGCAAGGTCGTGGAGGTTCGAGTCCTCTCTCGGGCACCAGTCTCTCTGAACATTCTGGCGTAACCGGATTGACGGTTTGCGCCGCAATCCGTTACGGTGGTTCCGCAAAACGATGCGCCGCTGTTGCGAGGTGTCGCCATGTTTCTGCATCTATTCCTGTACTCGTTTCCGGCATGGCGGCCGCACTTCTCCTTCCTCGGCGGTGCCGCCGCGAATGAGATGATTGTCCTGCGCTGGCTGCACCTCATCTTCGGCATCATCTGGATTGGCTTGCTGTATTTTTTCAATCTGGTCCTGACACCGGCGATGAAGAAGTGTGATCCCCAGCTGCGAATCAAAATCTATCCCGAGCTGATGCCAGGGGCGATGGGCTGGTTCCGCTGGTCGGCGCTGGTAACGGTGCTGGTAGGCATGCGCTATTTCACAATTCATCTGGCATCGGATGCGAAACTTGCGGGGGATCGCTCGCTGACTGGCAAGTGGTTCGGTTGGTGGCTGCTGGTATGGCTGGTGGCGTATGTTTTCATTTACGCGCTGCAGCTTCCAGCGAAAGGAATTCTGGATATGCCTTGGGTGCGCGTGATTGGGATTTCGATTGTGGTGATCGCAGCGTCCTGGCTGGTTCTTGGTCTAAATGGCGGACCCAATGTTTCGAATGCGCACCTCGCCATCAGCGTTGGTGGTGGACTTGGTTTGGTCATGCTGCTGAATACCTGGGGGGTGGTTTGGCGCGTCCAGAAGCGCCTCATCGCCTGGGCACGCACGAGTGCGAAACAAGGAGTGCCGATGCCCCCGGAGACCGAGCGCTTGATGCGCTGGAACTATCTGACCGCGCGCACGTCGTTCTGGCTGTCTTTCCCCATGCTGTTCTTCATGGGCGCTGCCAGCCACTATCCATTTCTAAGCACCGTTGCGCGATAATGGATGCGGGAAGTTTCCATGTCTGACGAAAAAAGCTACAACGTGTTGACAACGGAAAAGGGCGTGCCGATTAAGGCGTGGACCAGAGGCGTCCAGCTCGAAGACCAGGCGCGCAAGCAGCTCCTGAACGTCGCGCAGCTTCCGTTCATCTTCAAGTGGGTCGCGGCCATGCCGGATGTGCACTGGGGCGTGGGAGCTACGGTGGGCAGCGTGATTCCCACGAAGGGCGCGATCATTCCTGCCGCGGTCGGCGTGGACATCGGCTGCGGGATGATGGCCGTGCAGACCGATTTGAACGCACGCGATCTGCCGGACAATTTGAAGGGCATTCGCAGCACGATCGAGCAAGCCGTCCCGCACGGCCGCACCAATCACGGCGGGCGCGGCGACGTGGGCGCCTGGGGAGAAATCCCGGCGCGCAACAATGAAGTCTGGCAGACGCTGAAGCCGCGTTACGACGCCATTCTCGAAAAGCATCCGAAGCTGGATCGTGGCAACCACTCCAATCACCTCGGCACGCTGGGCACCGGCAACCACTTCATCGAAGTTTGTCTCGATGAAGCGGAAAACGTCTGGTTCATGCTGCACAGCGGTTCCCGCGGAGTCGGCAACCGCATGGGCAGCTACTTTATCGAAGTGGCCCGCAAGGACATGCAGAAGTTCTTCATCGAGCACTTCGGCGATTACGTCGAAGCCGTTGAATGGGCGCAGGACTTTGCCCGTTTTAACCGCGACTTGATGATGGAGCAGATCGTCGGCGCGGTTCGTGCTTCCGGCGAAGTGCGCCCCTTCATCGCCGAACTGAAGGCCATCAACTGCCACCACAACTATGTGGCGCGCGAACGCCACTACGGCCAGAACATCCTGGTGACTCGCAAGGGGGCGGTGCGCGCCCGCGAAGGCGACATGGGCATCATTCCCGGCAGCATGGGAGCGCGTTCCTATATCGTACGCGGCAAGGGCAACTTGGAAAGCTTCATGAGCTGCAGCCACGGCGCGGGGCGCGCGATGTCGCGCACGGAGGCCAAGCGGCGTTTCAGCGTGGAAGATCACAAGCGCATGACGGCGGGCGTGGAGTGCCGTAAGGACGCCGGCGTCATCGACGAAACGCCGGCTGCCTACAAGCCGATTGAAGCCGTGATGGCCGCCCAGCGCGACCTGGTCGAAATCGTCCACACGCTCCGCCAGGTCGTTTGTGTGAAAGGGTGATCGGGAAACGAAAATGAAAAGGGAGGCGGGCCAGGTCGTCCCGCCTCCCTTCTTCCCCCTCTCGGGGAATCCGGCCAGTCAGACGGAGGGCGACCGGCCGGTCGTGTGTTGGCCTGTCTATATAATCCCGGAATCCCGAAAAAAGTTCCTGTGAAACCCAAAAAAATGCATAGAATCACGGTGGAAATCAGCGCCTGCCGTCTGGCGCGCAAGCCCATGCCCCGCCCCTCACACCTGAGCCCCGATAACATATTGCGTTTTCTGCAAGTTCGAAGCGAGCCCGCCTCCACGAGCGAAATCGCCCAGGGACTCCATCTGAAAAAGAGCGATAATCGCACGCTGTTCAAGCTGCTTTCCAAGCTCAAAAAGCGCCGCGCCATCGAGGAATTGCCTGGCGGACGGTACCGCCTCCCGAACCGCAAGTCTGAACGGGAGGCACCCGGCCAAAAACTGCCGCAGGACGCGATGCGGCGTCCGCAGCCCTCGGCGCTCGCGGATCGTAATGAAGTTAAAGGCCGCCTCGTTCTTCACCACGACGGCTATGGCTTCGTCGTGCCGGATTCCCCGATGCCGTTCCTCGACGGCGATGTTTTCATCCCGCGCGATGCCATCCAGGACGCCATGCACGGCGACCACGTTCTGGCAAAGATCCAACGATTGGGCGGCGTCACCGGCGCGCAGCGTGCCGAGGGCCGCATCATTCGAATCCTGGGCCGCGCGCATCCGACGGTGGTCGGTTTGTTTCGCTACGGCGCCCAGCAAAATGTGGTCCTGCCTTATGACGTTCGCATCCAGCATGAAGTGGAGATTCCCCGCGGCCACGAACTGACCCCCGGACTGTGGAAGAAGCTGGGCTTCAGCGGCGCGGATGAAACCAGCATTCGATTGCGGCGCGTCCCGCGGCTGGATGAATTGGACGGAGCCGTCGTGGACGTGGAGTTGCTGCGCTATCCGCAGGGAGGCGCACCGGCGACCGGCCGCGTCATCGAGATTCTTGGCCGTCCCGGCGATCTCGGCGTAGACACCGAGATCATCATCCGCAAGCATCATCTCCCGCATTCCTTCTCCGCCGAAGTCCTGGATGAAGCGGAGCATGGCGCGAAGCCCGTGAGTGAAACTCAGCGCGCGGGCCGCGAAGACTTCCGCCACTTGCCGATCGTCACCATCGATGGCGAAACCGCGCGCGATTTCGACGACGCCGTCTACGTCGAGCACCGCCCCGATGGCGGTTGGCGCCTGCAAGTCCACATCGCCGATGTAGCGCACTACGTTCGAACGGGGAGCGCTCTCGACGGGGAGGCTCGTCTCCGCGGCACTTCCGTTTACTTCCCCGATCGCGCCGTCCCGATGCTTCCGGAAGCCCTTTCGAACGGCATGTGTTCGCTGAAGCCCCACGAAGATCGCCTGGTGATAAGCGCGCTGATGGAATTCGACGCCGCCGGCCACATGCACTCCTCTCGCATGACTTCCGGCGTCATTCGCTCCGCCGAGCGCATGACCTACACAAACGTCAACAAAGTCATCGAAGGCGGCGTGGAAATGACGGAGCGCTACGCGGCGCTGGCGCCCCGCTTCCGCGAAATGAAAGAACTGGCGCTGCTTCTCAATGCCCGCCGCAACGAGCGCGGCTCCATCGATTTCGATCTTCCCGAACCGGTCATCGAATTTGACGAAGAGCAGCGCATGACCAACATCGTGCGCAGCGAGCGCAACATCGCTCATCGGCTCATCGAGGAGTTCATGCTCGCGGCCAATCGCGCCGTCGCCGCTTATCTCCTGCAGCGCGGCATCGACTCGCTCCATCGCGTTCACGAGAAGCCCGACGCCCGCAAAGTCCTGGAGTTCGAAGAGCTGGCCCGCGCCTTCGGTTACTCACTCGGCGTCGAAGACTTGCACCAGCGCGAGGTCGCCATTCGCCATGGCCGCCTCCCGACGCCCGCGAAAGCCGGGCGGCCCGACTCCTACGGCCACGGCCGGGAGCGCGGCATGAAGGTGGCGCTCCCGGGCGGCGAGCTGCGCATTACGCCGCAGCACTATCAGCGCGTAATTCAAAAAGTTGTCGGCAAACCGGAAGAGCGCATCGTCTCCTACCTCATGCTGCGTTCCCTGAAGCAAGCGCGCTACGCCGCCGAGCCGCTCGGCCATTTCGCCCTCGGCTTCGACGAATACACGCATTTCACTTCGCCCATTCGGAGATATCCAGACCTCATCGTCCATCGCATTCTGAAATGGGCGCTTGAATATCCGAAGGATGCGCCGCCCTATTCGAAGATCCACGTCGCCGCGCCGCGCGGTTCGGAGTCAACGCTCTATTCTTATGGCGCCCTCGAAGAGATCGCTTCCGAGACGTCCGAAGCGGAGCGCCGTGCCAATGGCGCCGAGCGCGAACTGATGGATTGGAAGACGGCGCAGTTCATGGAAGAACATCTCGGCGAAGAGTACGACGCGCTGATCATTTCGGTGCAGAAATATGGCTGCTTTGTCGAACTTTTCGAGGTCTTCGTGGAAGGGCTTCTTCCCATCGGGGCGCTGGAGGAATTCGCCGGCACGCGATGCGTGCTTCGCGAGCGCGATCACGCCATCGTCGCCCTCGCTGGAGGAGGCGGCCGCGGAGCGCGCGGCGCTCGCCGCGGCCGCGGCGCAAAGCCCCGCCAGCTTGAATGGCGCCTCGGCGATAAAGTACGCGTGCGCGCCGAACGCATCGACCCTATGCGCAAACGCGTCGAATTTGCCCTCGTCGGCGGGACGTAATCGCTTTTGAGGGCGTCCCGCCCGACTACGGTTTTGGTTCTGAATCTGACTTGGCTGCTACGGCGCTAGGAGCTTCTGTCGATGCGTGATCTCCTTGGCGGGTGAGATAGAGGACAAACGGAGTGACCTCAAACGGCATTTTCTCGGATTCAGCCACCGGGCCTACTGGTTTGGACTTGAGCATCCGCAACTGGTCATCCCAGGGGTCGACCTTGATGCGTCCGCCGAGCGGCAGCGCAGCAACGACGTTGCCCGCTGGCTTCGCATCCGCATCGGACTGCTGCGCGGAGAACACCGCTGAGGATATGGTCCAGCTTGTTGAGACCCTGTCACCCAGGTGCGGACTGATAAGGTTAGGGATCTCCTTCGACCGGTTCTTGAGTGCTTGGAGGAAGAGTTGTGCGGTGCGGGACTGTTCCTTGTATGGCGAGTTGTTCAGCAGTTCGATCCCCTTCTGGTTCGCCGCTTGTTCCTCTTCCGGGGTGCGCGCAAAGTCAAAGTGGCGACACGCGATTCACGAAGCCGAATTGCGAGTCCATGCGATGTCCCAGCACCACGTGACCGAGCTCGTGCGCCAGGACGGCCGCGAGGCTGGCTTCGTCCGGCAGCACGTCAACCAAACCGCGGCTCACGACGATCGTGTGGCCTAGGGTGAACGACTCAAGCGTTGAGATCATCAGCACACGGCAGCGGACTTCCGGCTGGATGTCCAGATTATTGGTCACCTCTAAGTTGTTGACCACGGTCTCCAGCACCTTATCCACTTCCCCATGCGGCGCCATCAAGCCCTGCCGCTCCAGTCGCTCGGCGACGTTGTCTTCGGCCTGCCGCTCCCAGGAACGCTCCGCCTGAAACGGCGTGTAGTCGTTGGCCGTTTCCGACTGATCATTTACGGGGGTTGGCCCCTCCACAAGGACCTTACTCAGCTCCTGCTCTTCCCGAACGTTGCCAAGGTCGTAGCCCCACAGGCGCGTCTGCGCTCGGAAGGCCTTGTATCCCAGGCTTTTTGTCTTCGCGTCTCGGAGGTCGCCTTCTTCGCTGTAGATGAAGGCCGGGAGCCATTGGTTCTTTCCGGCATTCATGCGCCAACTGTCGAAATTGAAGTAGTAGGCGCCGTTGAAACGCACGATGTGGTAATCCTGATCCTCCACCCAGATGCGGCCGACGAATCGTCCTTTGCCCGCCTTCGGCAATGGATCGACGTCAAAGACGAGACAACGAACCTCACCCAAAAACTCGCGCCGGAGATACTCGATCTTGTAATGTTGGCGGTCGAAGCCGTTCATGTCCAGGTAGATCATCTGCAGGAACCCGCGCGGGACAAATTCCCTGGAGAAAAAGCGGGCCCACCCGCCGAAAACCTTGTGCTTCATCCCGGTGCCACGTTCTAGCGGTTCAAGTTCCATGCCCTTCCCTAGCTCGGCCCGCCCAAGAAAGTATTTGTCGCCGTCCGTTACCGCCCCCAACTGCTTATCCGGGCGGAGATTCTGGATGTAGGTTTCCACCAGCGGTGAAAATTGGCGAAGGTATTGCACCTCCACCTGTTCCTGCCTCACGATTTTGTCCACCACTTCGCTTACCGCCGGCGGTTGCTGGGCAGCCGTGGCTATCGGCATCGCACTGAACACCAGAATCGCAGGCAGGATCTTGCGGCTGCGCATAATGCCTCCAAACTTGGACCTTATTGAATAGGGCTGTGTCTCCCCAGACTAATCCCCGGAACGCAACCTGCCACCTGTTCCAAGGAGCAGTTTAAGGACAGCAGTCCTTACCAATTCGCGCCTCGGCAATAAGGCCCGCGTGCGCCGATCGCAACGACCCCATGCGCAAACGCGTCGAATTCGCCCTAATCCCGTAGGTCCGCCTTAGCTCTTCCTCCTCCTACAACTATCCGGCTCAATAAAGTCTCTGCTAGCTGGACTTACGGGAGCTGGTCTTTCGTACCCTTGACGTGACTACACCAAAGCTATAGCCTCGTGGAAAGTTCTCACCTGCTAACAGATACTGGGCGTGGAGATTTTTCGTTCGTTAAGAGGAGACGCGTGGAACGTCCCCTGGCGGCGCTTGGCCATTAGCATATTCATTCTGAGAGACCCCGCCTCAGATTCAGGAGGAGAGGGATGCAAACACGAATGCGAGGATGCAAGGCAATTGCTGTTGTCACCGCACTGTTCTTGCTGGGGGTTCCGGTGGCTTTGCGTGCGGACACAAACGGCGCATTGAAGGTGACGTCATTCCCCTCAGGCGCAAATGTCTCTGTGGACGGCATCGACACGGGCAAGGTCACGCCCATGAATATCAGCGAGCCTGTTGGCATGCACACAGTGGTGGTCTTCATTCCGAATTCGGGATGGAACCCGGACACTCGCCCCTTCGTAGTCGTGGCCGGTAACAACGATCTCAGCGTGACGTTGCTGCCCATCCTGACCACAGGCCCGAGCGGTCCTCCAGGCTCCAAGGGCGACCCAGGGCCGAAAGGCGCGGATGGAGCCACAGGCGCCACCGGAGCGACAGGTGCCACCGGAGCTACAGGCGCGGACGGGGCCACAGGCGCTGCCGGTCCACCAGGGTCTCCAGGAATCAACAACCAAGGCGCATGGCATAGCACGAACGCCTATAACCAGAACGATGCGGTGTTTGATGCGGGCTCGTTCTGGCTAGCCACTTCGTCCAATACAAATTCCGAGCCATCACCCACAAACACGAGTTGGCAGATCTTGGCTGAGGGGATCAACAACCGTGGTGCGTGGCAGAGCACATTGACTTACAACGCCAATGACGCTGTAACGGATACAGGTTCTTTCTGGCTTGCACTCGTAACGAACACCAATTCGGAGCCCTCGTCTTCCAATTTCCTCTGGCTGCAGCTTGCTGCGCAGGGAGCGGTGGGGCCAGCGGGCCTGCCAGGGGCGCCCGGAGCTGCGGGGGCAACTGGAGCTACAGGTTCCACCGGACCACAAGGGGCTGCGGGTTCTACGGGCCCGACTGGCCCTCCCGGCCCGAACGGCCCTCCAGGCGCGAGCGGCATAAGCCACGCTTACATGGCGCGGAGTACTGTTCCCGTGTCGCTCACGTCCGCGGTAGCCAACGTCAACGTCGTTTCTGTAACCGTCCCGCCCGGGCTCTACGTCATATGGGGCAAGACCTGGCTTCTGAACGTCGACGCCGTCCCCGGGCCGGCGTCTTGCACGCTCAGTACAGGTTCTGACGTAACTAGAGTCAGTCTTCTCGCCACGAACCAACTTGGAGGCGACAGAATGTCGGTTTCCGTCCAAGATTCCGCCGCATTTACGCAAACCACCACGATCATTTTGAGTTGCAGGCACGATGATTTCGTCAATCACGCTTTGTATGCAAACGACGGCGTGTTGACTGCCTTGGCCGTGGACAATATCAACTGAGCGGCCCGCGCAGCGCTCGCCGGAGCCGCGGCGCGAAGCCCCGCCCGCTCGAATGGCGCCTCGGCGATAAAGTGTGCGTGCGCGCGCATAGTCCAGTAGGATCCGGGACAGGAGCGGTCGCGGTCGTTGCTGTGATCAAAGGTTATCGCTTGTCAGGCAGTAGCTGCCTTGGCGACCACGCGTTCCTTCTCGCCCAACCCAACCTTCGCCAGTTTGATTTCAAGTAGCCCGTCCCGCACCGTTGCCTTCACCCCATTTGGGTCAATCTCAGACGGCAGGTCCAACAGACGGAAGATGTGTTTGGAGCACCGCTGGGAATAAACAGCCTTTTCTTCCTTTTGTTCTGATGCTTCTTCTCGTCTGCCCGAGATGCACAGGCAGCGAGGCGCAACTTGTACCCTTAGATCTTTTACGCCGAACCCCGGCATGTCGGCGTGGACGGTAAGTTCAGTTTTCCCCTCCGTGATATCCACTGGAACGTTAAGCAGTATCTCGGACTCAGCGCGCTGCCAGTCCTCACGGTCGTGGCCGTGCTCAAATTTCCTGGACTCAAACAACTCGTAGGCACGGCGCTCAATCGAGTCTTTGATCTCCGATGCAAGATCGAAAATTACATCGCCGGGAACTTTAAGAACCGATGCCGGAACAGGAGTGACAGGAGCAGGACTACCCTCGATGTGTATTTGCCGCACGACGGAATCGACAGTTACGTTCGCAAAAACCTCTTGCGCGATTTCGCCGCTGATCGTTGGGCTCCTTCTGGCCTCGCCCAACGACAAAGCATTGAAGCAAAGGTTGTTAATCTCTCTCGGGATGCCTTGGCTTTGCTTTCCAATCAGCGCCAAAGCCTCCGGCTCGAATATCCGGCCGCCGGAAAAGCCGGCTACCTTGAGCCGGTGCTCGATATAAAAGGCTGTCTCGTCGGCACTCAAGCGTTCTAGGCGGCGTACGATTGCGATGCGCTGCTTCAATTGTGACAGAGCAGGCTGCGCCAACTTTTCTGCTAACGGTGGCTGTCCAGAGAGGATGATTCCCAACAGTTTTGCATGGGGAGTCTCAAAATCGGAGAGCAGCCTTATCGTTTCCAGAACAGTTCCATCGAGATTTTGCGCCTCATCAACGACTACCACAAAGCGCCTGCCCGCCAGCATTTCGCTAAACAGGACCTCATTCAATTTATTGTGCATGGACACCAGACCCATTCGAGCGGTCTTGATGCCAAGCTCGCTGAGGATGTAGCGGAAAAACTCGCGAGAATCACACTGCGTCTGGAATAGAAAGACCGTACGCGCGGAATCCCGTAGTTCCTCCATGAGCCGGTATAGAATGGTGGTCTTTCCCATTCCAGGCTCGGCGATGAGTGCCATGAATCCACGGTCGGCTTTGATGCCATCCAGGAGCGCACCCAGGGCCTCGCCGTGAGTACGGCTCAAATAAAGGTATTTGGGATCTGGTGTAACGCCAAAAGGTTGTTCGCGGAGACCGTAATAATCTAGAAACATGCCCGTGGCCTCCTCTTTCTTGTTCTAAACGTCAATCACCCGTGGAAACCCCCTCCCCCGGACCAGGCTCCGAGCACCGCGAATCGTTGGAGATCTGGACCAGATTTCCCGAGTTCGACTCCATCTTTGCGCAAACCATACGCCTATGACCCTCTTGCGTCAATCTCAAATCGCCCTGGCCGAGGTTGAGTAGCAAACGCAGCTCCGCGCGTGACCGTCGGAAAATCGCTGAGGAACTCATCGAGCGTCTGGCCGCCCTCCTATTCCCACCGTCCCGCCTGATCCGCCTCTGTCGGCAAGATTCCAACGTTACTGTAGCGGCGAATTTACCTCGCCATCCGCCTCTCGCCTCTTGTAGTGGCCGACCTTCAGGTCGGTTCTTTTCTCTTCGGTCTTGTAGCGCCGGGCTTTCCCCCGGTTTATGGGGGTCCCGACGACTTGTGTCGGGAAGCCCGGCATCTGGTCTTCTCTTCTTCTTGCGTCGGCCCAGCATGTAGCGGCGGGTCTTCAGTGAAAAGTGCCACGACATGGTTTACACCGGTTGCCAGGACATCCTT
>WNFJ01206529.1_pt1 | contig 14676 bp, 16 predicted proteins | sample 5400461 | NCBI WGS metagenome assembly WNFJ01 (sample SAMN13153349, study PRJNA577476) | soil metagenome | isolation source: 115 cm saprolite on Douglas fir-dominated hillslope | place: USA:California | collected 2013-09-17 | reverse complement strand
GACGCATGCTCCCAGCCGCCGGCGGCATACGCGAGCGAGCCGAGCACCCGGGACGGGGCCAGCCCGCACATCTCGGTGAAGGTGGAGATGCCGATGCCCAGCTGCACCGGGTCGTTGCTGGCCCGGCGGCGCTCCTGCTCGGCGCGGAGCCCGTCGTAGTCGAACAGTTCCTTGGCCCGGGCCGTGGCCGCCTCGTAGTTGCCCGAGTCATAGGTCAGGGTGGCGATGGTGGTGTAGGGGAACTCCTCGTGCTTGATCCAGTTCCGCTCCCGGATCGTCAGCGGGTCGACGCCCAGATGCGCGGCGAGCTCGTCCATCATCCGCTCGATGGCGAACGTGGCCTCGGGGCGGCCCGCGCCCCGGTAGGCGTCCGTCGGCATCTTGGTGGTGAAGATCCCTGTGCACTTGAACGCGTAGGCATCCATCTTGTAGATGGCCGGGAACATGAAGGCGCCCAGGAGTGGGACACCCGGCGTGACCAGCATGAGGTAGGCGCCCATGTCGGCCAGCAGGTCTACGTCCAGGCCGCGGAGCCTGCCGTCGCTGTCCGCCGCGATCCTGATCCGCTGCCACTGGTCACGGCCGTGGTGCACGGTCATGTTGCCCTCGCTGCGGGACTCGGTCCACTTGACCGGCCGGCCCAGCTTGCGGGCGATCAGCACGGCGAGCACCTCTTCGGCGGTGACCTGCAGCTTGGATCCGAACCCGCCGCCCACGTCCGGCGCGATGACCCGGATGTTCTGCTCCGGGATGCCGGTGACCAGGGCGAGCATGACCCGCAGGACGTGCGGGATCTGGGTCGCCGACCAGAGGGTGAACTCCCCGCCCACGCTCGAGCAGACCACCGCGCGCGGCTCCATCGCGGCCGGGATCAGCCGCTGCTGTCGGAAGGTGCGCTCGAGTACGATCGGCGCGTCACGGAAGGCGGCCTCGATGTCGCCGTTGGCGAAGGGCCACTCGAAGCTCTTGTTGCCCGCCTCGTGGACCTTGGGCGACCCCTCCTCCAGCGCCGTCCTCATGTCGAGCACCGGCGGAAGCTGCTCGTAGTCGACCTCGATGGCGGCCAGCGCGTCGGCCGCGGCGTAGCGGTCGCGGGCCACCACGCAGGCCACCGCCTCGCCGACATAGCGGACCTCGTCCACCGCCATCGGCGGGTGCGCCGGGATCACGATGTCCGGGGTGACCGGCCAGGCGCACGGCAGGCTGCCCTGCTCCGCGGCGAAGTCCGCGCCGGAGTAGGCGGCGATCACGCCGGGCTCGTTCCTGGCCGCGCTGACGTCCACCGAGGTGATCCGCGCGTGCGCGTAAGGGCTGCGCAGGAAGGCGATGTGCAGCATCCCGGGGAGCGTGATGTTGTCGGTCCAGTTGGTCTGGCCGGTGATGAGGCGCTCGTCCTCCTTGCGGAGGCGTGCCTTGCCGAGTTCCCTGGTCTTGGCCTCGGGCGCTTCGGTCTCCGCGGTCATTCGCTCACTCCCGCCTGGGCGGCGCGCCGCACGGCGCGGACGATGTTCTCATAACCGGTGCAGCGGCACAGGTTGCCCTCGAGGCCCTCGCGGATCTCCTCGTCGCTGGGGTGGGGATTCTCCCTGAGCAGGTCCGACGCCGCCATGATCATCCCCGGCGTGCAGTACCCGCACTGCAGTGCAGGCCACCGTTCGCCATGCCCTGGATGGTGGTAATTTCCGCGCCATCCGCCTGGACCGCCAGGACGGAACAACTCTTGACTGACTGGCCATCCAGCAGCACCGTGCATGCGCCGCAATTTGACGTGTCGCATCCGATGGGAGTCCCCGTCTTGCCCACGACTTCTCTGAGGTAGTGGACAAGCAGCATCCGGGGCTCGACGTGATCCGCATACTTCACGCCATCGACGGTGACGGTGATCTCTGCCATGCGATCTCCTCCCCTGCCGAGCAGGACATATTCCTGGTGCAAACCTAGGACTACCAGGCCCCGCCGCACCAGTACCAAGCAGGGTCCCGATTTTAGACACGCCAAACAAACGCCTGCTCAACGCATTGTGGCCGGCCAGCCGCCGCCAATCGGCGCGCTGTTCGGCAAACTATAGTTGCGACGGTAAAGCGGCAATTGCTAGTGCTTTTCGGACGAACCGAGAGCCGCACTCCGGCTTGACGCAAACTACGGTTGCGCCGGTAAATTGTTTATTGCCTTGCGGGCGGCGCCTCACCCCACCCGGAGGCGTCCCCCCCAGAGGGGTCTCAGTTTGATCACGGGCTGAACCGCCAGCTCGTTCGGCACGTATTCCTAGCGGACGGGTAGCTATCCGCTTACATCATCCACGACACCCCCGGGCTGGCTGGCGCGGGGACTTTCCCGCGCACGGAAAGCTCAGCCGTAGGCAGCGCCGCAGGTCCGCCCCCCCTGACCTGCAGGAGTAGCCCGGCTGACCGCCTGGCCGTGACGCGCCCGACGCGGGTCACGGCCAGGCACCCACGTAGCGTCCGGGAAAGAGGAAGCCATCATGAGACGGGTCGTGCTGGTCGGTGTCGGGGTCCTCGTCACGCTGGCCGGAGTCGTGTTCACCCTGCAGGGCGTGGGCGTCCTCGGCGGGAGCGTCATGTCCGGCGTCACGTTCTGGGCCGTGGCCGGCCCGGTGATCGCGGTGGCGGGCCTGGCCATCGCCGCTTTCGGCCTGCGCGACCGGACGGCCTCCTAACCGGACGGCCTCCTAACCGGACGGCCTCCTAGCCGCGGCGCGCTATCCTTGAACCATGACTGGCATATCGGCACGGCGATTTGCTCGCCTCCCGGCCCACGAGGGGCCGCCGGGAGGCGTTCCGCCGCGTTAGACGGCGACTCCGCTCAGGTGAGCCCAGGCCCGGGAGAGATTCCCCGCCAGCTCACCGAGACAAGGAGTCACCGTGTCCAGTCCAGTTCCCCACCTCAGTTCTGCGCAACTGCAGGCTGCCCTCGGCGTCCGCGATCTCTGCGATCCAGGAGAAGGCCCGCACGCCATCCAGATCGTCATCGACCGGGCCGTCGCGGCGCTGTCGCGCGCCTGGTCCTGCGAGGTCCGATGGTGCCGGGGGCCGAGCGTGGTCCTCGTCGCCGACAACTACGATCGCCTCGGCTACCCGGCCGACGCGATCACCAGGGAAGCTCGCTATACCCGCTACGTGAGCGGCCGGCGGATGCTCCGCAGCCACTCCAGCGCCATGGTCCCGCCCGCGCTCCGCCGGCTGGCCGGGGAACGCCGGCCCGCCCGCGACGTGCTCCTGGTCTGCCCGGGGATGGCGTACCGCAGGGACGCCATCGACTGGCAGCACAGCGGGACGCCCCATCAGCTCGACCTGTGGCGGATCACGCGCCGGGCCATGACCGGCGCGGACCTGGACGAGATGATCGCGTGCCTGCTCGAGGCGCTCGTCCCGGACCTGCCGTCGCGCCAGGAGCCGAGGACGCACCCGTACACCACGCGCGGCCGCCAGGTCGACGTGCGGCACGACGGCCGCTGGGTGGAAATCTGGGAGTGCGGACTCGCCGCTCCCGGCGTGCTCGCCGCCGCCGGGCTCGGCGGCCACAGCGGCCTGGCTCTGGGCATGGGCCTGGACCGCATGCTGATGCTGATCAAGGGGATCCCGGACATCCGCCTCCTGCGTTCGGCCGATCCCAGGATCGCGAGCCAGATGGCCGATCTGGCCAGGTACCGGCCGGTCTCGTCCAGGCCGGCGATCACGCGCGACCTGTCGGTCGCGGTGGCCGCGGACGAGGACGAGGAAACGCTCGGCGACCGGGTGCGCGACGCCCTCGGCGGCGACGCGGCGTGCGTCGAGGAGGTCCGCGTGCTCTCCGCTACCGCCTGCGAGCGGCTGCCGGAGGCGGCGGCCCGCCGCCTCGGGGCACGGCCGGGCCAGATGAACCTCCTGGTCCGCGTGGTGCTCCGGGACTTGGAGAGGACGCTGACGAACGAGGCGGCCAACTCCCTCCGTGACCGTATCTACCTGGCCATCCACCAGGGGACGCGGTATCAGTGGGCGCACGGGACCGCACCGCCCGGCGCCGCGTGACCGCCCCGTTCGCGGTGCGCCCGCGGCGCGGGCGGTAGTTTCGTCATGTCCGCATGATCACCTGGCGTCCGGGCCCGGACGCTCCCGAGCCCGCACCGTGAGGCCACATGACGGTCGTCCTCGATCACCTCGCCATCGGCACGCCGGCCCTGACCGACGGCTGGGAGCTGTTCGGCGGCGTCCTGGGCGGAACCTGGGTCTACGGCATGGACTCCCCCGGGTACTGGTGGGGTCAGCTGGACTTCGCCGCCGGGCCGAAGATCGAGCTGCTGACCCCCACCGGCGGCCCCGACGCGGCCTTCCTCGAGCGCTTCCTGGCCGCCCGCGGTGCCGGGCCGCATCACTTCAACTTCATCGTCACCGATATCCGGGCCGCCCTGGCCGGGATCCGGGCCCTCGGCATCGAGCCCGTCGGGGTCAGCCTCGACAATCCTCACTGGAAGGAAGCCTTCCTGCATCCGCGCGACGCGCACGGCATCGTCATCCAGGTCGCCCAGCAGGCCGGCTCGCCGCCGCCTGGCACGCCGCCCGGAGAGCTCCCGGCGCCCGGCCCGGCCGCCTCGTTCGACCTGATCGAGCACCGCGTCGGCGACCTGGCCGGCGCGACGCGGCTGTTCCGCGAGGCCCTGGACGGCCGGCTGGAAGCCGCCGACGACGGCGCCGCGGAGCTGACCTGGCCCGGCGGCAAGCGGATCAGGCTGGTCCGCGAGGACGGCCTGCCCCTCGGCGGCGCGCTGCATCACGTCCGCTTCACCCGCGCCGGGGGCGCGTTCAGCGGCCAGGAGCAGGAGCGCGCCGGGCTGCTGGCCAAGCGCCTCGGCCTGTCGGTGGAACTGGCCCGCTAGGCGGCCCGGCGGACCAGGGCCCTGGTTTTGATGATGCTCACAACGGATCGCGTCGATGTGAAGGCGGCAGCGCGGCACTACGGCGTGAGGCGGTGCAGATCCCGGGGGAAGAGCGTGACCTCCCTGATGTTCTCGGCCCTGGTCAGCTGGCTGGTCCAGCGCTCGAGCCCGATGGCGAACCCGCCGTGCGGCGGCATGCCGTGCGCGAAGGCCTCCAGGTAGTCCGCGTAGGCTGCCGGGTCCTCGCCCCGCGCGCGGATGGCCGCCAGGTAGTCGGAGTGCCGGTGCAGGCGCTGCCCGCCCGTCACCAGTTCCACGCCGCGGAAGAGCAGGTCGAAGCTGTTGGACCAGCGCTCGTCGCCGGGCTGCGGGTGGGTGTAGTCGGCCAGGTGCCGGGCGGTGTCGTGCGGCTCGGCGCGGAACACCGGGCCGGTCTCGTAGACCCGCTCGAAGACGCCGACCATCGTCTGCTTGTAGAACTGCGGGGACTGCGCCAGGTAGGCGGGACGACCGAAGTAGTCCACACCGAACACGCTGGCGCCGGACTCGGTAGCCGACGACACGAACTTCGCCGTCCGGATCTCGGTGAACCCAAGCCTGTCCAGTGCGGCCCGGAAGCCGTGCAGCGACGCGGCGGCCAGTTCCCACCCCGCCCGGCGCAGCGGGTGCCGCCAGGTGACGGCGGCGTGGTCCAGGATCGCAGGCAGCCCGGCCGCGAGCGCGGGCCGCCACAGGTCGACCGGCGGGGGCTGCGCGGGCTCGCCGAGCAGGGTGATCCGCGGTTCGGTCACGGGGACCCACGCCCAGGCTCCGAACGATTTATGCGGCCGCGGCCCGGAACGCGGCCAGCGCCCGGGCGATGTCGCCCTCGCCGGTCTGCCAGTTGGATACCGACAGGCGGATCGCCCTCCGGCCGCCGAACACCGTTCCGCTCAGCCACGCCTCGCCGCTCTCGACCACCTGGCGCAGGACGCGATCGGTGGTCTCGTCATCGCCGAACCGGAACAGCACCTGGTTGATCACCACCTCAGTGAGCAGCTCGCAGCCGGGCAGGCCGGCCAGGCCCTCGGCGAAGGCCCGGGCGTGCGCGCAGGTGCGCTCCACCAGGTCCGCGACGCCCTGGCGGCCGAGGGACTTCAGCGCCGCGTAGACAGCGAACCCCCGGGCCCGCCGGGAGAAGGCCGGCGTCCAGTCCATCGGCTCGCGCGGCTGCCCCGGACCGCCCAGCACCAGGTAGTCGGCGGAGACGCTCATCGCGGCGCGGTGCGCGTCCGGGTGAGCGCAAAAGGCCAGGCCGGAGTCGTACGGGACGTTCAGCCACTTGTGCGTGTCAAAGGCCCACGAGTCGGCCCGCTCGCCCCCGCGGACCAGGTGGCGGAGCGCCGGGCTCGCCGCGGCCCACAGCCCGAAGGCCCCGTCGATGTCCAGCCAGGCCCCGACCTGCGCGGCAACGCTGGCGATGGCGTCCAAGTCGTCGAAGGCGCCGGTGTTGACCTCGCCGGCCTGGGCGCAGACGATCGCCGGTCCGTCGCCGGAGGCAAGCTCCTCGCGCAGGCGGCGCACCTGCATCCGGGCCGACGAGTCGGCGGGCACCACCGTGAGCGAGGCCCGGCCGATGCCGAGGAACCGCAGCGCCCGGTCGATGCTCGCGTGTCGCTGCGCGCCCACCAGGACCCGGATGGGCGGGGATCCGGTCAGGCCGCGTTCCTCGACATCCCATCCCGCCCGGCGCAAGACGTGGTGCCGGGCCGCGGCCAGGCAGGTCAGGTGGGCCGTCTGGCACCCGGGGACAAAGGCGAACGACGCGCGCTCCGGCAGTCTGAGCAACTGGCTGAGCCAGGCCCCGGCTACCTCCTCGGCGACTGAGGCGGCCGGGCCGCACACGTAGGGTCCGGCGCACTGGTCCCACACCGTAGTGAGCCAGTCGGCGGCCACGGCGGCCGGAAGCCCGCCGCCGATCACGAAGCCGAAGTAGCGGCCGGACGGTATCGCGACCAGTCCCGGCTCGGCCGCCCGGGCCAGATCCTCCACCACCGCCAGCGGATCTGCGGGGCCCGCGGGAAGCGGGCCGCCCAGGCGCGACCGCAACTCGGCAACCGTGGCCGACTCACCGGCCGGCCGCCGGTCCAGCGACTCGAGCCAGGCGGCCGCGATCTCGGCCGTGCGGCCGAGCAGGTCACCTGCGGTCGGGGCCATCACTGCCTTTCTTTCACGTCCCGCGCTTCTCCCGGTACCGTAGGCCGGCCTCGCGCTGCGGTCTTGGACAAAATTGCTGCGGCTACGCTGACCTGGTGAGCAGCGCCAGGATGTGGCGGTCAAGGGACCTCGGCGGCCTGGAGCTGTTCCGCGCCACCCTCAGCGAGTTCGCCTTCCGCCCTCACGCGCATGAGGAGTTCTTCATCGCCCTCACCGAGGCGGGCCTGGCCGCGCCCGTCTACCGGGGCGACCGGCACCTGATCGGCCCCGGCGACCTGATCGTCCTCAACCCGGAGGAGGCCCACGCCGGCGGCCCGCCGACGGAGGGTTCCTGGACGTACCGGGCGCTGTACCCCGGCCAGCATCTGATACGCGAGATCATGGCGGAGTTCCCGTCCGCGCCTGCCGGGCTGCCGAGGTTCGGCGAGGACGTGATCAGGGACCGGGACGTGGCGGCGCGGCTTCGCCGGTTTCACTGGCTCTGCGAGTCGCCGGTCCCGGGCCGCCTCGAGCGGGAAGCCTGCCTGGCCGAGGCCCTCGTCCTGCTGGCCAGACGGCACGCGGCGCCCTCGCGGGCACCCAGGCCGCCCGGCCGGGAACCCCGGGCGGTCCGGCTGAGCCGGGAGTACCTGGAGGAGCACGCCCAGGAGAACGTGACCCTGCCGGACCTGGCCCGCTGCGCTGGCCTGAGCCCGTTCCACCTGTGCCGGGTCTTCCGGGCGGCCGTGGGCATGCCGCCGCATGCGTACCAGACCCAGGTCCGGGTGCGGCGCGCCAAGTCCCTGCTCCGGGCCGGGGTGCCGCCCGCCCAGGCCGCCGCCGAGGCGGGCTTCTACGACCAGGCGCACATGACCAGGCATTTCAAGCGCATCGTAGGGTTGACCCCGGGCCGGTACATCAGGGACGAGGGAGACGCGTGAGCGACGGCGGGCACGCGTGGTGGGAGGACGCGGTCGTTTACGAGGTGTACCCGCGGAGTTTCGCCGACGCGGACGGCGACGGCGTGGGCGACCTGCCCGGGTTGCGGTCGAGGCTGGCGTACCTGGCCGACCTCGGCGCGGACGCCATCTGGCTGACGCCCTTCTACCCGTCCCCGCTGGCCGACGGCGGCTACGACGTCAGCGACTACTGCGCGGTGGACCCGCTCCTTGGCACCATGGCGGACTTCGACCACCTGGTCAAGGACGCGGAGGCGCACCAGATCCGGGTCATCGTCGACCTGGTGCCGAACCACTGCTCCAGCGCGCATCCGCTGTTCCGCGCCGCGCTGGCGGCTGCGCCGGGCGGCCCGGAGCGGGCCAGGTTCATCTTCCGGGACGGGCGCGGCCCCGGAGGCGAGCTTCCGCCGAACAACTGGGAATCGCAGTTCGGCGGTTCCGCCTGGACCCGGGTGACCGAGGCGGACGGTCGGCCGGGCCAGTGGTACCTGCACCTGTACGACGACAGCCAGCCGGACTGGAACTGGCGCAACCCGGACGTGCCCGCGCTGTTCCAGGACGTGATCAGGTTCTGGCTGGACCGCGGCGCGGCCGGCCTGCGGGTGGACGTGGCCCACGGCATCTTCAAGGACCCGGACCTGCCCGACATCGTGGGCACGCACCCGCTGAACGCGCCGTCCCCGTACCGGCACCGGCCCGAGCTGCACCCGCTCTTCCGGACCTGGCGGGCCATCCTGGACTCCTACCCGGCCGACTGCTTCCCGGGATCCCGGACGGCCGTCGGCGAGGTCTGGTACGACCGGCCGGAGACCCTGATGCCCTACCTGGCGCCCGGCGGCCTGCCGCAGGTCTTCAACTTCCAGCTGCTCCTGCCGGGCTGGCAGGCGGCCGCCTTCCGCGGCGCCATCGACTCGGCGCTCGCCCTGACCAGCGGCTCCCGCGCTCCGTGGGTGATCGGCAACCACGACGTACCCCGCCCGGCGAGCCGCTACCGCCTTGACGAGGGTTACACCCCGCAGATGATCTCCCGGCTCATCGCGCTCGGCGGCCGGAACGCCGAGACCGGCGCCAGGCGCGCCCGGGCGGCCGCCCTGGTGCTGCTCGCGCTGCCCGGCTCGGCCTACATCTACCAGGGCGAGGAACTCGGCCTGCCCGAGGTCACCGATATCCCGGACGCCGCGCGCCAGGACCCCAGGTTCCGCCGCACCAACGGCAAGTCTCCCGGCCGCGACGGCTGCCGCGTGCCCATCCCCTGGGCCCCGTCCGGTACCGGCTTTGGCTTTTCGGGGGGTTCCGGGGGTTCGTCCCCCCGGGCCAGCACCGCCCGAACGGACGGGGCGGCCCGCCCGGCCGACCCCTGGCTGCCCGAGCCGGCGGACTGGGGACGGTACTGCGTCGAGTCCCAGCTCGCGGACGAGCATTCATTCCTGAATCTGTACCGCGCGGCCCTGCGGCTGCGCCGCGAGCATCCCGCCCTGGGCCGGGGCACGCTGCGCTGGCTCGACGCCGGCCCGGGGCTGCTCTGCTTCGCGCGGGAGCCGGGTTTCATCCTCGCCGCGAACCTCGGCGCGGCTCCGGCGCCGCTCCCGGCTCACCGCGAGATCCTGCTCGCCAGCGGGCCCGTCGCCGGCGGCACCCTGCCGCCCGACACCGCGGCGTGGCTCTGCGCCTGACTGGCATTCAGCTTTTTTCCAGCAAATGGCACTACCCTGGGGGCCATGCCGAAGGTAAAGGTGCCACGCAAGAACGTGACACCCGGCGAGGTCGTTACCGTGCTCAGCCGCAGGCTAGGCCCTGGGTACCAGGTCGAGAGCAACGGCGATCACCGGGTCACCGTGCGGAAGAGCCCGCTCATGTACGCCAGCGTCTCGATCAGCGACCAGCCGGGCGCCTCGGTGTTCGGCGTCCACGGCGGCGGCCCCTTTGTCCTCCGCCTCGTCAATACCTTCGGCACCGCCCGCCACGTTGCCGACGCCCTGCGCCGCTCCCCCGAGTTCCGCAGCCTCTGACGCCTATGGCCGCCGCGCGGTGAGGCAGGTCCGCTGTGTGGCCTCCGTGGTCGGTGGTGCGCAAGTGCCCCGTGGGGCGCCGATTGCACCCCGGCGGGCAGAGCTACGACGACTACCGGGCCTTCCTGCCCGCCGTCGGCTTCCGCGAGCTCACCCGCACGAGGCGCGGCTGGACCCGACTCTAGGAACGCGGTGGACCCGGACCTTAGGAATGCGGCTGGACCCGGACCTTAGGAATGCTGGACCCGGACCTTAGGAATACAGCGTCGTTCTCCGGGTAGGGGCGATCCCAGCCCGCAAAACAACTCACTCGGGAAGTGATAGGCATGGCTGGGACGCTGCAGATGCGGCGCAGTAGAGGAGCCTTCAGCGGATTCTTGCTGATCTTGCTCGGGCTGTGGGGCGCACTCATCCCCTTCGTCGGACCGTATTTCCACTTCGCCTACACGCCGGACAAGGCGTGGACCTACAACACGGGCCGGCTGTGGCTCGAGCTCCTGCCCGGCGCCGCGGTATTCCTCGGCGGCTTCCTCCTCATGATCGCCCGGGGCAGGCACGTCGCGCTGTTCGGCGCGATGCTGGCCGTGGCGGCCGGCGCCTGGTTCACCCTGGGCACGGTGCTGAGCCCGCTGTGGAACAACCACGTGGCCATGGGCGGCTCGCCCGCCAGTTCCACCGTCTACATGCGGATCATGGAACAGCTCGGCTTCTTCACCGCGCTCGGCGTCGTCATCGTGTTCGTCGCGGGCGCGGCGCTCGGCCGGATCGCGTCCGTGACGTCCGGGATCAGGCCCGTCGAGGAGGCTTACGAGACCACCGTCCCGGCCGAGACCGTTCCGGTTCCGGCGATCAGGAGCGAGGAGACCCGGCCGATGCGGAGCCGGCTGCTGCCCAGGCGGATGCCGGGCGCCACCAGGACCGAGGACACCAAGCAGACCGAGGACACCAGGCAAACCGTGGGATAAGCCCCGCTCAGCCCGCGTGGCACTATCATCGGCACGACACATTCGTGCCAGCCGATGAAGACCGGTGCCTGACGAAGGGACGTTCGCGGTGCGGGCAGAGCCAGCGGCGGCAGTACAAGCCACGGCAGCCACCGGGCCCAACCCGCCGCGGTGGCTGCTGCCTGCCGGCGCGCTGCTGCTGGCCGGCGTGCTGGCGGTGTACGTGGCCGACCTGGTCACCCACCTGCCCTACATGGCTGCCATGCGGGACCTGGTGGTGTACCGCGACGGCGGGCTCATCGTCCGGCACGTCTCCCCCGCCTATGACGCGCACCGGGCGTCGCCACTGTACGACTGGACCGGCCAGAACGGCGTCCAGTTCACCTACCCGCCGTTCGCCGCGGTGGTCTTCGCGGTCGCCTCCGCGCTGTCCTGGACGGCCACGCGCTGGGCCATGACCGCGGCCAGCCTGGCCGCCCTCGGGCTGTCGCTGTGGCTGGTGTTCGGCGCGCTGAGTTACCCCGGGGGGACGACCCCCCCAGACCCCCCCGCTCCTGGGGGGACCCATCCCCCCAGACCCCCCATGCAGCCCAGGGTCAGGCTGGGCGCGACGCTCGGCGTCTCCGCGCTCGCCCTGGCCACCGAACCAGTCCAGCAGACCCTCGCCCTCGGCCAGGTCAACCTGCTGCTCATGCTGCTCATCGCGGCGGACCTGCTCACCGGCGGCGCGCTGGTGCCGCAGGGCGGGAGCCGCTGGTGGCACGGCTTCGGCATCGGGATCGCGGCCGGGGTGAAGCTGACCCCGCTGATCTTCATCCCGTACCTGCTGCTCATCCGCAGGTACCGGCAGGCCGCCACGGCCACGGCGGTATTCGCGGCCACGGTGGCGCTCGGCTACGCGGTCCTGCCGGGCGATTCCGGCACGTACTGGGCCCACGGGCTCTTCCTCAAGGCCAACCGGATCGTGTTCCTCGGCACCCGGGGCAACCAGTCGCTGCGCGGCGTGCTGACCCGGCTGGCCGGCAGCGTGAACGCGGGGACGGTGCCCTGGGTCGCGGCGGCCGTCCTGGTCGTGATCGCCGGGCTGGTCATCGCCGCGCTGCTGTACCGGGCCGGCCAGCCGGTGCCCGCGATGCTGGCCTGCTCGCTGACCGGCCTGCTGGTCTCGCCGCTGAGCTGGGACCACCACTGGGTCTGGGTGGCGCCGGGGATCGCGCTGCTGGCCCATCTCGGCGCGACCGCCGGGGCTGAGGGCCGCAGGCTGGCCCGGGCCGGGTGGTGGGCCGCCGCGGCCGTGCTCTTCGGAGTGTTCGGCGCCTGGCCGCAGCTGTGGAATCTGTCGCAGTCCGGGCTGACGCCGGCGGGCCTGGTCTGGTACGGGCCTGGCACCTACTTCGCCACCGGCAGCAAGCCCTGGTACCACGAGTTCCACTGGCACGGCCTGCAACTGCTGGCCGGCAACAGCTTCGTGCTGGCCGGCCTGGCCGGCCTGGCGGCCCTGGCCGTGGCCGCCGTCCTGGCCCGGAGCCGGGCTCGTGAGTGAGGGCACGTCGCTGGCGCAGCGGCGGGAACGCCTCGTCGCCGAGGTCCTGCAGACCAGCGGGATCCAGGACGAGCGCATCGCCGCGGCGCTGCGCGATGTGCCGCGGCCCCTGTTCCTGCCGCACCTGCCGCCGGAGGAGGCCTACCTCGACGACGCCATCGTGACCAAGCGTGACGCCGACGGCCAGCCGATCAGCTCCTCCTCCCAGCCCGCCATCATGGCGATCATGCTGGACCAGCTGGCCCTCGAACCCGGCCAGCGGGTCCTCGAGATCGGCGCGGGAACCGGCTACAACGCCGCGCTGATCAGGCACATCGTCGGGCCGGCGGGCGCGGTGGTCAGCGTCGACATCGACGCCGACCTGGCCGAGGCGGCCCGCGGGCACCTGGCCGGCGCCGGGTACCCGGATGTAACCGTGGCGGCCGGGGACGGCGCCGACGGCTACCCGGACGGCGCGCCGTACGACCGGGTGATCGCCACCGTCGGGGTCAGCGATCTCGCCCCCGCCTGGCTGCACCAGGCCGGTCCCGGCGCCCGGATCGTGGTACCGCTCGACGTGCGCGGGTCGCAGCTGGCAGTGGCGTTCGGGCGGGCCGGGTCCGGCGGCCACTGGGTGAGCCGGTCCATCGCGCCGTGCGGGTTCATGCGCATGCGCGGCTCGCTGGCCGGACCGGAACGCACCGTGGTGCTTCAGCCCGGGCTATCCGTCATGCTGCCGGACGGGCTCACGCTGGCCGACGGGCAGGAGGTCGACGGCGCGGCGCTGGCCGCCTTCCTGGACGGGCCGCCCGCGGAATTCGCCACCGGCGTGCTGACCAGTTCCCTGCAGGTGTTCTGGCCGCCGGTCGTGCGCGGTGGCCGAGGAGCGTTCGGCGCAGGACGGCCAGGCCCGGCTCGCCCGGGCTCCGCTGTGCAGCCGCGGGATGGCCGCCACGACCGGGATCCTGGACTCCGGCGGCATCGCCGTGCTCACCGCGGACCAGCACGGCCCCGGCCGGCCGGGCCAGCTCGGGCTGCAGGTAGCGGGGTTCGGCCCGCACGGCCCGGCGCTCGGCGCCGCCCTCGCCGCGCATGTGCAGGCGTGGGACCGGGCTGGCCAGCCCGGCGCGGCGCGGCTGCACGTGGACGCGTACCCGCGGTCCTCGCCGGACGAGCCGGGCACGGCTTCGCTGGCCGACAACGCCCTGCTAATCGAGCGGCAAGCCACCACATTCGTCGTGTACCACCGTTAGCCTTGGAGGGTGACGAGCAGCAAGGGCGATCACCTGGAAACCGAGCAGAAATACGACGCCGACGCCGACTTTGTCCTGCCCAGGCTGGACGGCCTGCCAGAACTCGGCGGCCGCCGGGCAGCGGATCCGAAGCGCGTCTACCTGAGCGCCACCTACTTCGACACGGACGATCTCCACCTCATCCAGCGCAAGATCACGCTGCGGCGGCGCGTTGGCGGCGAAGACGAGGGCTGGCACCTCAAGCTGCCGGTGCGCAAGGACACGAGGCAGGAACTGCACGCGCCGCTCGACGAGGGCGCCGCGGGCAGCGTGCCGGCCAGGCTGGCCGCTCGGGTCAAGGACATCACGGCAGGCCAGCTCCTGCGTCCCGTCGCCGTTCTGGATACCGAACGGACGGTGGTGACTCTGGCCAGCCCGGCGGGAGATGCCCTGGTGGAGGTGGCCGACGACCTGGTGACGGCCGTCCGGTTCGGCGAGCCCGACAGTGAGCCGATGAGATGGCGCGAGATCGAGGTGGAAGCCATGTCGCCGGACGGCGCGGCCATGCTCGACACGATTGGCAAGGTGCTGCGCGAGGCCGGGGCGAGACCGTCGGCCTCCGGGTCGAAGCTGGCCCGCGTCCTGAACGCCAGCTGAGCCCGGGTCGCAGTCGCGCTACCCTCAGAGCTAATTCATAGCTACTTCTGACCTGAGGCCTACACTATTCGCATGGGATGAGAAGTCCAGAAGGGGGAACCTCGTCCGGGGATGGGCATACTAGGCACAGGTCCGACCGATGATGGGCGAGCTTGACGAACATGGAGAACCACGGCCCGGCCGCGGCGCAGGCCGCGCGTAACGCGGGCATCCAGCGGGCGGACGGCACGCCGGTGCGCGTGCTCGTCGTCGACGACGAGCCCAGCCTGGCCGAACTGCTGGCCAGCGTGCTGCGCTACGAAGGC
>WNFJ01599717.1_pt3 | contig 14677 bp, 17 predicted proteins | sample 5400461 | NCBI WGS metagenome assembly WNFJ01 (sample SAMN13153349, study PRJNA577476) | soil metagenome | isolation source: 115 cm saprolite on Douglas fir-dominated hillslope | place: USA:California | collected 2013-09-17 | reverse complement strand
GTCAAGAACGCGGTGATCATCTCGTCGGGATTTGCGGAAGAAGGCGGCGACAGCGCCGCCATGCAGGACGCCATCGCCGCGCTGGCCAAAAGGACCGGCATGCGGATTTCCGGCCCCAACGCGGAAGGATTTTACAGCGAAGTCCAGCGGGTCGCCGCCACGTTCAGCCCGACCGTCGACGTCAAGCCCAATGAACAGCAGTTGGTCGCGACCCGGCGGCGGATCGGCATTGTCGCACAGAGCGGCGGCATCGGCTTTGCGATCTCACACCGCGCCAGGGCGCTCGGCATCGCGCTCAGCTACGTCATCAGCGCCGGCAACGAATCCGACCTCGGGGCCGGCGAATTCTTCGAATATATGGTGCAGGATTCGTCCACCGACGCGATCCTGTTGTTCATCGAGGGTATTCGCGACGTCGATAAATTTCTCGCCGCCGCGCGCCGTGCCGCCGAGATCGGCAAGCCCGTCATCGTCACGAAAGTCGGCCGATCCGGCGCCGGCGAACGCGCGGCGGCCTCGCACACCGCCAGCATGGCCGGCTGGTCCGCGGCCTATGACGCCGTGTTCGCGAAATACGGCTTTATCGTTTCCAACGATCTCGACGAGGCCGTCACCATCGCCGCGGTGCTGACTACCAACCCGCTGCCGAAAGGCGACCGCGTCGCCGTGCTCACGGTGTCGGGCGGCGCGGGCATCTGGGGCGCGGACACGGTTTCGATGCAGGGCTTGCAGGTGCCGGAATTGTCTGCGCCGATTCAGGCGGAAATCAGCGCGCTGCTGCCGTCCTACGGCGCAACCCGCAACCCGATCGATGTCACCGCGCAAGGCGTGCACAGCGGCGGCTTGCAGAAGAGCATCGACCTGCTCGACGTATCGGACGAGGTCGACGCCATTCTGGTGGTGCTGTCGCTGTCGAGCGACACGCGGATGCCGTTCAAGCAGGCCGAGTTGAAGCCCGTCATCGACGCCCAGAACAAGCCGGTCGTGTTCTACTCCTACACGCTGCCGTCGGATTTCGCGCGCAGGGAGCTCGCGGCGTCGGGCGTCGTGGTGCTATCGGGATTGACCCATGCCGGCGTCGCGATGCGGAAGATGCTGGAGCGCGCCAAATTCAAGTTGGCGCCGTCGGCCAATGCTGCGGCGTCACCGCGGCGCGATATCTCCGCACACCTGAAATCGGCAACCCTTTCCGAAGCCGACAGCAAAGCGCTGCTGCGCAGCACCGGCATTGCGTTGCCGGGCGAAGTGCTGGTGACGGAAAAGAGCGCGCTGGACGATGCGATCGCCCGGGTAGGCTTTCCGCTGGTGATGAAGATCCAGTCGCGCGACATCCCGCACAAGAGCGAAGTCGGCGGGGTGCGCGTCAATATCGCGACCAAGGGCGAGGTGTTTCTGGCCTACGAGGCGCTGATCGAAAATGCGCGCCGGCATCGCCCGGGTGCGGAAATTCAAGGCGTCCTCGTCAGTCCGATGGCGAAAAAAGGCGTCGAGATCATCATCGGCACCATGCAGGACAAAACCTTCGGCCCGATGATCATGGTCGGCTTCGGCGGCATCACCACGGAACTGTTCAGGGACGTGATCTACCGGCCCGCGCCGGTGAGTGCGACGGAGGCCTCCGCGATGCTGACCGAGCTCAAGGCGGCGCCTCTGCTCGATGGATTTCGCGGGGCGGCGAAAGCGGACATTGCGGCGCTGTCGCAATTGATTTCGCAAGTGTCAGTGCTGGCTGCGGCTTATCGCGACCATATTTCTGAAATCGAGATCAATCCGGTGCTGGTGCACCCCGAGGGCCAGGGCGTCACCATCGTCGATGCACTGGTGGTGCCGAAGAAGTAGTTGTCGTCCCTGCGAAAGCAGGGACCCATAACCACCGGCGCTCGTAGTAAACGAAGCCGTCTTACATCGTGCACAACCGATAAGCCGCGGCGTATGGGTCCCTGCTTTCGCAGGGACGACCTGTTGATGCGTGGTGCAAACCTCACCGTCCCCTGAAATTGGCGACGCGGCGCTCTGAGGTGGCTTGGATGCCTTCCTTGAAATCCTCGGTGGCGCGCAGTTTGGTTTGCTCGACCAGCTCGTGATTGGTGGCGGCGAGCACGCGGTCGGCGAGGCCGGCGCGCATGGTGGCGCGGGTCGAGACCAGGCCGAGCGGCGAGCATTCGGCGATCTCTTGCGCGAGCTTCATGGCTTCACTGCGCACCTGTTCCTGCGGTACCAACAAATTGGCGAGGCCCCACCGATAGGCCTCTTCGCCGGCGACGCGGCGGCTGGTGTAGAACATCAGCTCGGCGTTGTTCTTGCCGATCAGCTCGGGCAGCGTCGCCGTCAGCCCAAAACCCGGATGGAAGCCGAGTTTGGTAAAATTGGCCGAGAAGCGCGCTTCGGGACAGGTGACGCGGAAATCGGCCGATACCGCAAGTCCCAGCCCGCCGCCGATGGCCGCGCCGTGGACGGCGGCGACGATCGGCTTCTTGTTGCGGAAGATGCGCACCGCCTGGACGTAGAGGTGGTTGATCGGCAGGTTGGACGCCGGATCGGACTGCGCGCGCTCTTCCTGCTCCTGCCGCGCCGGATCGCTGAAATTGGCGCCGGCGCAGAACGCCTTGCCTTGTGCGGCGAGAACGGAAGCCCGGATTTCGATCTCGCTGTCGAATTGCTCCAGCGCATCGGCGATCTGGTTGATCAGGGAAACGTCGAAGAAATTCAGCGGCGGCTTGCGGATCTCGATCAGGCCGACATGACCGTGCCTCTCGACGCCGATGTCCGTAAATTTGCTCATGTGTTTGTCTCCGATGGATTGAAAGTATTGCTGCGTCGGAAGTGGGCTGCCTCTCCCACCCAACGCGGGCTTACCCGAGTTGGGCATCTTGATTTGTCGAAGCCGGATATATCCGGCTTCGATGGGAGAGGGCTGGGGTGAGGGGTTACGGTCTTTCGATGGTCCGTAACCCCTCACCCGATATTCTCACTTCGTTTCGAATATCGACCTCTCCCAAAGGGAGAGGTTAGATAGAGAGTGCGTCGTGCCTAGCGCAAGCCCAGCCCGCGCGCGATGATGCCGCGCAGCACCTCGGTGGTGCCGCCCTGAATGGTGAGTTTTGGCGCGACCTTCATGGCGAACGGCAACACGGTGTCGAGAATTTCGTGATTGCTGGCGTCCGGCTCGACGAAGGCGGCGAGATCGCGCACCCGCTGCGGCAATTGCTGTTCCCAGATCGTGCCGATGTCCTTGACGATCGAGGCCTCGACTACCGGCTCCTTGCCGGCGTGCAGCATGCCCGCGACCGATACCGACATGCGGCGCATGGTGTGAAGCTGCGCCACCAGCCGCCCGACTCCTTCGGCGCCGCGCGTGTCGGGTTCCTCGCCGAGCGCGCGAACCAGTTCGGTCAGCACATAATAGGTTTCCAGAAAACGCTCCGGCCCGCTGCGCTCATAGGCGAGCTCGCTTGTCGCCTGTTTCCAGGCGCCGTCGATTTCGCCGAGCGCGTGATCGTCGGGCACGAAAGCGTCCGTGAACACCACCTCGTTGAACTCGGCTTTACCGGTGAGCTGCGTGATCGGGTTGACCTTGATGCCCGGCGTTTTCATGTCGACCAGAAATTGCGTCAGCCCATGGCGGCGGTTTTCCCTGGTCGGTGGCGAAGTGCGGAAGATCGCCAGCATGTAGTTTGCAACCTGCGCCGACGAGGTCCAGATCTTGCTGCCGTTGATCAAGAAGCCACCGTCGGTCTTGGTCGCCTTGGTCCTGGCGGCGAACAGGTCCGAGCCGGAATTGGGCTCGCTCATGCCGATCGAGAAACACACCTCGCCGCGGCAGATGCGCGGCAGGATGTCCATCTTGATGTGCTCGGGCGCGTACTTCAAAAGCACCGGGCCGCTCTGCCGGTCGGCCACATAGCGCTCGAGAAAGCTGCGCTCATGGCCGCCATATTTCTTCGGCCAGGTCATGCCGATCCAGCCGCGTTCGCCGACCCGCTTGCTGAAGCCGGGCACGTCGCTATCGCTGCCTTGCGGACTGTGCGGATCGAAGGTGCCCGCCGCGATTTCCTCGGCAAGGAAGGCGCGGACTTGCTTGCGCAGCTTTTCGCATTCGGGCGGCAGGCGGATCGGATCGAAACGGAGGGCTGCGGTCATTTTAGATCTGGTCCCGAATGCAAATGTGTTTTCCAAAATGAGAATCGAAGCCTCGCAGCAACGGAAGTGCACCCCCTCTCCCACCCAACTCGGGTTTACCCGAGTTGGGCATCTTAAATCGTCGAAGTCGGATATATCCGACTTCGATGGGAGAGGGTTGGGGTGAGGGGGCGCGGTCTATCGTTAGGCCGTAACCCCTCACCCGGATCGCATCTGTCGATGCGATCCGACCTCTCCCGATGGGAGAGGTGGACGAATTCGCGGAAGCAGATTCCATCTTCATTGACATTACTCAGCGTGACGCCACCAGCGGCCACAATTCGTCGGCACCGCGCGCGGCGACGCGCTTGCCCAGTTCCACCGCCCAGTAACTTTCATGGCCGAAATCGTCGCGCCAGGCCAGCGCGCGCATGGTGTAGCGGTGCAGGATGTGTTCGAGCGTGTAGCCGATCGCGCCATGAACCTGGTGCGCGATCGCCGCGCCCTTTTCGGCGGCCTCCGCGCAGCGGATTTTTGCAGCCGTTGCTTCCAGGAAAACCGCGTCGTCAAAACCGGAAGCGTTGGCGATGGTGTCCGCTGCCGAGCTTCCCGCGGTCATCGCCGCCGCGGTCTCGCCGGCGAGTTTTGCCAGGTTGTGCTGCACCGCCTGGAATTTCGAAATCTTCTTTTCAAACGCGACGCGCTCATTGGAATAGCGCACGCTGATGTCGAGCATCGATTCCAGGCTGCCGGCGATCTGCAGGCTTCGCGCCACCGCGCCCATCAGCATCAGCGAGGTCTGATCGAAACCTTTCGGCGCCGGCTTGATCGCGGCAGGCTGAACATTGTTGAAGGTCACGGTGTCGCTGGCATCGCCGGCGAGATTGAGGCCGGCCTCGATCCGGCAACTGGCCGCGTCGGCCAGCGCGATCGAGAGGCCGTCGGCGCCGCTCGCGAGCGCGGCGATATATCTCGCGTCCTTGGCAAAGGGAACGCCGCGCGCGCGACCGGACAGGGTGCCGTCGGCGTTAAGCGCGATACGGTCTTTCGGGCTTGCGGGCGCTACCGTCATCATACCTTCGGGGGAAGCGATTTTCGCCTGCGACAATAGCCAGCCCGCCAGCATGGTCTCGGCGAGCGGCACAGCGATGGCAAAACGCCCGGCCGCGCTCAACACGCTAAAGCCTTCGGCCATGCTGGCGCCCGAGCCGCCCAAATCGTCCGGCACCCACGACAGCGGCAGGCCGGCGTCGCTCAGCGCCTGCCACAGCGGCGCTTTCCAGGAGCCTTTGTTGTCGTGGTTGATGGTTTGCGGGTCGGCGAGATCGGCAAATATCTTTTCCGCGGTCTCGGCGACAATGTTCTCACTCTCCGCCACGGCGTTCCCCGTTTCTATAAATCCGCGCAGGTCGTGCTCGCGCCCAAGCATCGGCTGCGGCCTTTTCTTGCGCCGCATGATGGGGAAAAGCCGTGGCCATGACAAGCGCCGATGTCCGCAGGTGCCCCTGCGACGGAGACATGAAGGGAAGCGGCGCCGCCAGCATTAATTCCGCGCAACGGAGTTTTGCCGATTTGCAGGCATTTTGGGGCACGATATGGTGCGTCTCGACTGGCCAGGTACCAATCATGTGAGGAAATGCGGATGTCGAAAGATGGTTTGTGCGCGATTATTACCGGCTCTGCGTCCGGTCTTGGGGCGGCGACCGCGGTCATGCTGGCCAAAAGCGGCGCGCGCGTCGTGATCAACTATTCCTCCAGCCAGAAGGAAGCCGAACAGACCGCCGATCTCTGCCGCGCGGCAGGTGGCGAGGCGGTCGTGGTCCAGGGCGACGTGTCGCGCGATGAGGATTGCAGGAAAATCGTCGCGGCCGCAGCAGCTTGGGGCCGTCTCGATGCGCTGATCAACAATGCCGGCACCACCAAGCACATGGCGCACGACAACCTGGATGGATTGTCGGCGGAGGATTTCCAGCGGCTGTTCGGCGTCAACACCATCGGCCCGTTCCAGATGGTGCGGGCGGCGAGAAGCTTGCTGGAAGCGGGCGCCAAGGCTTCCGGGCGCGCATCCGCGGTGGTCAATGTGTCATCGGTCGCGGGCATCAGCGGCATCGGCACGTCGATCGCCTACGCCGCGAGCAAGGGGGCGCTCAACACCATCACTCTTTCGCTGGCGCGCGCACTGGCGCCGCTGATCCGCGTCAACACGGTATGTCCCGGCTATATCGATACGCTCTGGTTCACCAAGGGCCGCGGCGAGGCCGGCGCCAAGCAGGTGCGCGATATGGTGGTGTCGAAAGTGCCGCTCAAGGTCGCCTCGACCGCGGACGATATCGCGGCGCTGGTGTGTTTTCTCGCCACCGCGCAATCGAGCAACATGACCGGCGAGTTGGTGCGGATGGACGCCGGGCTACATCTCGTGACGTGAGGTATTTGCATTCTCTTTCCGTCATGCCCGGCCTTGCCGCCTTCGCTAAAGCTACGGCGGCCTAGCACCGAAAAAGCCCGTCGAAGCCTCGGCGTAGATGGGTGCCGGGCATCCACGTCTTGACAGTGGTGCAGCAAGAAAGACGTGGATGGCCGGGACAAGCCCGGCCATGACGAGTTCGGTTCCGCTCGCCACCAGCCTGTTCCAGATGAACAGCACCACCAGCGCGCCGATGGTCGCGGTGATGAAGCCGGCGCCCTGATCCGGCTCGTAATGGCCGATGGCCTGGCCGACAAAGGTCGCGAGAAACGCGCCGGCAATGCCGAGCACGGTGGTCAGGATGAATCCGGTGGGATTGTTCGGCCCCGGCGATAGCAATCGCGCGATGATCCCCGCGACGAAGCCGACGATGATGATCCAGAGAATGCCGCTCATTGCTGTCCTCCTTTTTTCGAAAATGTAAAGTTTTAAGAAGCCGGTGCTGCCCAAGCGAACGGCGTAGGAGTGCCGAGCCGAATTCAAATCCGGCCCGCCAGTTCGCTTTCGGTCGGCAGCCGTCCGTCCGGCGTCAGATGATCGATCACCTCGGGCAGATGCTGGCTGAGGCCTTCGAGCAGTTCGTCGCGCGACAGGCCGCTTTGCACAGACAAGCCATTGAGCTGATCGGCGCCCAACGCGCGGCCAAGATCATCAGGCGAAATCGGCTGGTTCGTACCCTTGCCCACCCATGAATTCGCCACTTCGCCCTGGCCGTTCTGCTGGAATTGCCTGAGCAGGTCGCCGAGCCCGCCGCTGATCACGCTTCCCGCGGCGCCGCCTGCGAGCAGGCCGCCCAGTCCACCCCTGAGAAGGTCACCGAGACCGCCGCCGCCGGCGCCGGCATTTACGTTGCCGGGCGATGGCGGCGGGGCCGGAGTCGCGCCGGGCTGGCTGCCGCCAAAATGTTTGACCGCCTTGTAGGCGAGCAGTGCAAGGATCGCCATCGTGATCGGCGACATTCCCCCGCTGCCTTGCGTGCCGGGATTGCTCGGGCCGCGCGGGCCGTTCTGCATGCCGTTGAGTACATCGAGTAAACCCATAGTTCTCTCCCGCGCGCCAGCCCGCCGCAAAACATAACGGCGCGCTATGACGGTTACAAGGCGAGCCGAGTCGCGGTCGCGTTCCTCTTTACCTCTCCCCGTTCTTCACGGGGAGAGGGAGAAGAGACCGCACCGCGCGCTGACCGTTACAAAGGGTGCAACGGTGACCGCGGCGCGACTGGGTTTCGATAGGCAGCGAACACGAAATTCTGCTATCGAACTGCGGAACAAGCGGGGCACGGGGAATGATCTCAAACAAACCGATCGGCGTGGCCGGGGCCGGCAGCATCGGCTGCTTTGTCGGCGGCATGTATGCTGCGAGCGGCCACCGCGTCGCGCTGCTGGCACGCCCGCGCCTGATCGGCGAAATCGAAAGCAACGGGCTGCGGCTGACGAGCTTTGAGGGTTTTGAGCGGCGGATCGACTCGAGCCAGCTGACGCTGTCCGAAGACCCCTCGATTCTCGGCGACACCGGCGTGGTGCTGGTCACGGTCAAGAGCGCGGATACCGCAGGAATCGCCGACATCATCGCAAAACATGCGCCCGCCGACGCCGTCATCGTCAGCCTCCAGAACGGCGTCGGCAACGTCTCGGTGCTGCGCGAGCGATTGCCGGCGCGGCGCGTGCTGGCGGGAATGGTGCCGTTCAATGTGATCGCGCCCGGCGCGGGGCGATTTCATCGCGCCACCTCGGGCGATATCGTGATCGAGCAGGACGACGCCGGCACCGCAAACCGGCTTTCGGTGCCGGGCCTGAAGATGCGCGCGAGCTCCGACATCGCCGGCGTGCAATGGGGCAAGCTGCTGGTCAATCTCAACAACGCGCTCAATGCGCTGTCCGGTCTGCCGCTGCGCCAGCAGCTCGCGCAGCGCGCGTGGCGCAGGCTGTTCGCCGACCAGATGGCGGAAGGCTTGGCCGCAATCAAGGCGGAGGGCATCACGCCGGTGTCGTCGACGCCGGTTCCGGCGAGGCTAACGCCGCATCTGCTGCGGCTGCCGGACGCTGTATTCGCGATGCTGTTGGGAAGTACGATGAAGATCGATCCCGAGGCGCGCTCATCGATGTGGGAAGACCTGCAGCGCGGCCGCCGCACCGAGATCGATTATCTGCAAGGGCTCATCACCGAGATCGCCGACCGGCACGGGCTGCAGGTGCCGCTGTCGCGCCGCGTCGTCGCGCTGATCAAGAGCGCCGAGGCCAAAGGCAAGGGCTCGCCAAAGCTGACGCCGGACCAGATCCGGCCCTGAAAACCGCGGACGGTGAGCGCTTGCCTTGAAATGGCAATGATCGCAGGCCAGATCTGGATCAGATGGCGGCGCCACATGCGCCGGCCGCGCCGGGAGGAACGATATGAAACGATTTTGCACAAGCCTCGCAATTGCTGTTGCGGTAGCTCTCGGCGGCTGGGCTTCGCTGGCGCCGGCAAATGCCGCGCCGCCGACCGTGACGCCCTCGCCGGGATATGACGCGCGGCTGCAGGAGCAGAGAGCCGCATCGACCATTTATGAGCCGGGGCTGCGCTATCCGAGGCGGGTTTTCAGGCACCGCGCGAAGCGGGTTCATCACGGCGCGTATTAAGGCGTACCGACGCTCGCAGGATCGCCGAGTTCTTCCTCTGCACGCAATTCCTGTTCGGCTTGATGCCAGAATTCATCTTCCCGACCTTCAGGCCCGCCATTGCGCTCCCAGATCTGATATGCGCGATTTAGTATCTGCTTTTCCGTGGGGCTTTCCATGAACCGGTCCTTTCAGCGGGCACGACCTCGGTTCGATGAGGGCAGGGTCCTGTCGTGACCAAGGCCGTGCAGGCCAGGCTTCCACTCCCGGCCCGATAGACCCAATTCGGACCTGCTGGCACGGTTCCCCAACACAACTACGTGCAAGAGTCCGTTAGCGGACAAACGCCTCGAGGTTCGGCCTGTATGATATCGCCGCGCGACATCATACCTCGCGCTCCTCCAGTTGAAGCCTCGTTCCCCGGGCCCCCAGGGAGCGAGGCTTCGATTATTTGGCGACAGTGTTTGCGGAAATGCAAAACGTCGCCGCCAGCGCGATCGTGTGTTCGCCGGCCTGACAGGCTACGCTTGGCTGCCTCAGCTTCTTTTTCGGGACGCTATTTCAGGATTTCTAGACGGAGGGCCGAACAGCGCCTTCTTCAAATCCTTGATGCTTTCCGAAAGCCGCGGCCACTCGCAGGAGAATGAATGCTGTGCGCAAGTTGCTCCCTTGGTGCGCGACCTCAGGTCGCTTGCCGCAGCCCGCGACTTGTTGGGGTTCTGCCGCGGCAAGGGCGTCTTTTCGGTCTCGTTTATAAAAACGGCTTGCTGCAGCTCCTGCTTTACCGGAAACGCCGCGTCAACGGGGTTGCGCTGCTGACGGTCGAGGTAGGCTGTATACTCCTGGTCGATGTGCTTCTGTTCTTGCGGCGTCGGATTTGGACCCGCGGTATCGAAACTGCGGTTCTGCATGAAATCGAAATAGGTGTAGCCGCCGCCTGGCTTGCGGCGTCCGGCAAATTTCGCGTTGCATTCGGCAAGCGCCGATGTCTTCGCTTGCTTGCTCGCCGCCTTCTCGGCGATGTCGGCGCATTCCTCGAAATCGGCGGGCCCGCGCGACCACCACTGCGCATGCAGGTGCGAAGGCGTTAGTATGGTGCAGCCGGCGATCGCGGCAATCAGCAAAGCGGATTTACGCGGTACCATTACAATTTCCCCAAGGCGACTGCGTGAAGACACTATTTCCGCGAATTGTCGCCATTATGTGGCCGCTTGTCATCTTGCGTAAAACCCGGCTTTTGCCGCGCGAACTGCGCGCTTTATTTTGGGCTGTGACGCGCAGGACACATCCAGTTCCCTGCCAGACCTTTGCTCACCAGTCTCCCAAAACCATGCCGATCTGTTCTTCCAGGTCCTTTGCGGCTCCGGCGTTCCTCGTCGCGATGATGGAAACGGCATGCGAGGGTGGTATGTTGAGATATGGCAGACGGTCAGGTCGTACTGGTGACAACTGAACCATTGGAGGGCGGTTCGCCCGTCCGCTCGGTCTACTTCGTCGCCGAACAGGATCCGGAGACGGCTAAGGCCATTATCAGCGCAATGATGGCACCGAACGAGAAGGTCGAGGCGTGGGGCCGGCTTCCGGAGGCGGCAGTGAAGGCTCTCGGATTGAAACGCGGCGACTTCACGCACGGCTGATCCGGCATCGGCGCGGAGGTTTGGCTCACTTCGCCGCGCTTGCGGGGGAGGGTCTCGAAAGCGAGCGGCGCTGCATCTGCGCTTAAAGAAGATTTTAATAGCGATGGTGCGGTTGTCTCCTACCTGAACAGCGAAGGAGACAACCATGAAACTTACGACAATAGCATTAGCTTCTGCATTCGCGCTCACCAGCACGATCGCGCTTGCAGACTCAGCGCAAAAGCCGGAGGTCAAGACCCATCACCGTACAACCGGCATGACCCGGATGCCAAAGTCAAACAACGGCAACCCGAACGGCACCGCTGGTGGTCCGACCACATTGAGCGGAACCGGCTCCTCCCAGTACGGTGGCTCGTCGCCCGGCACCAGCGGCAAGAACTAGGAAAAAGCCCCGCATTTGCGCGGGGCCAACTGCCTCGGCAATCCGGGTGAGGAGACGATCCGCGAGCCCGAGTCTGTGGAGACACCGCCTCACCATAGCCGATGCTTCGCATCGGCGTTCTTCCATCAAGAACGGCGGCCGTAGGCCGCCTACGCCCTCTCCCCGCAAGCGGGGCGAGGGAGAAGTGGTCCGCCGCTTCAGCCTAAACTCATCACGCTGTCGCGCTGCAAGAAGCTCGGGGCAATGTCAGCTCCGAGGTGGGCTTCACATCGAGGGCCGCAACGGCCGCGCGAAACTAAGCTCGTGGCCGTCGGGGTCGTTGAGGTGGAAGAAACGCTCACCCCATTCGGCATCGCGTGGTGAAGTGCTCGGCTGGTAACCGGCCGCGAGCGCGCGCTGGTGAAGCGCATCGACATCGCTGACGTAGAAGATGACGCGCCCCCACCACGACCAGCGCCGCTCGGCAGGCTGGGCGATGAGGTTGAGATAGTTCGGCCCCGCGCGGAAGCTGGTGAAGGCGGACCCTTCGCCGCCATGCAGAATCTCAAATCCCAGTGCCCGATAGAACCGGACCGCTCGCGGCATCTCGTGGGTGGCCAGTGTAATCGCGCTGATACTCTCGATCATGGACTGAACCCTCCTGTTTCATTTTTCCGCGCCGTCGTGCGCCTGCCAGCAAGGCCGCCCAGTTGGCAGGCGGATCAACACATCCTGTGCATCGAGGTTCACCAGCGGCGCGCCCACATTTGGCCCAGCTTTGCGCGCCAGTTAAATCATCTGCAACAGGAGGCTTTCTGTGCGCACAGCAAAAATCCTTTCGCTCCTGATTCTGTGCGCCGCGAGCTCTGCTTTTGCACAGCGTGCGCCGGAGCATGACGTCGTTCCCACCGAGAAGGAAATAAAATCCTTCGAGGCAGCGAAAGTCAGTCTTGCCGAGGCGATAAGGATCGCGGCGAACAGACACAAGGATGCGAGGGTCGTCGATGTCAGTTTTGACAGTCAGGCAGGTCAATTGGCCTACAAGGTAAAGACATATCAGGACAACAAGGTGTGGGAAGGCGCCGTCGATGCCTGGACCGGACAGATATTAGGCGAAGGCACGACCACACCGGTGTCCAAACTTGACGAGGAGGACCAGCTCGAGCTGGCCGGCTTGCAAAAAGCTTCGATCGACCTTGCCGCGGCGACCGCTCTGGCAGAACAAAGGGGTTCTGGAAAAGCCATCGCCGCCGGCCTCGAAGAGAGCAACGGCCGGATCGTTTACGAAGTCACGATCGTGAAGGAGCACGCGACCACCAAGTTCGTTATCGATCCGAGGACTGGCCAATTCAAATAGGGGCAAAGCGGGATTTTCCCGGATCGGGAGCGAGCTTGCTTGCTTCCTGTAACGGGCGCGGTCGGAACAGGCCGAGCCGTTCAGCGCTGGGAGGACGTCCGGAGGCTGGCGATCATGCACCCGCTCTGCTATTTAGCTCTCAAAGCGCCCGCGCACTTTGGCGGGTCTTCGGTCCCGTAGCTCAGCTGGATAGAGCGGCGGTTTCCTAAACCGTAGGTCGCATGTTCGAGTCATGCCGGGATCGCCACTCGCCATATCCTGCAGGAGGCGGCCCAAGCGGCCGGATCGCGTGAAACGGCTGCTGGCCTGTTGCGGATTTTTGCTGGTCGCCGCCGGGACTCCGGTGTCGGCGCAGCCCGCCGGCGAGGCGGAGACGGCGATACGCAATGCCCTGTCGAGATGGACAGGCGATTTCAACGCCCGCGACGCCGCGCACGTCTGCGACCTCTTTGCCAAGGATCTCTTATACGACTATCGCGGATTTCCCGAACGCGACTATGAATCCCTGTGCAGCCTGTTGCGTCGGTCACTGGCCGACCAGACGAAAAAATTTGCCTATTCCCTCGACATCAGGGAGATCATCGTTGCGGGCGATCTCGCCGTCGTGCGCCTGGTCTGGACGCTCAAGGTGACGGTCGCCGGCGCAGCGAACGCGGTGGAATCGAAAGAGCCCGGGCTCGATGTGTTTCGCCGGCAAGCGGACGGCAGCTGGAAGATCGTCCGCTATGTCGCTTACGAGGCGCCATGAGGCCTTCCAATCAACGATCAAGGTGTACTTGACTGCACGCGGCTGTAGTCGCTGAAAATCTATGTCGCGCCATCGGACGATGCGCTAGTGTTTTGGCGTCAGGCACCGGGCCGTTCCATGGCACTTTTGACGCGCAAGAGACTCTGGATCGGATCAGATGAAAATCGCCAGCGCGCAAAAACTTGACATCGAGATCGGCAATGCGGGCTCGGTTTCCGCGCTGCTCGATCGGCCACAGCAGGCGCGCGCGTGTTTTGTCTTTGCCCATGGCGCCGGCGCCGGGATGACCCATCCATTCATGGAGGCGGTCGCATCCGGCCTTGGTGAACGCGGCGTCGCGACTCTGCGCTATCAGTTCCCGTACATGGAAAAAGGCACCAGACGCCCGGACCCGCCGGCGGTCGCGCAAGCCGCGGTGCGCGCCGCCGTGGCGGAAGCCGGGCGGCGCTGCGCCGGATTATCTCTCGTCGCGGGCGGCAAATCGTTCGGCGGCCGCATGACGTCGCAAGCGCAGGCTGTTGCGCCGCTGGCCGGCGTCCATGGCCTGGCGTTTCTGGGCTTTCCGCTGCATCCGGCCGGAAAACCGTCCAGCGATCGGGCCAGACATCTCGCCGATGTCCATGTGCCGATGTTTTTTGTGCAAGGCACCCGCGATAATCTTGCGGAGCTGAAGCTGCTCGAACCTGTCGTGAAAAACCTCGGACGATCGGCGACGCTGCATCGTGTGGAAGCGGCCGATCATTCCTTCCACGTGCCGGCGCGCTCGGGCCGCAATGACCGCGAGGTCATGGGTGAAATTCTGGATGCGTTCGCGGCGTGGATCGGCGAGATCGCCGCGTCGTGAACCGCGGCATGCGACGGCGGCAAAAGCCGCTCAACAACCCCGGCAGATGCCGCGCAGGCTTTGGTAAACCGCGTCGTCTTCCCGTCTCATTTGCTGCAGCGACTCCAACTCCTTGGTGTCGAAGGTCGGCTCGGGCTTGCGTTTCGCGGCAAGCGCAATGGCCTGACGCTGATAACACGCCTCGCGCTCGGGCTTTGCCTGGATGAACCGGCACTGCTCCACCGCTGCGAGAGCGGGAGCCGCGCCGATCATGAGGCCGAGCGTGAGGGAGACGAAACGAATCAATATCCTGGTCCTTCACATATCCACTTTCCGACGATTGAAGCACTAGCTCAATGCTCCGGCAACGGCAGTGGAAGCGCGAAAGCAATCCATTTTCCAGTCGTCCCGGCCTTGAGCCGGGACCCATACCGCGTGATTTCTCGATAAGGCACGGTGGCCGACGCCTTGCGCAAAATGAACGCCGGTGGCTATGGGTCCCGGCGGTTCGCCGGGACGACGACCTTCTGAATTTCTATCCGGCGCTGTCACGGAGAAAGGTCAACCCTGG
>WNFJ01051528.1_pt1 | contig 14677 bp, 9 predicted proteins | sample 5400461 | NCBI WGS metagenome assembly WNFJ01 (sample SAMN13153349, study PRJNA577476) | soil metagenome | isolation source: 115 cm saprolite on Douglas fir-dominated hillslope | place: USA:California | collected 2013-09-17 | reverse complement strand
ATCCTCGACTGGCAGGTGGTCCTGCGGGACTTCTTCCTGTCGAGTCCGACCGCATCCGTGGCGCTCGCCAAGTGGCTGTTTCTGGCCTTGCCGGCTGCGTTGCTCGTGGCGGCGGCGTGGTGCACCATGGCGTCGCTCTACTCGCTGCCATTCCGCTCGGGTCGCGGTGGCTTTCTCACATCTCTGCTGATGTCCTGGTGGGATGCCGGGCGCATGATCTGGTTCTACTGGGCGGGCCTGATCCGCTTCGTTGTGGTGTTCCTCGGCTGGGTCTGGGGCCTGCTCAAGCTGGCGGGCTCGCTGCTGCTGCGCCTGATCAAGTTCGTGTTCACACGGCCCTTCGCGCTGCTCGATTGGGCCACGCGGCAGTACTTCCAGCCCGGCGTGCCCTGGCTCGCCTTCCTCTTCATTCTCTTCTGGTCGGCGCTCGAGGCGACGATTTTCACGTTCACCTTGAAGCCCACGATCATGGAGCTGATGGCGGACATCACGGGGCACGAGATGTCCGGCCTGGGCGTCAGCCTCGTGTTGTGGCCGTTCCTGTTCGTGATCATTTCGGGCAGCTTCGCGGCCATCCAGGTGCTCAGCGAGGCGGTGAAATCGAAGAACACGCCACAGATCATCGGCATGATCATCGCCGAGGCGGCGGTGATGTTCTTCGAGGTCGTCTTCCTGTACCGCGAGCTGATCGACGCCATCACGCCGTGGATCGCCAACCAGACGGGCATGCAGCTGGGGTTCTTCTCGACCTTGGCGCTGGCCTCCTTCGGCTGGGCGGGCGTGCGGGCGATGACCTGGTTCCTGTTCGGCCGCTTCGGGACGCCGACGTTCTTGAGCATTCTGGCGCGCAACAGCATGCCGGGCGGCCAGGGCGCCACCGTGGGCACGGGCGTCGAGCCGGAGTTCTGGCGCGGGCCGATTGCCGCGCTCAAGGCCGAGGCGGAGTGGTTCAAGAAGGAAGCGCGCGAAGTGTTCGAGCTGATGACGCTGCCGGTGCTGCAGATCCTGGCCGCAGCCGTGAACTTCGCGGTGGTGGTGATCCTGAGCCACCCAACGTTCTCGTTGCCGTTCCGCTCGCTCGATCAGGTCCTGGCGACGACACCGCTCTTCGGTACGAAGCACCCGCCGGCAGGAGCGGCGTCATGAACCGGCCCCGCGGTTGGTCGGCGACGCTGGCGCTCGCCTTCCTCGTCGCCGGCTGCGGCGGCGGGGGAGGGAAGGACCAAGCGAACGAGGTCGCGCCGTTTACGATGGTGATCGGCATTGACGCGAGCGGCTCGTTCCGGGACGCCCACTTATACGACGACGCCGTGGACTTCGGGGCCACATACATCTACGCCCACTTAAACAGTCTGGGCGGCCTGCGCCCGCCGACCGCGCTGTTCGTGGGTTCGATCGGCGGGTCGCGGCCGGGTGAGCCCAAGTCGTTCCATCCGATCAACGATTTTCAGGGCCGCACGGTCGAGCAGATCGCGGCGGAGCTGCGGACGTGGTTTCCGCCCAACGACCCCTACACCGATTTCAACGCGTTCTTCCAACGCGTGGCGACATTGGCAAAGGAGCGCGGCCTCATCCTCGCGCCGCTCAACGTCGTGGTGCTGTCCGACGGCGTGCCGGACGTGGCGCCGGGGACGCGCGTGCCCAAGGGGACGAATCCGTACTCGCTCATCGACCTGAGCCCGCTCGAGTTCCTGTCGCGCAGCGTGACGGTGCGCTTGCTGTACGCCAACCCCACAGTGGGCGACAACTGGAAGAAGATCATCGCGCGCCGCCGCGTGCGGCTGTGGACGCAGGAAGCGCAGGTTATGGCGGGCTGGCACCAGCAGTTCAAGCCGGGCGTGCCGCTGGCCGAGCAGAAAGACTTGTGGAAGTGGGTGCAGGACAATGTGGACTTCCGGGTGCGCGTGGGAAAACTGTTCTAGACGCGCGCCGCCCGAATACAGGAAGCCCCGGCTCGTCTCGGCGAGCCGGGGCTTCGTGTTCTCCTACTGCTTCAGATACCGCGTCAGATACTGGTCCTCGGCGGTGAGGATAAGGAAAGAGCTCTGCTGGTTGTACGCCGCGCCGTGGTGGCCCGGCGGGTAGATCCGCAGATCGGCATCCTTCCCGGCGTTGGTGAGCGCCGTCAACAACTGCATCGTGTTCTGCGGATGCACGTTGTCGTCGAGCATCGAATGGATCAGGAGGAGATGCCCCTTGAGGCCGTCGGCGTGCAGCACCGCCGAGCCCTCGTCGTAACCGTCGGGGTTCACATGTAGCGCTCGGTATAGATCGTGTCGTACAGCCGCCAGTCGGTGACCGGTGAATTCGCCATCCCGACGCTGAACACGTCGGGATACATCAACAGCGTGTACACCGTGCTGTAGCCGCCGTAGCTCGTGCCCATGATCGCGATGCGCTTGGAGTCGACGTACGGCTGCGTGCCGAGGTAGCGCGCTGCCTCGGCGAAGTCGTGGCTCTCCCACTTGCCGAGGTGCTTATAGACGACCTTCATGAACGCGCTGCCGTAATTGTTCGTGCCGCGGTTGTTCAGGCCCACCACGATGTAGCCCTGCTGCGCCAGCCACTGCGTCCAGCCGCTCGATGCGAACTGGTCGTAGACCTGCTGCGAGCCGGGCCCGCCGTAGATCGCGAGGATCACGGGATACTTCTTGGACGGATCGAACGGCACCGGCTTCACCATCGAGCCGTCGAGCCGCACCGAGTCGGATGTGGTGAAGCTGAACAACTCGACCGGCGCATAGGTGTGCGTCGCGAGCCACTGCGTCACGCGAGCATTGTCTTCCAGCTTCTTCAACATCTTGCCGCCCGTGGCCCACAGCTCCACCTGCCGCGGCTGGCGCGTGGCCGACCAGCGGTCGATGTAGAACCGTGTGTCGGGCGACATGTCGATGTTGTGCGTACCTGCGGCGGCCGTGAGCTGCTGCGGATGCGTGCCGTCGAATCGGACAGCGTATAGCTGCCGCTGCAGCGGCGACGCCGCCGTCGAGGCGTAGTAGATCGTCTGCGTCGTGGGATTTATTCCCTCGATCCGTGTCACACTCCAGTGACCCTGCGTCACCTGGTTCACGAGCTTGCCGGAGTAGTCGTAGCGATATACGTGCTGCCAGCCGTCGCGATCGGAAATCCAGAGGAACTGGGTCAGCCCCGCCGGGAAGCTCATCAGATCGTCCACGCCGGCGTAGAAGTCGTACACGTCGATCCATGTGGACGAGCTGTCCCTCATGACCAGGCGCTTGCCCCCGGTGGTCACGCTGAAGAAGTACAACTTCATCACGTTCTGGGGGCGGTTGAGCGTGATGACGGCGAGCGTGTCGGGCCGGCTGGTCCAGTAGATGCGCGGCACGTAGTACTCGCCCGATTCGCCCGGGTCGAGCCACACGCGCGTGCCCGAGCGCACGTCCACTACGGCGATCTTCACCGTGGGATTGGAGTCGCCCGGCTGGGGAATGCGGATCTGCGCCCAATCGGGATGGTGGCCCGAGAAGTCGCTGAACTGCATCACCGGCTCGGCGCTCTCGTCCAGCCGCCAGTAGGCGATGTGGTGGCCGTCGGGCGACCAGTTCCATGCCTGCGCCTGGCCGAATTCCTCTTCGTATACCCAGTCGAAATGGCCGTTGTAAGCCGTGGGCGTCGCGTCCGACGAGAGCCGCGTCTCCTTCTTCTGGCCCAGATCGTAGACGTACATGTCGCCGCCGCGCTCGTAGCCCATCAATGCGCCGTCGGGCGACAACTGCGCTGAGCGCGCGTTGCGCGCCGCCAGTGTAAGCGAACGATCGGCGAGGGAATAGATATAGAAGTCCGATGTGCCAGAGCGGCGGTACAGCTGCTTGAAGTGGGTGTCGAAGACGAGATGCTTCGAGTCGCGCGCCCACTGGAACGAGCGGTACGAGAACGGCTCGGCCGTGTCAGGGAAGCTCAGGCCCTTCGCCTGGAACAGCAGGCTGTCCGTGCCGCTCGCGGGATCGAACACGCGGATCTGTTCGCCGCCCTCGGCTTGCTCGATGTAGGAGTAGCGCCGCCCGCCGTCGATCCAGTTCACGTTGCGCGGGCCGTTGCCGCCCGACAGCGCCCCGCCCGACTGCAGGGCCTCGCGCAAGTTGGCGAAGCGCGTCTGGCCCTGGGCCCGGGTCGACCCGCTGAGGGCGAGCACGGCCACGGCGAGGCCGAATGGGATCCGCATCACACGCTGCATCGCTGATTCTCCGTCAAGGAGGGGGAAAGGGAGAGCGGCGGCAAAGATGCTGCGCGCCACGCCGGCGCGCGAGGCGGCGCTTGGTTGCGCTTGGTTGCGCTTCTAAATGGCCATCGTTCCAGCGGTTAGCCAAGTCGCTGGCGCCATACCGCCCCTTGCGTGTCGCGACACTGGTTGCCGTGACATTGCTCACGGCGAATCCCGAGGGGGAGTTAGTACTTTCGGTCCCGCGGCGTAGTGGTCGCTCACTGGCGAACGACCTCTCGTGCCGCTTTCACCGTTGCGCCCTAGATGGAGATGTGGTCGTGAAGGGGAATCGCCTCGTTCTCGCCGTGCTCCTCGTCTGCGCCCTGGGCCTGACGTTGAGCTGCGGGGACTCGACGCCTACCGGCGTCGCCGCCGCACCCCAGCCGCAAGCCGACCTGATTGGCGGCTTGCTCGGGGGCACAGGGCTGCTGAGCTGTTCGAGCTTGCCGTACGACTCGATGACGAAGGTCATCGGGCCGGCGGGTGGCTCGCTCCGGGTCGGACCGCATTCGTTCTTCATTCCCTCGGGTGCGCTGAGCCAGCAAACGACGATCACGATGGTGCTGCCAACCGCTCAGCACGTGAACGTCGTGCGGTTCAAGCCCGCGGGGCTGCAGTTCGCCAAGCCCACGTATCTCACAATGAGCTACGGGAACTGCAGTTTGCTCGGCTGGCTGCTGCCCAAGCACATCGCGTATGTCGACAACAATCTGAACATCCTGTACTACCTGTTGTCGCTCCCCAACATCCTCACCCAGACGGTGACGGGGCAGGTCAACCATTTCTCCGAGTACGCGATGGCGTGGTAAGGACGCGATGACGTTCGACTCTCCGTCCCTCCGCCCTCGCATGCCAGGGCCCGGCGCCGTGCGCCCCGCCGCGGACCTGCTGCATGAAGCACGCGCCAGTGAGCGAGCGGGATGTATTCCCGAGGCGATCGAGCGATACGAGGCCGCTATCGCCGGCGCGGAGCGGACAGGAGAGCGAGCGATCCTGGCGGAAGCGCTGCGGCGCCTCGCCGTCGTGCGTCACCAGTGCAACGAGTCGCAGCTCGCGCGCGAGCTGTGCCAGCGCAGCGAGGCCGTGGCGACGGAATGCGACAACGCCGTGCTCGCGGCCGAGGCGCTCAACACGCACGGCGCCATCGATGTACAAACAGGGCTCCTGGACGAAGCGCGGCGGCATTTCCTGCAGGCACTGGAGCGCGGCGGTTCCAGTCGCGAGCTCCACGCCCGCGTCGAGCAGAACCTCGGCGTCGTCGCGAACATCCAGGGCGAGCTGGACGAGGCGCGCAACCGCTATGGCCGCTCGCTCGAGGCTTATCAGGACGCCAATGACGAGCACGGCTGCGCGATCGCCTACCACAATCTCGGCATGCTGAGCGCGGACCAGGGGCTGCTGGACGAGGCGGATCAGCATTTTCAAAAGAGCCTGGCCATCGCGCAGCGCTCGGGCGACGTCCACCTGCAGGGGCTGTGTCTCGTGAATCACGCCGAAGTGCACGTCGCCCGGCAGCGCTACGAAGAGGCACAGCGCAACGCCGAAGCGGCGCTCGCGATCTTCGACCAGTTGGGCGCCAAGGCGGTGAAGGCCGAAGCGTACCGCGTCATCGGGATGGTCTATCGCGAGACCGGGCGGCCCGGGCTCGCCGAGTCGCGGCTGCGCTCGGCGATCGATCTGGCGTCCGGCGCGGAGGCGGTGCTGTCGCAGGCCGAAGCGTCGCGCGAGCTGGCGATCCTGTATCAGGCGATGGGCCGCAACCAAGAAGCGCTCGGGTTCCTGAACAGCGCGCACCGCTTGTTCCGCCGGCTCGACGCGCGCAAAGATCTGGTGCACGTCGGCGGGAAAGTCGCCGAGCTCGAAACCACGTATCGCGCCGTGGTGCGGGAGTGGGGCCAGTCACTGGAATCGAGCGACAGCTACACGTTCGGCCATTGCGAGCGCGTGGCGCAGCACGCCGTCGCCATGGCGCAGCAGCTGGGGCTCGACGAGCAACAGCAGACCACCATCCAGCTCGGCGCGTACCTCCACGATGTGGGCAAGGTGCGCGTGCCCCACGAAATCCTCAACAAGCCCGGCCCGCTGACGCGCGAGGAGTTCGAAGTGATCCAGATGCATCCCATCTGGGGCATCGAGCTGCTGGCGAGCGTCGAGTTCCCCTGGGACCTGAAGCCGATCATCCGCTGGCACCACGAGAAGTACGACGGCTCGGGGTACCCCGACCGTCTCAAAGGCGACGAAATCCCGCTGGCGGCGCAGATCGTGGGCATCGTGGACGTGTACGATGCGCTCACGACCACGCGCTCCTACCGCCCCGCGCTCGCGCCGGCCGACGCGTTGAAGGAAATCACGCGCTGCCGGGCCGGCTGGTCGGAGCCCGTGTTCGCGGCCTTCCAGCGCTCGCTCGCCGAGCGGGTGGCCGAAACGGGACGCGTGGCGGCGTAACAGACGCGGCGTTTCACGGTGTAACGCGCCTCCGCATTTCCATGCGGGGGCGCGAATTTTTATGCGGCCTTGCCGACTCGCGATTCGACGGCCAACATAGCGGCGCCTGGAGGGTGTCCTGACTTAATCCTGACACTCCGTGAGGGAGGCACCGTGTCGCGACTCACCCGCTTGCTGCTCGTTGCAGTTCCGTTGTGTCTGCTCGCCGCGCCGCGCGCGCGCGCGCAGACCCGCATCATCACCGGCCACGTCACGGGCGCGTTGTCCAGCTCGGGCGTCGCCAACGCCACCGTCGCGCTGTCCGGTGGCGCGACCGTCACGCACACCAACGATCGCGGCGAGTTCAGCATCGCCGCACCCCCGGGTCCGGTCACGCTCAGCATCGCCGCCATCGGCTACAAGCGGCAGCCGGTGATCGTGACGGCGGACCAGGGCAATATCGACGTGAAGCTCGAGACCGACGTCTTCAACCTCGAGGCCGTCGTCGTCACGGGCCAGGTCACGGGCGTGGAGCAGAAAAACCTCGCCAACGCCATCACCACCGTGGGCGCCGAGCAGCTCGGCCGCGCGCCGACGCAGACCCTGGAGAGCGCGCTGCAGGGGAAAGTTCCCGGCGCGCTGATCCAGATGAACTCCGGAGCGCCGGGCGGCGGTGGCCAGATCAACCTGCGCGGCGTGACGACGATCAACGCCGGCGTCGATCCGCTCATCGTGGTCGACGGCGTGGTGATCGCCAACGACGCGATCTCGAGCAACATGAACGCGATCACGGCCGCGTCGGGCGGCGGCAACGCGTCGAACCAGGACAACCCGGTTAACCGCATCGCCGACCTGAATCCGGCCGACATCGAGAACATCCAGGTCCTGAAGGGCGCGTCGGCCGCGGCGATCTATGGATCGCAAGCGGCGAACGGCGTGATCATCATCACCACGCGACGGGGAGTCGCGGGGCGCCCACGCTTCACGGTCAACCAGCGCTTCGGCACGGTCGGCGTGCTGTCGAGCGTGGGCGCGCGCCGGTTCGCGGATACGACCGAAGCGATCGCCGCGTTCGGGCCCGCCGCGCGCAGCTTCTGCACGCTCCCGGGCGGCAAGTGCCCGTTCTTCGACAACGAAGCGGCGCTATACGGACTGCACCCGGCGTCCAACACGACACAGGCGAGTGTGACGGGCGGCAACGACCAGACCACGTACTTCATCTCCGGTCTGAGCGAGCACGACGGCGGGATCGCGCCCAACACCGGTTACCAGAAGCAGTCGCTGCGCACGAACCTCGATCAGGTGCTGGGCACTGCCTTCAGGGTCAGCGTCAATCTCGACGTCGTCCACAGCCTATCGAAGCGCGGTATCTCGAACAACGACAACACGGGGACCAGCACGTACCTCGTGTATCCGACGACGCCGAGCTTCGTCGATCTGCGCGCGGCGGGCGGGGTGTATCCCAATAATCCGTTCGCGCCGTCGAACCCACTGCAAACCTTCCACGAGCTGAAGAACAACGAGGACGTGTGGCGCATGTTCGCGACCTCGACGGCGAAGTGGCACGCGCTGGAGACGGGGGCGCAGCAGCTGGATTTCACGCTCACCGGCGGCATCGATTACTTCAACCAGCGGAACGACATCCTGTCCCCGGCGGACCTGCAGTACGAGCCCCAGGACGGCCAGGCGGGTACGGTGGTCCTTGGCAAGGCGTCGGACCTGCACCTGAATCTCGTCGGCAGTGTGGTCCACACCTATACGCCCGCTTCGGGTGCGTATCAGGCGCACACGTCGGCCGGCACGACCTCAATCAGTCGAACACTGTGGGCCGGACGCTCGCGTTGGGCCTGGAGAATGTCAGCCAGGCGGCGAGCGTCAGCACGGCGCAAAGCGAGCAGCCCGGGCGCCTGCTGGGACTGTATGGCCAAGAAGAAGTGCTGGCGATGAACGAGCGGCTACTGCTCACGGCGGGCATCCGCGGCGACCGCAACAGCGTCAACGGCGACCCCAGCCACTACTTCCTCTATCCCAAGGCCGCGGCGTCCTACCGCCTGCTCCAGCCGCTCGGCGGCGTGGATGAGCTCAAGCTGCGCGTGGCGTACGGGCAAACGGGTAACCCGCCGCTCTTCACGGCGCGCTGGGTTCTCGACAGCACCAGCGCGATCGGCGGTCTGGTCGGGCAGTTCCGCCCGCTGGTGCTGGGTGACACGGGCATCAAGCCGGAGCGCAATACCGAGATCGAAGGCGGCGTCGATGCGACACTGAGCCACGATCTCGCGACCGTCGGGCTGACCGTGTACCAGAAGAGCGTCACCGACCTGCTGTTGTTGCAGTCGGTCGCCCCCTCTACTGGTTATACGCAGCGCATCTTCAACGGCGGCGAGCTACGCAACCGCGGCGTGGAGGCGTACATCGCGCTCTCGCCGGTGCGCACGCCGCAGACGACGTGGATCGTGCGATCCACCTTCTATTTGAACCGCAGCAAGATCATATCGCTCCCGGTGCCCGCGTTCAACACGGCCGGCTTCGGCACGTCGCTGGGCGCGTTCCGCATCGCTCCGGACTCCTCGGCGACCCAGATCGTCGGGACCGAGGGTTTGGTGGGCGACGCCAATCCCAAGTTCCAGATGTCGCTCTCCAGCGACCTGACGCGCGGCCGGTTCAGCCTCGGGTTCCTGTGGGATTGGAAGCACGGCGGCGACATCATCAACCTGACCCAGCTGCTGTACGACGCCTTCGGCAACTCGCCGGATCAGGTGCCCGCCGGCAACACCCGCATCAGCACTTGGGCTGGCGGCAAGACGAAGGTTTACGTGCAGGACGGGTCGTATTTGAAGCTGCGCGAACTCAGTCTCTCGATGGACCTGCCGGCGGCGGTGCCGGCGCACTTCGGGATGAGCACGGCGCGGCTGTCACTCACGGGTCGCAACCTGCTCAAGTTCACGCCGTACAAGGGACTCGACCCCGAGGTCTCGAACTTCGGCAACCAGGCCATCGCCCGGGACATCGACGTGGCGCCGTTCCCGCCGAGCCGCAGCTTCTTCCTCTCAATCGATCTGGGGTTCTGACCATGCGCACCTCATACGCCAGGACGATTGTCGCGCTGACCGCAGCCGTGGCGTTCGCCGGCTGCGACTTCAACATCACCAACCCCAACAGCCCGGCGCCGATCGGCAACAACGCCACGCGCGGCCAGGTGGGGGCCGCCGCCGTGGGCCTGCTGATCACCGAGCGGGCGGACGTGACCAACTGGATTCTGAAAACGGCCATCATGGGCCGGGAAGGATACCGCCTCGATACCGCCGATCCGCGCTTCACCACCGAGCTGCTCGCCGGGCCGCTCGATCCCAGCAACGGGGCCTTCGGCGGCGGCCAGTGGACGGCCGAGTACCGCACGATCACGAGTGGCTACACCATTCTCAATGTGATCGGAACGGCACAGATCCCCGATTCGCAGAAGAGCGCGGTGCGAGGGTTCGTCCAAACCATCCAGGCGCTGTCCTTCCTGCAGATCCTCGACGCCCATACCGAGGATTCGATTCCGATCGACGTAAACCGCACGGTCGCTCAGCCGCTGGCGCCACTCGTGACCAACGCACTGGCGTACGCGCATGTCGTGTCGCTGCTCGACTCGGCCAAGACGTCGCTCGCGAGTGCCAGCGCGTTCCCATTCGACCCGGGTCCGGGTTTCGCCGGGTTCAACACGCCCAGCACGTTCCTCAAGTTCAACCGCGCGCTGCTGGCGCGCGTGCGCGTGTATCAGGCGAGCCCCTCCGCGCCCGGCTCAGGCACGCTGGCCCTGTGGGATTCGGCGCTCACCGCCCTTACGGCGTCGTTTGTCGATCCCGCGGCCTCGATGGACCTGGGCGCCTACAACGCGTTCAGCACGGGTAACCAGGACGCGCCCAACGCGCTGTCACAGGATCCGGCCACGGCGATTCAACTGGTCCATCGCTTCATCAAGGATTCAGTCGAGCTGCAGACCGGCGGCTCGGCGCCCGACCGGCGCTACCTCGCGAAGGTCACGCCGCGCAGCGCGCCGGGTGCCGCGCAGGCGGACACGTTCGCGCTGGCATGTCTGAAATCCGCGCTCTCGTGGATTCGCTACCCCAGCCCCAGCTCGGCCGTGCCGATCATCCGCAACGAGGAGCTGCTGCTGTTGCGCGCCGAAGCCAACTGGTTCGGCGCCACCGGCAGCAAGCTGCAGGCCGTTACCGATCTGAACACCGTGCGCCAGGTGTCAGGGAATCTGGTTGTCACGACGATCACGGCCGGCAGCACCAATGCGGCGTTCGTGAGCGCGCTGCTGCACGAGCGCCTGTATTCGTTGTTGTTTGAAGGGGATCGCTGGGTCGACATGCGGCGCTATGGGCGGCTGAATCAGCTGATCATCGACCGGCCCACCGGGTGCCCGTCGGCCGGCATTCCGAAGGACACGGTGTTCTCGACGCTGCCGATCAACAGCTTTGAAGTGGATGCGCGCAAACCCTAACGAAGAGGGCTGATATGGTGCGCTTCGCTGTTCCCGTCGCGGCTGTGCTGTTGTTGTTCGCGGGGCATCCGGCCGTGGCGGGCGCCCAAACCGGCACCATCCGGGGCAAGGTCACGAGCGCCGCGGGCGCGCCGCTGGGGGCGGTGAGCGTCACGGTCGACGCCACTGTGCTCCGCGTCATCACCGACGACCAGGGCGCGTACGAGCTGCGCGGCGTGCCCACCGGCGCGAACACGCTGCGCGTCCGCATCCTGGGCTACGTGCCGCAGGTGCTGCGCGTGAGCGTGGCGACGGGTGAAGCATTGCATCAGGACTTCGTGATGGCGCCACAGGCCATCGCGTTGGCGCCGGTGGACGTCACCATCGGCTCCCGCGGCCGCCACACCGCCGCCGAGGAGCTGGCGGTACCGGTGGATGTTTTCCCGGCGCAAGTGTTGGCCCAGCAGGGCCAGAACGAAACGAGCCAGATTCTCGCGGCGGTGTCGCCGTCGGTGAACTTCCCCCATCAGAGCGTCACCGACGCGACCGACATCGTGCGGCCCTTCACGCTGCGCGGCTTGAGCCCCGATCAGACTCTCGTACTGGTGAACGGCTGGCGGCAGCACCAGATGGCCGTGGTGAACACGTTCGCCTACGGCATGCCCGCGGGCTCGAGCGGCGTCGACATAAATACGCTGCCGGCCGCGGCGATCGACCGCATCGAAGTGCTGCGCGACGGCGCGTCGGCGCAGTACGGCTCCGACGCGATCGCGGGCGTCGTGAACCTGGTGCTCAAAGAAGGCAAGTTCGATCCGTTCGCGAACGTCACGTCGGGCCGCTACCACCCCAACAACTATCTGGACGACGGTACGACAGTCGACGTGAATGGCGGCTGGGGCATCGGGCTAGGGCGAGGGTCGCTGTCGCTGTTCGGCGAGTTCCTCGACCGTCAGCCGACCAACCGCGCCTCGGCCGATCCGTTCGAGACCGCCGGCACCGGTCTGGCCGATTCGATCAACAGCATGGGGCAGGTGGTGATCAAGCGGAATCCGGTGCCACAGCCCAACTACCACTGGGGCGACGGCCTGGAAAAGGACGTCCTGACGATGGCCAATTTGCGCTATCCGCTGAACGCCGCGGGCACGAGCGAGCTGTACGCCTTCGGCGGCTACAGCTCCCGCGATGGCGCGGGTCAGGGCTACCGGCGCTACGACAGCAGCAACCGCAACTGGAAGCAGATTTACCCCCTCGGCTATCTGCCGGAGTTCCATCCCGCCGTGACCGACTATTCGGCGGCGGGCGGCTACCGCGCGGTCAGCGGCGGCTGGTCGGTGGACCTGGGGGCATCCTTCGGCCACTCGGGCTTCGACTACAACCTCCGCAACACGCTCAACGAATCGCTCGGTCCCTGCCTCAATCCCGCCGCGCCGTGCGCGCCGGGACCCGACGGTATTCTGGGTACGGCCGACGATCCCGGGCTCGCGAACAAGACGTCGTTCTTCGCGGGACGCCTGCAACGCGATGAGTTCATCACCGCCTTCAATGCAACCAAGCCGATGTCGCTGGGGTTCTCGTCCCCGGTGAACGTCGCGGTGGGTGTGGCCTACCGGCGCGAGCAGTACCAGATCACGCGGGGCGAGCGGGCGTCCTACATCAACGGCGGACACCGGCCACAAGACAGCGCCGGCGCAGACGGTATCTGGGGTACGGCGGACGATGACAGTGTTCCCGTCGGCGGCTCGCAGGTCTTCGCCGGATTCGCGCCGTCCGACGAATCGAACTCGACGCGCAGCAACGTCGGCGCCTATCTCGACCTCGAGACGAACCTCACGGCGAAGCTCTTCGGCAACGCCGCGGCGCGCTTCGAGCACTACAGCGACTTCGGGTCGCTGCTCACGGGCAAGCTGGCGTTCCGGTATCAGCCGTCGTCGCACGTGACCCTGCGGGCGGCCGGCAGCACCGGGTTCCGAGCGCCCGGACTGGGGCAAATCCACTTCAGCAAAGTCGTCACCAACGTCATCTCCGGTCAATTCGTGGAAGTCGGAGTCTTCCCGGTCAGTAATCCGGCGGCGAAGCTGCTCGGCGCGAAGCCGTTGAAGGAGGAGAAGGCTGGGAACCTGAGCGCCGGGCTCGCGGTGTCCCCGCGGAACAACCTGACCATCACCGCGGACGTGTTCCAGATCACGATCACCAACCGTATCCTGCTGGGGGCGACCTTCGGTGATACCACCACCCAGCGGATCCTCCGCAACGCCGGCTTCAACAACATCGGCGCCGTGCAGTACTTCACCAACGGCATGGACACCCGCACCCGCGGTCTGGACCTCACGGGCGACCTGCGAGCGGCGGCCGGGGCTGGTGTATTCCAACTCACGGCGGCGGTCAATTTCACGAAGAATCAGATCACACGGGTCGGGCCCGTGCCTGATACCCTGAAGAACTCAGGGATCACCGGGATCATCGACAGCGTGACCTACATCGCGACGACCGAGGAGCGGCCCGACTGGCGCGCCACTGTGACGCCGCAGTACACCGTCGGCCGGTTCCACGTGCTGGGCCGCGCGTCGTACTACGGCAAGTTCGCCTCGGCCCAGCCCGGCTTCTGCGACCTGTGCCGCGACTCCTACGGCTCCAAGACGCTGTTCGACGCGGAAATCGGTTATCAGTTCGACCAGGTGAATCTCTCACTCGGCGTGCGCAATCTGTTCGACACGTATCCGGATTCGCCGTCGTCCACGAGGATCGTCGATGCCCCCGGCACCGACACCGCCAAGGACTTCAACAACAATTTCGGGACCTTCCCCTGGGCGGCGGCCTCGCCGTTCGGCTACAACGGGCGCTTCCTCTACGTCCGTCTGGAGACCCTGCTCACGCGCTGAGCTGGCGCTGCAACGGCGCCACATCACGAGCTAGCGGCCCGGCCGCCGGGCGCTATGATAGGCACCCCCGACGCACATGGCGTCGGGGGTCACCGCTCGCTCGGAGGGTTCGTGATGTTCGCCCGCACTGCCCGTGTCGTACTTTCCTTCGCTCTCGTCGTCCCGCCGCTCGCCGCTCAGCGCCGATCACCGGCTCAGACCACCGCGCCTGCCGCGGTCTTCGACTCGACGTGGTTCGCGGGAATGAAATGGCGCGAGATCGGCCCGTTCCGCGGCGGCCGCGTGGCCACGGTCGCCGGTGACCCGGCCAACGCGCTGGTATTCTATGCCGGCGTCACGGGCGGCGGCGTGTGGAAGACGACGGACGCGGGACTCACCTGGAAGCCGGTGACCGACGGCCAGATCAGCTCCGGCTCGATCGGCGCGCTGGCCGTGGCGGACGCCGATCCCAACGTCGTGTACGTCGGCAGCGGCGAGAACACGCTGCGCGGCAATGTGTCGCCCGGCGACGGCATGTACCGCTCGACGGACGCGGGTAAGACCTGGGCCAAAATCGGCCTCGCCGATGCCGGCCAGATCGCTCGCATCGCCGTTCATCCCAAGGATGCGGACCTGGTCTACGTCGCCGTCATCGGCCACGTCTTCGCGCCCAACCCCACGCGCGGCGTGTACCGCTCGAAG
>WNFJ01183491.1_pt3 | contig 14682 bp, 11 predicted proteins | sample 5400461 | NCBI WGS metagenome assembly WNFJ01 (sample SAMN13153349, study PRJNA577476) | soil metagenome | isolation source: 115 cm saprolite on Douglas fir-dominated hillslope | place: USA:California | collected 2013-09-17 | reverse complement strand
CTCTCGTTCCCTCCGCGCAGGATCCAATTTAGAACACACTCTTGATCGCATCCTTCCACCCATTACCCAGGCCTACCTCGATGTGATTTCTGACCAAGCCGCTGACAGTCATACCGGGAATGCCCTCAAGGTTTGGGACCGGCTCGCCTCTCTCCATCCCCATATGAATTTGCAGGATTCATTCTTCCTTGTCGACGCCTTGATGACAGAAAGACGAATCGCCGAAGCCAGCCGCGTTTGGGACCAGGCAGTCTCTTTCGCAGGTTTGGCGGACCTTCAGGGTCCGCCAGGTTCGGTCCTTTGGGATGGCGGGTTCGAATCAGGTGTTAACGGGGGAGGCTTTTCTTGGTCTTTTCCAGAGGGTTCCCGCAACCCGCAAGTCAGCATCAATATGGAGGAGAAACACTCGGGCAATCGTTCCTTGCGCCTGGCATTTGACGGAGAGTTCAACGTCAATTTCGCCGGTGTTTGTCATTTCGTTCCCGTGCAGTCCTCAACCCATTATCGTTTCTCGGCGTGGGTCAAGACCAAAGCGCTCACCACGGATCAAGGCATTCGCTTCCAGCTGCATTCGCTCGGAACGCTGGACGCCTCCATTGTCTCTTCCCCGGATGTTCACGGCACCCAACTCTGGACACCAATCGATCTACCCTGGTCTTCGGGAAAGGGTGTTCAGGAAATGCAAGTTTGCGTGGTCCGCTATCCTAGTGACCAAGCTGACAGCCGCATTCAAGGGATCGCCTGGGTCGATGACTTTGCATTGGTTCCCGAGCCCGCGGAGCATCCCAAACCATGAAGTGGCTGCGCGTCGGCATTTGCGCCCTGGTGGTTTTTGCGGTTGCCGCGCACGGAGGCGTTGAGGATTGGGCGCGGGCAGTCATTGAAACCGGAGCTGGTTTGCTTCTTCTCGCGTGGGCAGTACGGATGTACGTCATTCGTGAAGAGCAAATGGTCTTGTCTCCCCTTATCCCGCCGCTAGCAATTTTCTCGATCATCGTTCTCGCCCAATGGCTGTTTCGTCGCACCGCCTCTTCCTACAGCACACGCATGGAGCTCCTCCTCCTCCTGTCCGATGTCATCCTCCTCTTCCTTGCAGCGCAAGCCTTTCGAACCCTTCAGGACTGGCGCGGCTTCGTTTGGTTCGGGATGTTTTTTGGCTTTCTAATCAGCATCTTCGGCATTCTCCAGCACCTCACTTTCAACGGGAAGCTCTACTGGTTTCGCGAGATGCATTTTGGCGGAATTCCCTTCGGGCCCTACGCCAACCGCAATCATTTTGCGGGATTTGTCGAATTAATCCTCCCGCTCGCCCTGGTTCCCCTGGTTTTAGGCAAGGTGCGGCGCGCGCGCTGGCTCGTCGTTGGAGTTTTCGCCGTTGTCCCTATTGGTGCACTCTTCCTCTCCGTCTCCCGCGGCGGCATTGTGAGTTTTGGCGTCGAATTGGCTTTGTTGGCAGTTGTCATGGTTTTCCGTCGCACCAGGGGAAGACAGCTGCTCGCTGGAGCTGCCGTTTTGCTCGCGGCTGTGCTCATGGTTAGCTGGCTGGGTGTAGGTCAGCTTCTCCAGCGGTTTTCATCGTTTCAGTCTCTCGAAGTGACTGTCGGCAAACGAGCTTCCATGCGCCGGGACACCTGGCAAATCTTCCGGGATCACCCGGTCACCGGAACGGGTCTTGGCACCCTGCAAGTGGTTTATCCACCTTACGAATCGCTTTATGACGGAAAAATCGTCAACCATACCCACAACGACTACCTCGAGGCTCTGGCCGAAACAGGTGTACTCGGAGGGCTCTGTTGCGCCTGGTTTCTGGGCGTCTTGTTCTGGGAGTCCATAAACCGCTTTCGCCAACTCAATAACTCTTTTCCTGCAGCTCTGCAGCTCTCAGGCCTCGTGGCTTGTAGCGGCTTTCTCGTCCACAGTCTTGCCGATTTCAATCTTCACATTCCGTCCAACGCTCTCCTGTTTTTCCTTATGGCCCACCTGGCTACCTCTGAGATCCAACAAGCAACTCCTCCACCTACATCCAACCGACGCCATCGGCGCAATCAAAATCCCTGATTGATTTGGGTGTTCTCCCTGTGCAATCATGCGTGGGGGTCATCTATTCTCATGCAGCCAGCCAGACTGGGTGCGTTGGTGTTGTGTCTCATTCCGACTGCCCTGCTTGCACTACTGGTTCTGGCGCCGCCCAGCAGCGCTCAGCAGGCCGTTCTCGAAACGCCACAGCAGGTCAATGACCGCATTCGCCAGATGTCCGCCGCTGCGCGGCTGATGCCGCACGACTATGTCATCGGTAACGGCGATCTCCTGGACCTCGATGTTTTTGACGTAAAGGAACTCAGCCGGGAAGTGCGCGTCAGCCAAACGGGATCCATTGGCATCCCCTTGGTGCCCGTACGTTTGCACGTTGCTGGATTAACCGAAGTCCAGGCCCAGCAAAAAATCGCCGAAGTCCTGGAAGCCAACGGCCTCGTCTCACATGCCGATGTTAGCGTCACCGTTAGAGAAAGAAAGAGTAAGCCCATCACCGTCGTTGGGGCCGTTGGCCATTCCATGGTTTACCAGGCGGACCGTCCGATGACCATCCTGGAGATCTTGGCAGAGGCTGGCGGCGTTATCCCTGACGCCGGCGACACCGTGATTGTGACTCGTCCCGCCCCGCAGCCGCCTGCCGATTCGTCAGAGGCCCCGGCGCTCGGTTCGGAAGTTCCCGTTCCCGGCGCGGCGGTTCCCGATGCCTCCGCGAATGCTCAACTTTCTTCGGAGCCACCCGCCTTGAGCAATACGATTACCATCAACCTGAACGAACTGATGGAAACCGGCAACGTCACGAACAACATCGTTCTCCAGGCCGGCGACATCGTTACTGTCCCTCACTCGGGAATTGTCTATGTCCTCGGAGCGGTGGGCAGGCCCGGCGGCTTTGTCCTTTCCAACGACCGTGGGCACATGAGCACGTTGAAGATTTTGGCCCTCGCCGGCGGTTTGAACCACACCGCAAAGAGCGACCATGCCGTCATCGTTCGGAAGGACACGCAGGGGCAGCAGCACGAAGTCGCGGTTAATCTCAAAAAGGTTATGCAGCGTCAGGAAGAGGATGTCCTGCTTCAACCCAGCGACATTTTGTACGTACCGAACAGCGCAGGGAAACAGGCCATGGTTAGAGCTCTGGAACTCGGTGTCGCGCTGGGTACCGGAGTCGCGCTCTATCGGGTTGCGTACCACTAAAAAATGGACGAAGAAAACAAACTCGTACCCCGCGAAAATGGTTCCAATGGCGCCGCCGAGATTGTCTCCCTGCCGCCGCGCTTTCCTTCTTTTGAACTCTCACCCAGGGAGCCTCATCTCTACGATTACCTGCTGATTCTTCGCAAGCATCAGTGGCTGATTCTCTCGTTCATGCTCGCTGTCGTGACTATCGTAGCCATCGCCACTTTCCGCATGCAGCCCGTTTACGTCGCCACCGCCCGGGTCGAGATTGACCGCGAGAATGCCAATATCCTTCCTTTCCAGGGCTCGGATTCCTACGACTATATGATGGATCTCGAGAATTACATTGAGACGCAATCCAAAATCCTCACCAGCGAAACCCTTGCGCTCCAGACCATCCGCAACAACGCTCTTTCAGCTCGCCCGGAATTCTCCTCCCCTGGCGGACCCTCCGAAGCGATTGCCAGCGGCAGTCTTGCGAACCAAAAACGTCCGGTCGAACTTGCCGAGTTTTTGGGAAGTCTTTTTGTCAAGCGCGTCCCCAGCAGCCGCCTGATGGACGTCAGTTTTGAATCCACAGATCCTCAGCTCGCCGCGCGCATCGTCAACGCGCACATCGCTACCTACATCGAACACAACTTCCGCAGTAAGTATGAAGCCACCTCCCAGGCCTCCACTTGGCTCACTGGCCAGTTGGAGGACCTAAGGGTCAAGGTTCAGAGGTCCGAAGACGCGCTCATCACCTACGAACGGCAGAATCAGATTTGGACTCTTGACGACAAGCAAAACATCACCACTCAGCGGCTCGCTGACATCAACAGGCAACTTACCGATGCGCAGAGCGAACGCATGAAAAAGGAATCGCTCTTCCAATTTGCAAAGTCGGGGAATTTGGATGCCGTTCCGCAGGTTCAGAGCAATGCTACTTTTATGGATTTGCTTCGAAAACACGCTGATCTTTCGGGCCAGTACACCGACTCCCTCAGTCAGTATGGTCCCAATTTTCCCAAGGTCCAGCGCCTTCAGACCCAAGTGAAAGATCTCGACGACCGTATCGAAAAAGAAAAACAGAAGATCGTTGACGTCCTCGAAAGTGATTTCCGGGAAGCCCGCGAACACGAAACCATGCTGACCACCGCACTCGACGACCAAAAAGTTGCCGCCAACCAGATGGCCGAAAAGCTCGTTGAGTACAACATCCTCAAGCGCGAGGCCGAGGCCAACAAGGCTCTGTACGAAGGTCTGATGACTAAGTTGAAAGAAACGGCCATTTCCGCAAGCTTGCGTTCCTCCAACATTCGCGTCGTCGATCCGGCCATGATTCCTTCCGCCCCCTCGCGTCCTGCCAAGACTCGCAACGTGGCTCTGGCCTTTCTCGTTGGCTTGGTCGGCGGAATCGGGTTGCCTCTCATGCGCGATTACCTGGACAACCCCGTGAAGACTCCCGACGACATCGAAACCCTTGCCCGCCTGCCTTCCCTTGCGGTCGTGCCACAATTTGCCGGTTCCAACGGCAACGGCAAGCGCCAAGGCCTCTTGCAAGGCTTCTCTTCCAACGGTCATGAGAAGCGCATCGAGCTGGTTGCCCAGCACCTGCCCAAGTCGCAGATGTCTGAAGCGTTTCGCGCTTTGCGAACTTCCATTCTGCTCTCGCAGGCCGATCATCCCCCGCAGGTCATTCTGGTCACCAGCGCCCTCCCGCGCGAAGGCAAGACCACCGCCGCCGCGAATCTTGCCGTTACCCTGGCCCAACTCGGCGACAGTACCGTGCTCGTTGATGCCGATCTTCGCAAACCCGGCATCGGCCGCCTCCTGAATCTAGGCGGCGGGAAGTATGCGGGCCTCAGCTCCCATCTGGCCGGCGTTTCCTCTCTCGATCTTGTTTGCATCCCGCACCCCGCCATTCCCAATCTCGCCGCCATTCCCACCGGACCCCTTCCTCCGAATCCGGCGGATTTGCTCTCCTCGCACAAGCTCGTCGAGGCCATCGCCGAGCTCCGCACCAAGTACAAGTTTATTGTCATCGATTCGCCTCCGATCATGGCCGCCACCGATGCCGTGATTCTTTCCGTGCAGGCCGACGGTGTACTCCTCGTCGTTCGCAGCGGCGAAACTCCCAAGGAAGCGTTCACCCGCACCCGCGACCTGCTCAATAGCGTGAAGTGCCACATCCTCGGCGTTGTCCTCAATGCCGTGGATTCCAGCGCCCCGGACTACTACTACTCTTACCGCTATTATCCGTATTCGTATGGGTATGGTCCCCAGGAAACGGGTGAGTCTTCTCACGATGAAGAAGATTCCGAAGCCGTCACCGAACACGTTTCCCGCAATGACGTTGATGATGATGATTCCCAGGCTCTGTAAGGAGGCCTTTTGCGCTATCTGATCACCGGCGGCGCCGGTTTTATCGGCTCACATCTCGCGGAGCGGCTCCTCGACCGCGGCGATCATGTTGTTCTGCTCGACAACCTTTCGACCGGCAGCATAGAGAATATCCGCCATCTCAAGTCTTCCGGCCGCATGCACTATCATCTCGACAACATCGAGAATCGCCAGTTGCTTGCCGAGCTCGTTGACGACGCCGATGTCATCGTTCATCTCGCCGCCGCTGTCGGCGTCAAACTGATCGTCGAAAGCCCCGTCCGCACCATCGAGACCAACGTCAACGGAACGCAATTGATCCTCGAAGCTGCCTGCAAGAAGCGCAAACTCGTTCTTACCGCGTCCACTTCGGAAGTCTATGGCAAGAGCACCCAGGTGCCTTTTCACGAAGAAGCCGACCTCGTCCTCGGGCCGACCACCAAGGGTCGCTGGAGTTATGCAGCTTCCAAGGCGCTGGACGAATTCCTCGCGCTCTCTTACTGGAAAGAAAAAAAACTCCCGGTCATCGTTGTACGGCTGTTCAACACAGTTGGCCCGCGCCAGACCGGCCGCTATGGTATGGTGCTCCCCAATTTCGTCAAGTCCGCCCTCGACAACACCGCCATCAGCGTCTACGGCACCGGCAAACAGTCCCGCTGTTTTTGCGACGTGCGCGACACCGTCGAGGGCCTCATCCGCTTGATGGACACGGATCGCGCCGTCGGCGAAGTCATCAACGTTGGCAACACCGAGGAAATTTCCATCGAGGGCCTCGCCCAAAAAGTAAAGGAGCGCACCCGCAGCGCCTCTCCCATCGAATATATCCCCTACGACAAGGCTTATGAGCCCGGCTTCGAGGACATGATGCGCCGCGTTCCTTCGGTCGAAAAGCTCCAGGCCCTTACCGGCTTCCGCCCGGGCATATCGCTCAACGAGATCATCGACCGCGTCGCCGCGTTTTTCCAGCCGCGCACGGAGCCCGTCGAGCTCCGAAGATTGGCCACCACCAGCGCCGACTAAATTCCTCCCGCAGTGCACGTGCGGGATTCGCGCACCACCGAGTTGAGAAAAGTTTGGCCTGCGTTGCTTGCGCTTCGCAGCGCCAGCATCCTTGCTGGCGGTTTTGTCGGCTTCCAAAGGGCGCAAACTCGCACCATTCTTTCGGAGGCTTTTCGTTTTTTCTTTGGATGTCACCCTGAGCGAAGCGAAGGATCTCAACTGATCCTCGTCGCCTGTGCTGCTGGCTACATCCCGCTCTGCGCGCCAGCCGCCTCGATCCCATGGCCCCCCTACGCTACGAATAGACCTTCACTCTGTATCGCTGTGAGCCAACACTAAACAGTTGCAAGAGTATTAAGTCGGCGCTAGACTCTGGTCAACCCGCAGTAATCACCAGGTGCGGCAAGGCCCCTCTTTCTCCAATTTTAGCAATCAGGCTCCGCAATCCGCCATCCTCGAGCGTTATGTCATTTGGGAATCAATCGCGGACGGCCATGACGGACGAACAACTCGCCCGCCGAACTAAGACGACGCTGCGTTGTGATGCGTCGTATGGAATTCCTTCATCGCATACGTTCCTGTGATGAAAGCCCCGGGAAAAATGTTTAAGGTCTTTGAGGAGATGTTATGAAGCCCAGCCAAGCACTCAATCTTTCGGCCAAAGTTTTACTTTCCCTAGCTCTACTTTTAGTTTGTCCGCTGCTCTTACCGGCGCAGTCCAAAGACAAGAAAACCACCCCACCCCCTCCTCCGCCGCAACAGCAGCAACAGCCGCCTCAACAACACCCGCAACAGCCGCAGCGGCAGCCGCCGCCGCCCCAGCAACAACAGCAACAGCCCCCGCGACAACGACCGCCCGCGCAGCAACAGCCCCAGCATCAGCAACCACAACCGCAACAACAGCAGCACCCGCAACAGCAACAACAGCAGTCCAATCGACAACAGCCCAATCAGCAACAACTGCAGCACGAAGCAAAAGTAATAAAGGACGGCGGAACTGTGGAACGCAGGCCTGATGGAAGCTCGGTAGAACGCAATAAGGAAAACCGCGTCATCGGCCAAACGACCCGTGCAGGTCACAAGCTCGAATTCGACAACAAGAGCGGACAATTGTCCAAGGTGGTCACTAAAAAGGGCACTGAGGCAACCTTCAATGCCAGCGGCAGGATCGGCACCATCAAAACTCCCACTGGTACCACGATCAACCATGAGCCAAATGGCGCGCGGCACATCGTAACCGAGCACCGCGACGCCAACAATCGCGTCGAGAGCCGCGTGGTGTCCACGGCCCCGAACCGCGGTTTTGTGGAACACCGCTTCGAACGCGACGGCCACGAGTATGTCCGTCGCACCTATGTCTACGAAAGTCGAACGTATGTCACCGTCTATCGGACCTACTATTATGGAGGCGCTCCCTACTACTACTACGTTCCACCCTACTACTATGCCCCGGTGTATTACGGCTGGGCCTACAATCCCTGGCCCGCGCCCGTTTACTACACCTGGGGATGGTATGGAGAACCGTGGTACGGGCCCTACGGGTATTACTTTGCCCCCTATCCCGTGTATCCCTCGGCTGCCTTCTGGCTGACCGACTACCTCATCGCGGAAAACTTGCAGGCATCTTATCAAGCCCAAGCGGCTGCGAACGCCAACGCGGCGGCTGCCAATGCGGATGCGGCAGCGGCCAACGCTAACGCTGCCGCGGCAAATGCTGACGCAGCGGCTGCCCAACGCAGCTCTCAAGCTGGCGCGGTCACACTCACTCCCGAAGTCAAGCAGCTGATCGCCGAAGAAGTGAAGGCACAACTCGCCGCCGAACAAGCCGCCGCGACTCAGAACAGCACAGCGAGCGGGACTTCAGCTTCTGTCCAGGCACAGTCCGCCGGCAGTACTGACCAACTCCCGCCCGCGCTCGATCCCAACCTTCAGGTCTTTATAGTGACGGCCAGCCTCGATGTCACCGCCGGCGGCCAGGCTTGCTCTCTCAGCCCCGGCGACGTTCTCAGACGTAAGGACAACGCCCCGGACAGCAACAACACGGTTGAGGTCATGGTCTTGAGCAGCAAGAAGTCTGACTGTGGCATGGATTCTTCGCCGCGAGTCCAAGTCGCCGACCTTCAGGAAATGCATAACCGCTTCCGCGAGCAGCTTGACAACGGTCTGAAGACTCTTGCGGACAATAAGGGCAAGAAGGGAATTCCTTCCGGACCGGCGGCGGGTGGCCGCAAGAATCCTGATGGCGCAGCTGCGCCCGATCTCACCGCCGCAACAGACTTGCAGAAACAGAAGCAAGATGCCGATCAGACCGAAAAAGAAGTCCAGCAAGCTGCTTCTTCCACCAGTAGTAGTGGGGGGAACAACTAAGCGGGCATCCGCATTGCCAACTGACATTGCTCTTGGTGGATCAGAAGTCAGCGGAATGCCAGCTCGACACTGGGCTGGCATTCCTGAAAAGTCGGGTTCCCTTCGGATCACGCGATGTCACAGGAATTTTTCCAGGGAGGTGCATCATGTCGCCGAAGATCAGCTTGGCGATCTCTGTAGGTGCGGTTTTGATTGCAGGAATCTTCTATGCAAAATCGGCTGACGCGCAGGGTGCCCCGCCCACCTCGCTCGCCGAGCAGCTTAAAGCGCATTACAAACTCGCCAAAATCGTCCCCGAATCCAACAGTTTTAAAATCGCCGAGCCGGGCACGATGCTGGTGATTCAAAAAGAAGGAATCGTTGGTGTTCCCTTGGGAAACAGTTCGGTGGATCCGGTCATCTACGCCATACAGAAGGATACGGATCTCCACCACCCGGCTGCCGGCGCCAATGCATGGAAATTCGGAGTCGGTCACAAGGTCTATCTCTCGAAACTCGAGATCGATGCCAAGCATGAAAAGGTATTCTTGACGATTGTCGAGTGCGACTCCAGCAATCCAGCCAAACCCTCCTATTACAAATCGCTTGTCAACTTCGAGTTTCCGGCAGGCTGGCTCGGGAATGCTGAAGTTACGCAAGTCCAAGCTGTAATCAGCCAGGTTCTCACGATCGACAACGGAACCAACGATCCGCAGCCGTCAGTTCGCGTTGGCCCAAGTTTGCCGGGATGCCTGCCGAACGACGAGATCATCAAGCTGGCGCTGGCGAAAATGCCTGACTCGGTCGTACTCGCGAAAATCAAGTCTTCAACTTGCGAGTTCGACACAAGCACCGACGCTCTCATCAAGCTGAAACAGGCCGGGGTTAGTGACGCAGTGCTGCAAGCGATCGTCGACGCGCATCCGGCGCCGAATGATCCCAAATTAAGTGCAGCACGAGAGGAAGCTGTGGCACCCCCTGCGCCGGGAACACTGAGCTTATCTGTTCGCCACCGCCACAGCCTTTGGGAAACGTCAGACAGCTTGACACATTATTGCTCGGGGACTCTATCGGTTTCCCCTGATGGTACGGTAGCCTACGACTGCGCTCAAACCGACGACCCGGACGGCCGCTGCGAGCACGTGTCTTTAGCCCCGGGCTCGCTGAAGGAGGTGAAAATAGGCTCCGCGGGCAACCTCCGCCTGGTCAGCACGACACATCTCAATTATGATTTCAACGGAAACCGCGATGACATCAAGCAGGCCCAGACGGCTATTTCTCGTCTGATTCAACCCAGCCAAAAATGAAATTCCCAAAAGATCGGAATCCCAGTTGGATCACTCCGAGCCACCAAGAATTCTCCAAGGGGGTGTCTCATGTCGGCGAAAATTAGCATGGTGGTCTCTGTAGCTGTGGTCTTGGTTGCGGGAATCTTCTATGCAAGCGCGGCCAACGCCCCGGGCACTCCAGCCAACGAAGGGCAGCGGCAGGTCCTCGGTGGCCAAAGCACGTCAACTGGCCTGACGAATGTTGACATCATCAAGTTGGTGCAGGCGAAGCTTCCTGACGCGATCGTAATCGCAAAGATCAAGTCTTCAACCTGCGATTTCGACACAACTGCTGACGGCCTCATCAAACTGAAACAAGCGGGAATCAGTGATTCCGTGCTGCAGGCCATGGTCGAAGCCCCACTGCCGTCCGAGCCGACAGGGGGGACTAATCCAGGGACTAATCCCGCCGTATGCAACGACTATGGCGCTTGTATTTCCAGCGGGAACGCAGCACTCGGTTCTTCACAATGGGATGATGCCATTAAGACATTTCAGGCGGCTTCTAGTTTGGACGCATCAAAGTCGGACGCTTGGGCCGGATTGGGCAACGCGTACCTTCAAATGGGTCAGTACGACGATGCTGTCAGCATGTGGGACAAAGCGCTCGAGCTTGGCGCCACATTGTCGAATTCTGTTTGCCATGCGAAAGCTGCGTGCGGTGACACCGGTGATTTTCTGTTGAGCACGAAAGAGATTTCCTTCGTGAGTAAAAAAGGCGAGAAAGAATTTGCCGCAGCGCCTTCGGCAGTCACATCCGAAGTCGGAACTCCCCCCGTATTATTCGGTAATGGACGAATCGTTGCTTACTACTTGCAAATTCGGTTTTCTGGAAAGAATTACAGATTCTACTACGATCCGAAGTCGCTCCACTGCCGCAGTAATTTCCTCTGTTCCGAGCCAGGCCTGACTCAGCAGAAGGTTTTTGCGGATTACGTTCACGGAGCCTTACTCAGGATGGCCGCTGGAGATTTAGGTTCACGGCCAAACAAGCCTTAGATCCTGAATCCCGCACGTCGGTGTTGTGCGCGCAAGGAGTATAATCGCGCCTGCCATGGCTCTCCTCACTGGCACTCGTCTTGGATCCTATGAAATCCTCTCTTTGATTGGCGTTGGGGGAATGGGAGAGGTGTACCGGGCGCGCGATTTGCACCTGAACCGCGACGTTGCGGTGAAGGTGCTCCTGAATCTTTCGACTGACCCGCAACGCTTGCACCGCTTTGAACAGGAAGCCCGGGCCGCCGGGGCGCTCAATCATCCCAATATTCTTGCTGTTTTTCACATGGGAACCTATGAAGGAGCGCCGTACCTGGTCTCCGAGTTGCTCCAAGGCGAGACCCTTCGCCAGGCTGTGAAACGAGGCCCTCTGCCCATCCGGAAGGTGATTGACTACGGGGTGCAAATCGCCCGTGGCTTGGAAGCGGCACACGAAAAGGGAATCGTGCATCGTGATCTGAAGCCCGAAAACCTCTTCCTAACCCGCGATGGCAGAATCAAAATTCTAGACTTTGGATTGGCAAAGCTAACGCAGCCCCTGCAGCCTTCCGAGTATGGTACCACCACGGTCACTACAGGGACGGACCCTGGCGTGGTGATGGGCACGGTCGGCTATATGTCTCCCGAGCAGGTACGCGGAGACAGCAGCGATCATCGGACCGACATTTTTGCGTTTGGCGCGGTGCTGTATGAAATGTTGGCGGGCAAGCGGGCCTTCCAGAAGCCCACAGCCACTGAAACCATGACCGCGATTCTTAGGGAAGATCCTCCAAACATACTGGATCTGGTGCCCAACCTTCCTCTCGGCCTACAACGTATCCTGCAGCACTGCCTGGAGAAAGGACCGGAACAAAGGTTTCATTCGGCTGCCGACCTTGCATTTGCCCTGGATTCCGCCGCAGATAGCTCCGTGAGCGGGCAACGCTCGATTTTGGTCTCGCCGCCCGCGACTAAGAGAAAGGCGTGGCTCATCCCGATTAGTCTTTTGATTCTCGCGCTGTCGGTGGCAATTTTCTGGCTATGGCCAAAAATCCATCCGCAAATGCCTGTGGTGTCTCCAACGCCCGAAGATAGCTCGCGAAGTAGTGTCGTTCAACCCACGGACGCTAAGGGGAACGGCAGCCGTTTTTCTAATCCTCACGAACTCACAATACAAGATGCGGCAGCTTACACTTGGTTCGATCCGAATACCAGGCAACCTCTGGTCTGGTACTTGTCTTCCGCGGATGGCAATTTTCGGTTTTTCGATGGTCCGGGCGTAGATCCACAAACTGGGCAAAATTTGAGTCCTGTTACGCCGGAGTTCATTGGGAATTTGAGACGGCAGCAATCGCCGCAAGCAGTCTCGCAAAAGCAGAAAGCACAGGTCACACCCGCTTCGAAAGGCAAGGAGACACCGCTCAACGATTCTGCGACGGACCATCTCCGGGAAGACGCTCGGCTGGAAGCTATGGTGCAGGAGGCCCAATTGGCCGTGAATGTGGAAGACTATCGAAAAGCGGTCGACGTTTGTACCAAAGTCCTCAGCACTTCGGCTGGCAGCCAACCTTGCATTGCGATCCGTCAGCATGCGTCAATTAAACTAGCGGAGCAGTTTGTTAGCGAGAGCACCTCATATTGGGAGAAGGGTGAGTTTGATAAAGCGCTGCATAGCGCCGACAAGGCTCTAGAGTTAGATCCAGCCAATAAAAACGCCGCAAAACTGAAAAGACTTGCTCTTCAGATGAAACCCCAAGCATTGCAATGACGATGCGCCACGGCCGTAATGGAAGAAACCAGGTTGGTCAGTGCAGATAAACGCTCCCGCGCCCCAGCGTTTTCTTGTACACTGCATGGCCTTCGACAAGAGCGCTTTTCCTTCGCCTCAGCTGAGCAGCCACTCCGAAGAGGTCACGCTCAAGAAAAAACGGCCAACGCCGGCGCGCAGGACAGCAATCCGTTCTCACTTGTGGATATCTAACTCCGAAGTAACAACTTACGGTACAATACCGCCACGGTAATTTACAGTTACCAGGTCTCTTCCATGCACTTGAGAGATTAGTTCCACATCGTGATGCTGCCCTGTAATAATGGCAGCCGCGTATAGGAAAGCGTTTCGGCGGGGACCTCCTTCGTGAACCAGCCAGACTTCAGCGCATTGCCCGCGCACCTCTCGCGCAAATCGGAGCGCCTGCTTCTTCTTCTCTTTCTTTTCTCGCTTCCTTTTCTGAATCCCTGGGTGCGCGGCGATGGCGTCGGCTACTACGCTTTTGCCCGCGCTCCGCTCTTCCAGCACAATCTCGACTTCACCGAGGATTACCGCCACGCCAACGAAAGCTTCCGCGGCCCGCGCCTCGATGAAAATGACCAGCCCAAATCCGGCTTTCGAACTCCCACCGGCCATCTCGATAATCACTTCACCGTCGGTCCGGCGATTCTCTGGACTCCCTTTCTGCTCGTTACGCACGCCGGCGTTCTCCTCGCCCGCGCCCTGGGTTCTTCCGTCGCCGCCGACGGTTTCTCCACTCCTTATCGTGTCGCCATGGCTTTCGCCACCGCTTTTTACGCTTTTCTCGGTTTGCTTATCTCCTTTCGACTCGCGCGCCAATATGTCGAAGACCGCTGGGCGCTTCTCGCCACGCTCTCTATTTGGTGGGCTAGCTCGCTCCCGGTTTATATGTATTTCAATCCCTCCTGGTCCCACGCGCATTCCGCTTTCGCTGTGGCGCTTTTTCTCTGGTATTGGCATCAGACGCGTTCCTCGCGCTCGCTCGCGCAGTGGCTGATTCTCGCCGCAATCGCTGGCCTCATGCTCAACGTTTACTACGCCAACGCCATGGTCCTCGCCGTCCTGGCCATCGAAGCCGCGCGCCAATATTATTTCGCCTTGCGCCCCGGTGCTTCCGTCGCATCCGATTCCGCCCCGCGCCTCTCTCAACTCCTCCTCCGCCATTCGCTCTTCGCCGTTGTCGTTCTCATCTGCCTTCTTCCCACTCTCATCACTCGTTATCTCGTTTACGGCAATCCTTTCGAGTCCGGCTACATTCCGCTCAAGGACTGGCCGTGGCGCTCGCCCGTCTTTTTCTCCGTGCTCTTCTCTTCCAATCACGGGCTCCTCTCCTGGACGCCGATTCTTCTCCTCGCGATCGTCGGCCTCTTTCTCTTTTGGCGATGGCAGCGCCGCGCCGGCACTCCGTTTCTTGCCGCCTTTCTCGCCTTTTATCTTTTCATCTCCTGTTATCCCGATTGGGCGGGCATTTCTTCTTACGGCAACCGCTTTTTCGTTTCTCTCACTCCGCTTTTTATTCTCGGCCTCGCCATTTTGTTCGAACGCGCCGCTCGACTCTTTCGCTCCCGCCGCGCCGCTCTCGCCGCTGCTTGCGTTCTTTTTGCCGTCTTCACTCTTTGGAACGCCGGCCTCATTTTCCAATGGTGCGCGCATCTTATTCCCGCGCGCGTCCCC
>WNFJ01419937.1_pt2 | contig 14684 bp, 13 predicted proteins | sample 5400461 | NCBI WGS metagenome assembly WNFJ01 (sample SAMN13153349, study PRJNA577476) | soil metagenome | isolation source: 115 cm saprolite on Douglas fir-dominated hillslope | place: USA:California | collected 2013-09-17 | reverse complement strand
CGATCAGCTCCGCCACGATCGTCTCCGGCGGGCGCGCGACGCCGGCCTTGAGCACCACGAGGCCGACCGGCAGCTGCGTCTTGAGCGGATCCCGCACTCCAAGCACGGCGCATTCGGCGACGTCCTTGTGGCTCGCCAGCGCCTGCTCCATGCTCCCCGTGGACAAATTGTGCCCGGCGACGATGATGATGTCGTCGATGCGGCCCATGATGAACACGTAGCCGTCTTCGTCGATGTAGCCGCCGTCGCCGGTGAGATAGCGACCGGGGTAGCGGGTGAGGTAGGTCTGGCGGAATCGCTCGTCGTTCTGCCACAGCGTCGGCGAGGTGCCGGGCGGGAGCGGCAGCCGGATCGCCACGGCTCCTTCGCGGTTCGGGGGCAGGGGGTTCCCTGCGTCGTCGAGGACTTCGACCTGGTAGCCCGGCACCGGCTTCGTGGGCGACCCTGGCTTCACCGGCAGGGGCTCTAGGCCCATGCAGTTCGCCGCGATGGGCCACCCCGTCTCGGTTTGCCACCAGTGATCGATGACCGGTCGGCCCAGGAGACCGCGGGCCCAGTGGTAGGTGTCGGGGTCGAGTCGCTCGCCCGCGAGGAACAGGTAACGCAAGCAGGAGACGTCGTACTTCTTGAAGTAGCGGCCCTCGGGATCCTCGCGCTTGATCGCCCGGATCGCCGTCGGCGCGGTGAAGAGGACCCGCACCTGGTACTGCTGCACGACGCGCCAGAACTCCCCGGGATCGGGGGTACCGACCGGCTTGCCTTCGTGGATGATCGTGGTGCACCCCTGGAGCAGGGGACCGTACACGATGTAGGAGTGGCCCACGACCCAGCCCACATCGGACGCGGCCCAGAACACCTCGCCCGGCGCGACGCCGTAGACGTGGTCCATGGACCACTTGAGGGCCACGGCATGGCCGCCGTTGTCGCGCACGATGCCCTTGGGCAGGCCGGTCGTGCCGGACGTGTAGAGGATGTAGAGGGGATCGGTGGCGCGCACCGGCACGCAGGCGACCGGTTGAGCTGACCGCATCAGCTCGTCCCAGTCCAAGTCGCGCGGGGCGCGCAGCGCCGCGCGGTGCTGCGGGCGCTGCAGCGTGATGCAGTAGGTGGGCTTGTGCCGGGAGAGCTCGAGCGCCCGGTCGAGCAGCGGTTTGTACTCGACGACCCGCTTGACCTCGATGCCGCAGGACGCCGACACCACCACCTTGGGGGTGGCGTCGTCGATGCGCACGGCGAGCTCCGGGGCCGCAAAGCCTCCGAACACGACCGAGTGGATGGCGCCGATGCGGGCGCAAGCGTACATGGCGATCAACGCCTCCGGGGTCATCGGCATGTAGATGACGACTCGGTCGCCCTTCACGACGCCCAATGAGGCGAGCACGCCGGCGAAGCGCGCGACCTCGCTGAGCAGCTGGCGGTAGGTGAGGGTCCGGCACGTGCCCGTCACCGGACTGTCATAGATGACGGCGGCTTGGTCGCCCCGGCCGTGCCCGACGTGGTAATCGATCGCGTTATAGCAAGTATTGAGCTCGGCGCCGCTGAACCACCGATACAGGGGTGCCTGCGACGCGTCGAGCACCGTGTCCCAGGGCTTGAGCCACTGGATGGCTCCGGCCGCCCGGGCCCAAAACCGCTCCGGGAAGCGCAGCGCCTCCTCGTACGCGCGCTCATAGCGACCCGACATGATTCGCCTCCGCGCCGGCGGGAGCAGCAACGCCCGACGGCCTGCTCAATGCTACGGCCACGCTCGGGCCGGCGCGAGAACGGCGGGGCTTGGGAGGGCAGGGGGCTCGGAGCGCCGTCGCGCGCCGGGGCCCCGCTTGAGCGAACCAGCGCCGCGGCGGGCCCTCGTGCTGCATTGACGGGGCGGCGGAATGACGCGATGATACAAACGTATGAATGAGCGCGATGGCACGCGGGATCGCCTGCTCGTCGCCGCGCGCGCCTTGTTCGCGCAGCGCGGCTTCGCCGGCGCCTCGGTGCGGGCCATCACCGAGCGCGCCCGCGCCAACCTGGGGGCCGTGACCTACCACTTCGGCTCGAAGCAGGCGCTCTATACGGCTGTGCTAGACCAACTGTTCCGCTCGCTGCGCGAGCGCGTCGCCGCTGCTACCGCCCCGTCGGGGGCCGCGGCGGAGCGGCTGCGCGCCATCATCCACGCCTTTTTCGCCTTCTTCGGCGAGTACCCCGAGGCGCCCCGGCTCATCCTGCACCGCCTCGCGGCCGGCGCGCCGCCACCACCGGCGGTGGTGCGCCAGTTCCGGCCCGTCGTGGACGCGATCATCGCGACCGTGCGGGACGGCCAGGAGCGCGGTGTCTTCGGGCCGGTGGAGCCGCTGCTCGCCACCTTCACCGTCGTATCGCAAACGGTGTGGTTCGCGGTGGCGCGCGGTATGATCGCCACGGTCAGCGGCGTCCCGTTCGACCGCCCCGAGATGGCGGCCGTGGTGGAGCGTCACATCGCCGAGGTGGCCCGGCGGACGCTCGCGCCGGGGCGGCCCGGCGCATGACACGCGCGTCCGCAGGGCTCCGCTTGGCCGTCCTCGCGGCGGGGCTGTGCGGCGCCGCGTGTCACGGGGGGAGCGACCGGCTGGAGGTCAGCGGCACGGTCGAGATCCGCGAGATCGAGCTCGCCCCGCTTGCCGCCGGGCGTCTGGCGCGGCTTGCCAAGGACGAGGGCGACACGGTGCGCCGGGGCGACACGATCGCCGTGTTGGAGCAACCCGGATTGGAGGCCTTGATCGGGGAACGCCGCGCCGAGGCGCGCGCCGCGGCGCTGCGGGTGAACACGGTGGCCGCGGCGCTGGCGGACAGCATCCGGGCCGCGGATGAGCTGGCCCGGGCCGAGCCGCTGCGCGCGCAGCAGATCGTCTCGGAGCAGCAGTACGACGGGCTCAAGGCCGCCGCTCGAGCGGCCACGGCGCGCCTCGCGGCGGCGCGCGCGGCGACGAGCGACTCGGCGGCGGCGGGCGCGGCGCTCCTCTCGGCCCTCGCCGTGCGCGACCAGCTGACGATCGTGGCCCCGGCCGACGGCATCGTCCTGACCCGCTTCGCGGACGTGGGGGAGGCGCTCGCCGTCGGGACGCCCGTGATCTCGGTCGGCCTGGTGCGCCGTCCCTGGATCCGCGCCTACGTAGGCGACCGTGATATCGCGCGCGTCAAGGTCGGGGAGCCCGTCACGGTCCGCCTGGACGGCTCGCGCCAGGGCTGGCCCGGCCGCGTGACCGAGATCTCGCCGCGCGCGGAGTTCACGCCCCGAGCGGCGCTCACCGAACGCGAGCGGGCGGACCTCGTGTTCGCAATCAAGCTGTCGCTCGACGGCGGCGATGCGGGAGGCCGCGTCAAGGCGGGGATGCCCGTGACCGTCGTGTTCGACGGGCGGCCGTGAATTCGGCCGCGGTCGAGACGCAGGAGCTGACGCGGCGGTTCGGCGCTGTCACGGCGGTCGACCGGCTGAGCTTGCGGATCGAGGCGGGCGAGGTGTTCGGCTTGTTGGGGCCGAACGGCTCGGGCAAGACCACGACGATTCGGATGCTGTGCGGCCTGTTGGAACCCTCGGCGGGCACCGCCGTCGTGGCGGGCATCGACGTGACGGTGGCGCCCGAGCAGGTGAAGCGACGGATCGGCTACATGTCCCAGCGGTTCGGGCTGTACGAGGACCTCACGGTCGCGGAAAACCTCGACTTCTATGCTGGCATCTACGGACTCGACGGCGCCGCGCGCGCGGCGCGGCTGGCGGAGGTGATCGGCTTCTTGGGCCTGGGCGCCCGGCTCGGGCAGCTCGCGGCGCAGTTGTCCGGGGGCTGGAAGCAGCGACTCGCGCTCGGGTGCGCCCTGATGCACCACCCGACGGTGCTGTTCCTGGACGAGCCGACGGCGGGGGTCGATCCCGCCGCCCGGCGCAACTTCTGGCGCACGATCCACGATCTCGCCGGTCACGGCACGACCGTCATCGTCACGACCCACTACATGGACGAAGCGGAGCGCTGCGGACGGCTCGGCATGATGAGCGCCGGCCGGTTGATCGCGCTCGGGTCGCCGGCCGAGGTGGCCCAGCAGGTCGGCGGGGCGACGCTGGAGGACGCCTTCGTGTTGCTGCAGGAGCGCGACGAGCAATGATGTCTCGCTTGGGGCCCCTGTTGCGCAAAGAGTTCATCCAGATGCGGCGGGACCGGCTCACGCTCGCCATCATGATCGGGCTGCCGGTCGTGCAGCTGTTGCTGTTCGGCTACGCGATTCAGACCGACGTCCGCAACCTGCCGACGGTGGTGCTCGACGAGTCCCGGACGCCGGAGAGCCGCGACGTGGTGGCCGCGCTCGAGAACACGGGCAATTTCCGGATCATCACCTATGTGGGCGACCGGTCGGCGCTCGATCGCTGGATTGCGCGGGGGGACGCGCAGGCCGGGGTCATCGTGCCCTACGATTTCCCGCGCCAGCTCGCGCGTAAGACCACGGCCACGGTGCAGCTGATTGTGGACGCCGCCGATCCGCTCAGCTCGCAGGCGGCGCTCGCGGCGGCCGCTGGGGTGGCCGGAGTCCGCAACCTCGCCATCCTCTCTCGGGCGGCGGGCCGCGCGGTGACGCCGTTCGACGTGCGGGTGCGCCCGCGCTATAACCCGGGCCTCCGCAGCGCCACCTATATCGTCCCCGGCCTCGTGGGGGTCATCCTCACGATCACCATGGTGCTCATCACGGCGATGGCGATCGTGCGCGAGCGCGAGCGCGGTACCCTGGAGCAGCTGATCGTTACCCCGGTCACGAAGACCGAGTTGATGGTCGGGAAGATCGCACCGTACGTGGCCGTAGGACTCCTTCAGATGACGGCGGTGCTCGTGCTGGGGCGCTTCGTCTTCGACGTGCCGCTCACCGGCAACGTGGTGCTCTTGTACGCTATCGCGCTGCTCTTCGTGATCGCGAGCCTATCATTCGGCCTCCTGATTTCGACCTTGGTCCGCACCCAGCAGCAGGCGATTCAGGTGGCGTTCTTTTTCGTGCTCCCGAACATCCTGCTGTCGGGGTTCATGTTCCCGCGTCAGGCGATGCCCGTGCTGTTCCAGTGGGTGGGCGCGCTACTCCCGCTCACGCATTTCCTCAAGGTGTTGCGCGGCATTCTCCTGAAGGGCGTCGGGCTCGACGCGCTGTGGCGCGAGGTGGCGGTGTTGGCGGGCTTTGCCGTGGTGATGATCGCCGCGTCGGTGCGGCGGTTCCACAAGACGCTCGACTGAGCGGGCGGGATTCGCCACAAGCGCGCGACCCTCTGGCCGGGTTCGTTTGCGAGCCCTATGATGGAGTTGTCCCGCGCCCGAGCGCTCGCCTGCCCGATTTGCTCCCTCGTCTGCAAGCCGCCCTCGCCGATCGCTACGCGATCGAACGGGAGCTGGGTCGCGGAGGGATGGCGACGGTTTCCCTCGCACGCGACCTCAAGCATCATCGTCTCGTCGCCATCATGGCCCTGAAGCCCGAGCTCTCGAGGGCCTTCCTCGCTGCAGGCCGAAACTCCCTCGGCCCGCGGCCCGTATCGGGGGACGTCCGAACGATTAGGCCGAGGATCGCGATGAACTCTCCGCAGCCGTCTCCAGGCCCGGCTCAGCGTCCCGATCTCCCTGAGCGGCAATTCCGCTCAAGCGCTACGGGTGTCGCAGCCCCCAGACAGCAGCAAGACCACGGGCGTCGGCGCGGACGCGCGGGCTGCCACGCCAGACCGGTGTGAGCCAGGCGAACAAGGCGCGACTCGATCCCGTCGCGGCGCGTCCTGGCGAATAGATGGCCTTCCTGGAGGCGATTCGTCTCGCCCTGCAGACCATCCGGGCCCAGAAGCTCAAGAGTGCGTTCTCGATCATCGGGGTGTTCATCGGCGTGATGTTTCTCATCGCCGTAGTGTCGGTCGTTCAAGGGATGAACCGCTACATGACCGACAAGTTCGCCGGGACCCTCCTCGGCGTGAATACCTTCCGGCTGCGGCAGTTTCCTGACGTCCACTTCGGCAATGTGACCGACTCCACGTGGCGGATCTGGCGTCGCCGGCCGCGCGTGACGTACGACGATGCGCAGGCGGTCGTGCGGGGCGTGATGGTCCCGGTGCTCGCCGCGTGGGAGTCGAGCACCCGCACCACCCTGGTGGCGGGGCGCAAGCAAGCAAAGGACGTGGAGGTGACCGCGGCGACGGAGCTCTACTTCGACATCCGCTCCCTCGGCGTCGAGCGGGGCCGCCCCTTCACGGGACAGGAAGTTCAAGCCGGCGTGCCCGTGCTCGTGCTGGGGTACGAGTTGGCCGACAAGTTGTTCGAGGGTCAGGATCCTATCGGCCGCGAGGTGAAGATCTTCGACCTCCCCTACCGCGTGATCGGCGTGGTCGAGAAGCAGGGCAACCTGTTCGGCCTGTCGCTCGACAAGTTCGCGGTGGCGCCGGCGAGCGCCCCGCTCAAGCGCTACGTCAGCGGGCCCCGCGTGGTGGACGCCGTGGCGATGAAGGCGCGCTCGCAGCCCGAGATGCGCGAGGCGATCGCGCAGGCCGAGGCGATCATGCGGGTGCGGCGCCACCTGCGGCCGCGCCAGGCCGACGACTTCACCCTGGAAACGGCCGACGAAGTGCTCGATTTCTGGGGCAAGATCAGCCGGGTGCTGTTCGTGGCGCTCCCCGGCCTCGTGGCGGTGTCGCTCGTGGTGGGGGGGATCGTCATCATGAACATCATGCTGATGGCGGTGGCGGAGCGGACCCGCGAGATCGGCATCCGCAAGTCGCTGGGCGCCCGGCGACGCGACATCCTGCGGCAGTTCCTAGTCGAGGCCACGATGCTCGCCACCGCGGGGGCTACGGGGGGCGTCGTCGTGGGCCTCGGACTGGCCGGCGCGGTGGCCGCGCTGACCCCGCTCCCGGCCGCGGTGGCGCCCTGGTCGATCCTCGTCGGCGTCGTCCTGGGGGGCGGCGTCGGCGTCGTCGCCGGTGTGTACCCGGCAAGCCGTGCCGCGCGACTCGATCCGATCGCCGCCCTGCGGCAGGAAACGTGACCGGCCTCTTCGAAGGTGTCGGCATCGCGCTCGACTCGCTGCGTAGCAACAAGCGGCGGGCGGCGTTGACGATTCTGGGCGTCGCCATCGGCGTGGCCGTCGTCATGGTGATCGCCGCGATGATCAGCGGGATCAATCAGAGCGTCTCGAATCTGATCGAATCCATCGCCCCACGGACGTTCCTCGTGTGGCGCTTCTTCCAGGCGGGCGTGAACGTCTCAGACGGTTCCGACGAATCGAGCCCCTGGCGGCGGAACCCGGTGATTAGGGAGGTCGAGGCGGACCGAATCGCCCTGCTGCCCTCCGTGCGCTATGTCACCCGGCGCGACGAAAGCTCCGCAACGGTGGAGTACGGGGACCGGCGTCTCGAATCGGTCGAGGTAGGAGGCTTGTCCGCGCAGTGGGTGGAGGTGAACGGCGGTGACGTCATTCCCGGACGCACCTTCACGCGCCTGGAAGATCTGGCCAACGATGCCGTGGCGGTGATCAACACGAAGCTCGAGGAACAGCTGTTCCGCGGGCGCGACCCGATCGGCCAGACGATCCACGTCGCCGGCGCCTCGTTCAAGGTGATCGGCGTCTACGTGGAGCCGCCGAACCTGTTCAGCGGCGCCACGCCTCCCTTCGTCGGCATGCCGCACGGCGCGTTCGTGAAACACGTGCCGTACGTCAAGGGATGGATGCGGCTCGCCGTGGCGCCCGCGCCGGCCTACACCCAGCAGCAGGCGATGGACGAGGTGGTCGCCTCGCTGCGCTCGCTGCGCGGGCTCAAGCCTGGGCAGGAAAACAACTTCTCGATCGTCACGCAGGACAAGCTGCTGGACTCGTGGAACAAGGTGACCGCGATGTTTTTCCTCGTGATGTTGGTGCTCTCCTCCATCGCGTTGATGGTCGGGGGGGTGGGCGTGGTCGCGATCATGATGATCTCGGTTACCGAGCGCACACGGGAGATCGGGGTTCGCAAAGCGCTGGGAGCGACCCGGCGCGCCATCCAGTGGCAATTCCTCGTCGAGGCCTCAACCCTCACCCTCGTGGGGGGCGCGGTCGGGCTGCTCGTGGGTGGGGTCGCGGCCTTCGCCGTCTCCCGCTTGACGCCGATCCCGGCGCGCGTGCCGCTGTGGTCCGTTCTCGCCGCTCTCGCCGCGTCCGCCTTCACCGGCATCGGTTTCGGCTGGTACCCCGCGAACAGGGCGGCGCGCCTCGATCCGGTCGAGGCACTGCGATACGAGTAATACCTCGGTCTGCAGCGGACCGTCGCCAACAGCGCCAACGAGGAGTCGCTCGCACCGTCCCAATCTCGAGCGCGGGGCGGCGGCCACGCGAGGCTGGCCCCGAGACCAGCGGCCCCGCTTGTGCCTCGGCGTTCGATTTGCTCCGGGCTTCGCTCACGCAGCCTTTGGACTGCCCGCGGAAGAGCTCCTCGACGGGCGGCGCCGCTCCCGGGGCCGCTCGCTCCTCAGGTCGCAAGCGTGAGCGGCAGCTCGCGCAGCCGCTGCCCCGTCAACGCCGCCACGGCGTTCGCCACCGCAGGCGCGATGGGCGGCACGCCCACTTCGCCGACGCCGCCGGGCTTCTCGGTACTGGGTACGATGTGCACGTCGACCACCGGCATCTCGTTCAGGCGCAGCACGCGGTAGTCGTGGAAGTTCGACTCCTGCACGCGTCCGTCCTTGAAGTGCAGGGCGCTGTGCAGCGCCGCCCCCAGCCCGAAGGCGATGCCCGATTGCAGCTGCGCGGCGATCCCCTCGGGATTTACGGCGAGACCGCAATCGATGGCGCAGACTACCCGGTGCACGCGGATGTGGCCCTCCTCGACCGACGCGTCCGCCACCTGCGCGACGAAGCTGCCGAACGACTCGTGCACCGCCACGCCGCGCGCGCGGCCGGTGGGTGGCCGCTCGCTCCAGCCGGCCTTCTCGACGACCAGGTTCAGCACACCGAGATGGCGCGCGTGCGACTTGAGCAGCGTGCGGCGGTACTCGACCGGATCCTTCCCGGCCGCGAGCGCCAGCTCGTCGATGAGGCTCTCCATCACGAAGGCGGTATGACTGTTCCCGACCGAGCGCCACCACAGCACCGGGATCCCGACCTGGGGCGAGTGCAGATCCACCCGATGGTGGGGGATCTCCTTGAGATAGGGCGAATCCGCTACTCCCTCGACCGAGCTCGCGTCGATGCCGTTCTTCACCATCATCGGCTCAAACGGCGTGCCGGCCAGGATCGACTGGCCGACCACGGTGTGCTGCCACGCCACCGGGAAGCCGTCCGTGCCCAAGCCGATGCGCGCGCGGAGTAGCCGCCGTGCACGTCGTCCTCGCGGGTCCACACGGTCTTGACCGGCGCGTTGGCGGCCTGGGCCACGTGTACGGCCTCGCTCACGAAGTCGGAGCGGGGGTTGGCGCGGCGGCCGAAGCCCCCGCCGAGGAAGGTGGTGTGGATCTCCACCTGCTCGGGCTTGAGGCCGGTGATCTGCGCGGCCACCTGCTGGTCGAGCGTCTGAAACTGGGTGCCGGTCCAGATGTCGCACTTGTTCCGTCCGATCCGGACCGTGCAGTTCTCGGGCTCCATGGGCGCGTGGGCCAGGTAGGGCACGGCGTAGTCGGCCGCGATCGTCTTGGCGGCCGTCCCGAGCGCCTCGGCCACGTTGCCCGCCACGGCCGCCGGCGTGCCCGGGGTGCCCGCGAGCGTGCGGAACTGCTCGCGCAGCGCCGCGCTGTCGAGCGTGGCGTTCGGGCCCAGATCCCAGTCGATTTTCAAGGCGTCACGCCCCCGCTTGGCCGCCCAGAAGTGCTGGGCGACCACGGCGACGCCGCTCGGCACCTGGACCACGTGGCGCACGCCGGGGACCGCCTTGGCCGCGGTCGCATCGAACGAGGTGACCGTGGCACCGAACACGGGCGGGCGCGCCACTACGGCGACGAGCAGGCCGGGGAAGCGCACGTCGATGCCGAATTGGGCGCGGCCCGTGATCTTCTCGGGCGTATCCAGGCGCTTGGTGGGTTTCCCGATGAGCTTCCAGTCCTTGGGGTCCTTGAGCGGCACCGTCTTGGGCGGCGGCAGTTGGGCGGCCGCCGCGGCCAGGGTGCCGTAGCGCGCGCGCTGCTTGCCGGCGATCACCGCGCCGTGCTCCGTGCGACAGTCGGCGGGGTTCACCCCGAAGCGTTGCGCCGCGGCCGCGACCAGCAGCGCCCGCGCGGTCGCGCCAGCCTGGCGGTAGCGGTCGAATTCCGACCACGTGCTCGTCGAGCCGCCAGTCATTTGCATGCCGAAGGCGGTGTGCGCATACACCGGTGCCGCGCCGGCATGCTCGACCCGGATCTTGGACCAGTCCGCGTCCAGCTCCTCGGCGATCAGCATCGGCAGCGCGGTCCAGACGCCCTGGCCCATCTCGGAATGCGCGAGCAGCACCGTCACCGTGTCGTCGCTGCCCACGCGGAGGAAGGCGTTGGGGGCGAACTGCCGGCTGGGCCGCACCTGCGCCAGGGCGAAGGGGTTGGCGTCGGGGACCACGAAGCCGATCACCAAGCCGCCCGAAAGGGCCGCGCTGGTCTTCAAGAATTCCCGGCGGGACGGAGATGCCGAGGCCCTCATGGCGCGCCCCCTTTCGCCAGCGCCGCGGCGCGGTGCACAGCGGCGCGGATGCGCTGATAGGTGCCGCAGCGGCAGATATTCCCCGTCATCGCGGCATCGATATCGGCGTCCGTCGGCTCCGGTTTGGCGGCGATCAGCGCTACGGCCGCCATGATCTGTCCGGACTGGCAGTAGCCACACTGCACCACGTCCAGCTCGGCCCAGGCGCGCTGCACGGGATGACGACCGTCGCGCGACACCCCTTCGATGGTGGTGATCGCCTTGCCCGCGGCCACGGAGACGGGGGTGACGCAGGAGCGGATCGGCGCCCCGCTGAGGTGCACCGTGCAGGCGCCGCATTGGGCCATGCCGCAGCCGAACTTGGTGCCGGTCAACCCGACCAGGTCGCGCAAGACCCAGAGGAGCGGCATGTCGGGCGGCGCGTCCACTTCACGTTGGACGCCATTGATGGTGAGCTTCATGACGTGGTCTCCCTAGACTCCCTCAGCGTGCGTACGGGGTGGGCGCGTTCTCGAGGATCCATCCCTGGGCGCGGAACTGTGCCTGAGAACGAGTGAGATGGAGCATGGCGCGGCTCGGCAACACCGTCAAGCAGGCGAGTGTTTCCGGCGCCCATTGCCCCCGCACCCCCGGCGTGACAACATCGGAGGAACCACATGGGTGAGAGCTATGACGACCATTGGCAGGATCCCCCCCACCCTCGAGCCGGCGGCATGATTCGCCTCCTGGGATTCCTCGCCGGTGCGCTCACCGTGGGCTCGTTTCTGCCCCAGGTGGTGCGCACCTGGCGGACGAGGCACACGCGCGACCTGTCGCTCGGCATGTTCGCCCTCTTGGTCACGTCGGGCTCGCTTTGGGTGCTCTACGGAGTCGCCAGACGCGACTGGCCGGTCGTCGCAACGAATGTCGGAGTCGTGGCGCTCAACGCCACGCTTGTCGCGGCGAAGGCGCGTTTCAAGTAGGGCAGAGCATCGCCTGGCCTCCGAATCACACCGCCAGGGCCACCAGCGATTCAGGCTTTCGTAAACATCGGATTGCCAGCGACGGTCTTCTCGGTGGGGACCTCCTCTTGCAGGACGTCCCAGTGTTCCACGATGACGTCGCCCTCGAACCGAAAGATGTCGGCGGCGACGAGCGTCTTGCCGCCACCGCCCGAATAGCGACCATGCGCCATCACCAGATCGCCCTCCGCGATGATGATCTTCCCGGGCTCGTAGTGCCTGCCCTCGGGGTACTCTTCCACCAAGGCGCGCAACCCCGCTCGCTTGGCCGGAATCGAGGGGTTGTGTTGGATGTAGTCGGGCGAGAGCCACCGTTCGAGCGCCGTGAAGTCGCGATCGGTAAAGGTCTTCGTGAGAAATTCGAGGACGATCGCCTTGTGGCGCTCGGTCTTCTCCATCATGGCTTGCGTCCTCCCGCGATCACGTGATGAGCTCGGCAGCGGTGTCGGATCACGCCGTCCCACATTTTCTGACCCTTATGAGCAGCCCCGTTCCGTTGCGCCGAGAGCGGGCTGGCGGACTCTTCCCGTCAAGCCGAACGGATGCGTTCGGGCGTGAGCGGCAGTTTGCGAATCCGCTTGCCGGTCGCCGCGAACACCGCGTTGGCGACGGCGGGCATGACGGCCGAGGTGCCCGGCTCGCCGACACCCCCGGGGGGCTCGGTGTTCTTCACCAGGCAGACCTCGATCGCCGGCACCTCGTTCATCCGCAGCGCGCGGTAGTCGTTGAAATTATGCTGCTCCACCCGGCCGTCCTTGAAGGTGATCTCGCCGTACAGCGCCGCCGAAGCCCCGAAGATGATCCCGCTCTGCATCTGCGCCTCGACCGTGTCGGGGTTCACGATGGTGCCGCAATCGACCGCGCACACGACGCGCTGCACCCGCACGTCCCCCTGCCTCGACACGGTCACCTCGGCCACCTGCGCGATATAGCTTCCGAACGCGTGCAAGAGCGAGATGCCGCGCCCCTGTCCAGCGGGGAGCCGCTTCCCCCAGCCGGCCCGCTCGGCGGCGAGCTCGAGCACCGCCTTGGCCCGGGGCTGTCGGTCGAGCAAGGCGCGCCGGTACTCGACCGGGTCGCGATGGGTGGCCGCGGCGAGCTCGTCGATGAAGCACTCGACGACGAAGATGTTGTGGGTCGGCCCCACGCCGCGCCAGAACGCGGTGCGAATCCCGGTGGGAGGTTCTTGGCGCACGTACTCGACGCGGATGTTGGGAAGGGCATAGGGCGGCTGGACGGCGCCTTCCACCGCATCCGTGTCGAGCCCTTTCATTCCCGCCAGGACCTCGTGGAGCCCCACGGCGCGGATCACCCGCAGATTCTTGGGGAAGAGCTCGCTCGTCACTCGGGCCATGATCGAGGACGCGGTGACGCGATGCGTCCAGGCGATCGGCGCACCCTGCGTGTCCAAGCCCGCGGCGATCCGGTCGTAGTAGTATGGCCGGTACATGTCGTGCTGGATGTCCTCTTCGCGCGTCCACACGACCTTGACGGGGCCGCTCACCTGCTGAGCGATCCGCACCGCCTGGGTGATGAAGTCGACCTCGAGCCGGCGCCCGAACCCGCCGCCCAGCAGGTGGTTGTGCACGCGCACCTTGTCCCGAGACAGGCCCGTCACCTTGGCGGCCGCGTTCTGCGCGAAGGTCGGTACCTGCGTCCCGACCCAGATGTCGCAGCCCGTCCCCTCCGGCAGCACCTGCACGGTGCAATTCACGGGCTCCATGGTGGCGTGCGCGAGGAACGGCAGCTCGTAGATCGCCTCGACCTTCCGGACGGCGCCTGCCATCGCCTTCGCGACGTCGCCGTCGTTGCGGGCGACCACGCCGGGCTTCTCCGAGGCGGCGGCGAGCTGCGCCACGATGTCGGCGGTCGAGACCTTCGCGTTGGGCCCTTCGTCCCACCGGATGTCGAGCGCGGCCAGGCCTTGCTTCGCCGCCCACATGTGGTCCGCCACGACCGCCACGGCGTCGTCCAGCCGCACGACCTGGTGGACGCCTGTGATCGTCTTCGCCCGGGTGTCGTCGACCGCCGCGACCTTGCCGCCGAGCACCGGACAGGCGGCCACGGTGGCGACCTTCATGCCCGGCAGCTTCACGTCGATGCCGAAGGGCGCGGTGCCGTCGACTTTGGCGGGAGCGTCGAGCCGCTTGACGGGCGTGCCGATGAGCGTCCAGTCCCGCGGAGCCTTGAGCGTGACGTTCCGCGGAACCGGCAGTCGTGCCGCTACATCCACGAGCGCGCCGTAGCCCAGGGTCCGGTCCGTGGGGCCGTGCAGCACGGCGCCGTTCGCGGCGCGACAGCTGCTCGGGTCGACGCTCCAGGTCTGGGCGGCGGCGGCTACGAGCAGGGTGCGGGCCGTCGCGCCGGCCCGCCGCAGCGGCTCCCAGTTCCCACGCACCGACGTCGAGCCTCCCGTCTCCTGGACGCCGAAGAGGGGTTCCGCGTAGAGCGCGTCGTCGGGTGGGGCGTGCTCGAGCCGCACCTGGCTCAGGTCCACCTCGAGCTCCTCGGCCAAGAGCATCGGCATCGCGGTGTAGGTGCCCTGTCCCATCTCGACCTTGTGCATGATCAGCGTCACGCGCCCGTCCGGATCGATGCGGATGAAGGCATTGGGCGCGAAGCGGCGACTCTGGGACCAGGCGCGGCGCGGCGGTAGGGCGAACCCCACCAGCAGGCCGCCGCCGACCGCGGCGCTAATCTCGAGGAACGAGCGGCGAGAGATCCGTGGCATGGTCAGGTGACGCTCCTAGTTCCGTCCCCCTATGACCCGCTTGGTCCGGGAGACCAGCTTGCAGTGGAGCGAGCAGATCGACCACGGGGCGACCGGAAGAGGACGGGGCTATCTTAGCCGTCGAGGCCCGGCAGGGCCAGAAGGCGAAGCGTGCGCGCAAGACCAAGGAACTATAGTGCTGTGCTCGTGCGTGCCGGTCGCGTCGAGACGGGCTCGCCGACCCCCGCAATCAATCGGCGTGGGCCTACCTTGACGCCGGACGAGACACGAACTCACTCGGCGACGCGCGCGGCAGCGAAGCTTCGGTTGCGCGAGCGCGGTGAATGGATCGTCGCCATAGTGGTCATCGT